>Ga0070754_10001453_pt1 | contig 18969 bp, 19 predicted proteins | sample VirMetDEL_Sep_01_FD_75181 | JGI IMG/M metagenome (GOLD analysis project Ga0070754, IMG submission 75181) | Aqueous microbial communities from the Delaware River and Bay under freshwater to marine salinity gradient to study organic matter... | ecosystem: Environmental > Aquatic > Marine >... | reverse complement strand
GCTATGGACGTAGTGGACAACGATCTAGATAAATTAGACCTTGATCCGCGCACCAAGGCGCTACTTAAGACACAAGAAGCTTTTGATCTTATACAGTCTGCTCAAAATGAATTAGCTATGAGCGCGCCACAACCCATGCCCCCTACTATTGAAGGCCAGCGTCAAATGCAAACAATGGAAGGTATTGCTGGAATACTGCAAAGTTTAAGCCCCGGCATGCAACAACGTGGCCGACAAGTACAGCAATCACAAGCTCGTCAAATGATGGGTGGGCTACCTACACAACCTGCTCCTAATATGCGATTCGCGGCTAGTGGTGGTCTTATTGGGTACAACGAAGGTGGTTTCTTAGGCAAAATAAAAGGGATGGATACCAAGCTTAACCAAGCCGCCGATGCAGCTCAAAACGAGCGTATGGCACGGGGGCGCCGCATGAGCGACTATAATGTCCTTGCAGACCCCTACAACTCAGCTATGAACATCATGTATGACACCGGTATAGCAGGTGCGTTGCAGAAGCTTACTGGCTACGAAAGTCAGCTCGATAAGCCAAAAGAAAAAGACCCGATGGCTGAGCAGTTAAAGCGATTTATGGAGCTTCAAGACTTATACGAAGCCCGTAAAGCTGCCGGTGCGGAAAAAGAAGAACTCCGTCGAATTGAACAAGAATTAGCGTCTTACTCTAACATGGTGCGCAACATCGAGGCAGATGCAGCCCGCGCCCGTGCTGGTATGGCTATGGGTGGTCAGGTTAAAGGCTACGCAGAAGGTGAGCTAGTTGAGTACGATTATATGAGCGACCCTAATCTTTACGCCCCTACCCAAGTGGAAGAGCCAGACGAAGACATACTTCGTTTTGCAAGAGAGCAAATGGCGCGCGATGTGGGAGCAGAGTCTCTTGCTGCCGGTGAAAGACTAAGAGAGCTAACTGGGGCCGAAGATTTAATGGCAGAGCGAAAAACAGCTCAAGAAGCTCTTCAAGCTCAACGCGAAGCTAGGTTTAACCCCGAAATGGAGCGTCGCCGTAAACTCAGAGCCGCACTTGCCAAGGGCGCGGAACAGGGTCTAGGTGGTTTTGGCGCAGGCTATACGGCTGAAGAAGAACGAATTGCGGGTGAAAAACTCTCCGCTGCAGAAGCCTCTGTTGCCGATATGGACAAGTTAATTGGCGAGCTACGTGAGCTTGGCTTGAGCCAGTTTGAAGCTGAGAAAGAAGCGCGTAATACTGTAGAGTCGAATGTAAGAGACGGTATGTCTGTAGCTCAAGCAGTGACAACTGCTAGACGCCAAGCGGCAGACGCAGCAGAAGGACGTGATGTCGAAAGACGCGGGCAGGATATAACAGCTAGAACTCAAAGGTATGTTGCGGACCAAGGTTTGAAACGAACAAGCGCCCAAGATAGGGGCGTTAAAGCACTTATGGATGAAGCTGAAGCAGCTGGTAAGCCTATAAGCGAAGCGGAAGCTTTACGTCAGTACTTCGGTATGCAGGCTTCGATGCAAGGGGTTCTACAGCGTGGTGTAGCGGCTGAACAAGATGCCGCCAACGATGCTCGAGAGCGAGCAATGGAACGAATAGGTATTATAGGCCCAGACGGCGCGGCTTATAGACAAGCGCAGAACGAAGGTAGAGGCGAAGAGTTCTTAAATAACATAATAAACCAAGAGCGCGCGGCTTTAGGGTTGCCACCATTAGGCGCTTCTGCCAGCACGGCGACTCAAAGTGTAGATGTTAGTAGCATAAACCCCACTGCTATTCAGAACCTTAGAGATAACCCCACTGCGCAGAATAGAGCGTTTTTTGACCAAGCATTTGGAGTGGGTAGTGCAGCGGCGGTCTTAGGCCAATAAGGGAGTAGTCATGGCGGAGCAAAAGTTAGGGGAAGAAAATCCTTTCCTACAATACGTTACGCCTGCTACAGGCGATTCGGGTCTTACTATTCAAGAGGAAAACCCGTTTTTACAATACGTAGAACCTGCCGCTGAAGACAATCCGTTTTTACAGTATGTAAGTGCTCCTGAGCCCGAGGACCGTGGGTTCTTTTCTCAGATGGGTAAAGGCTTTCAAGGGTTTGAGTTCGGTACAGTTGTTCCTAAAATTGGCCTACAAGTTGACTCTCCTATTATTGCCAAGGCACGTCAGTATCTTGGTGCTTACACTCAATTAGAGGAGGGGGCTACTCCAGAGCAACTAGCCGAAGGTTCGGGGGGTACGCTTGATTTAGACCAGTTAAGACGATACCAACAAGGAAGCGAAGAAGAGCGCCAACAACTCCGTGAGTTCAGCGAAACAACTAGCGAAAGAGCGATGGCTCGTACTAGGGAACGCCTTAGCACCCTTGCTGAGTCTGAAGCCCGCACCCAAGAATTTGCTCCTGCTGTACCCGGAATAACCGACGTAAAAAGTTTAGCAGACTTTAGAGATTGGTTGGGTTATTCCATAGGCGCAGGAAGTAAGCAGATAATTCCTGTCATGGGCGCTGCGGTTATTGGTGGGGCTCCCGGTGCGTTAGCCGTGGGTACTTCGCTTGCTGCTGGAGAAACTATTGGTAACCGCTTAAGTTTTGTCCAAGATATAGTTAAAGACCTCCCTCCTGAAGAACAAGCTACGGCAATCGCTGAGTACTTAGAAAAGACGGGCGACACTACGGCTATGGTGTCTCTTGCTTCTGGTGCGTTAGACCTTGCCGGTCCTGTTGGAAGTATACTAAGAAGACGCTTGGCTAAAGACTTAGGCGAAGAAGTTGTTGACCGCACAACCGGTGAGGCATTCAAAGCCGCCGTTAGGCGCGCACCTAAAGAAATGCTGGAAGAAGGTATTACTGGTGGCTTGCAGGAAGTAACTCAAATCGCCGGTAAGCGCGTAACTGGTGAGCAAGCGGGAGACATACTAAGCTCTGAAAACATTAAGGCTGTAATAGACGCAGCGGCTGCAGAAGCGGCGGGAAGTATTGGTGGTAGTGGCATAAACATAACTACCTCCACTGGTCGTCAGGCGTACCAGAACGCAAAGCGTGATGCCATAGCGCGAATCTTATCTACTCAAGCCCGTGCCGATAATCTAACTCAGATGACTGAGCAGGAGCTAATGGAGTTTGGTGCCCGTGTAGACCAGCACATGCGAGAAGGTAAGAGCGAAGAAGAAGCCGTTAAGCTAGCGGGGCAGGAAACTATTACTGGTGACATCGGAGCAGTCGAAGAAGCTTCTGCACAAGCAGAAACGGACGCTATTGAAGCCCAAGAAAAAATAGCCGCAGAACCTGTTGCTGAAGTAGATGAAACTATAGAGCTGCCTCAACAAGAGAAAGAAGGCATTTCCGCTATGGCGCGGGAGGATGCCGCAGAAGCAACAGAATTTAACGAAGTAATGAGCCAGAACAAAGCCGCTGTGCTGGAAAGCATGGGACCTGAAGCAGCCGCTCTATACGAAAGTGAAGCACGTGCGCTAATAGATGCTAAGCGCCCAGAGGAAGCGCCTTCCGTCGCAGGGCCTGCGATAGGTGAAATAACTGATGCAGAACTTCAAGACGACCGCCGTGCGCCAGAGCTGGGTTTCGAAGAGCCTACCAAAGCAGAACCCATAGAGCTTGAGCAGCCTGAGCTAGACCTTGGACCTGAAGTTAACCCTGTTACTGGGTTACAACCCAAAGGAACTAAAAAGACTCGGGGTAGGCCGCCACTTGAGCAAACTGAAGCACGAATAGCGCAGGTCGCACAAAACACGGCGGAAAGTAAAGCACGCACTCAGACTCTATCTCGAGCGGTGTCTAGTGCGTCTACAGTTATTAAGCCCGAAAAGCTTACCACCCTGCTTAAAAAATATGGGTTCGAGACTTTAGAAGAAGTCCAAGCATTTGATCCCACTCCACAAAGAGAAGCCGCTGCGCCCGTTGAAATAGAGGAAGAGGCAGGTCTTAGCCGATTGGAAAGAATAGCCCGTGCTGCGCCAAAACCAGAGCAGGTGGCGGAGCCAAAGCAAACTGCTGAGCAAAAGAAAGCCTTAGTTGAGCGCAATAAGCGAGTTAAGAACTACAACGCGTTAATCAAGCAACTGGGTAAATACCAAAAGCAGCGTATAGACAAACTGGCTAAGCTGTATGAACTTAGAAATGATCCGCAGTACCGTGGCAATGGGCGCGCACTTGCCAATATAGATAAGTTTATTGCTCGAGAAGACATTAGTCCTCAAGAGCGTGAATTAGCGAAAGCGCAGGCAGCATCAAAGAAACCTCGTCGAGCTGAGAGTTTTGAAGAGGCGACATCTAGTCAGTTACGCCCAGAGTATGCGAATGCACCGCAGCCTGCGTCTTTGTTTGATGCAGTAATGCAAAACGGTACGCCGTTCGAAAAGCTGTTAGCGCGTAGGTTAAAGCCATTCCTTGAGGGGACTAGGCTTGTAATTGTTAACGACGTCGCTATTGATGTCCCTGCGGATGTGCAGCAAGATTTTTATAATTCTAAAGGGCTGTATGATGGGCCCAGTAACACCATATACCTAAACAACACCACTCAAGATGCACTCGATTCGGGGCTTAACAATAGAGTATTCCTGCATGAGGCTGTACACGCTGCTACTGTAGGAGTAATGGAAGCTTATGTAAGAAACCCCGAGCTGCTATCACCGAAAGCACAAGAAGCAGTGCAGCAGATCATGGAACTAATGGTCGTTGCAGAGACTGTTTATTATAAGCGCAAAGAAGCGGGCCTCACTTCACGCGCGCTCGACGCCCTTGCTGACAGAGAAGCAGGATTGGATGTGTTCAGCGATCTGTATGAGTTTGTGTCTTATGGTCTTACACAGCCTGAGTTCCAAGAGTTTTTAACGGTTGTTACCCCCGTTGAACGTAGTGGGCTTAGCAGATTCCTTGATGCGGTTAGAAGCTTATTTAATATCCCTAGAAACCAAGACAATGCGTTCTTGTCGCTCATGGACTTAACTGACACGGTCATAGAAGAAAACAAAACCTTTAAAAACCTAAACCCCAGTGTAGTAGCCCAAGCTAAAAAGCAAGCGAAGCGTGGAAGCGCGCAAGCTAATAAACTAGCTAAAAGTGCTAGACCAGAGGCAATGGTCAGTAGCCTAGGTGAGTTAGTCGCTGCGGTTCGTAGTGGGGCTGATGCGTCGAGACTTTTAAAGAGTATACACCAAGCTATTGATGCTAAAGCGCTCCGTGCCGTGCTTGGTACTTTTACTAGCGACGGTATTGTTAGGAGTTTTGGGGACGCCATACTTAATCTCAAAGTTACAAATGACGTCGTACAAGATATGGCTATCTATCGTGGTCGTATGCTACGGGCTTTATCCGAGAAAGTTCCTAAGTGGGCAGAGTTTAATGCGAAGTTTCAGCAAGGAGCCATTATTCTTGCAGACGTTATGCACTTGGCTACGCTGCATAACTTTGACCCTGCGAAGCATAAAGACTTAGCAACGGCTCTGAAGAACGACGCCCAGTTAGTTGCCCTACGTAGAAAACAGCAACAGGTTGCAGCCAACCCTCTAATGTCTAAGGGCCAAAAAGTTTCTGCTCGAGCTGCGGTTACCCGTAGAGAAAATCAAATTCGAGAAGTTTACGAAGGCGCTACTGTAGATGGCGATGTCTACGCAGGTTGGAATAATCTGCAGAAGGAAGAGAATGGCGGCCAACGCGGTGTTGAAATATACAAGATGGCGCGCGATTCTTATAAAGACACTTTGCAAGAGCACCAGTTTATACTGCAACAGAAAGTAGCTAGGTCTAACCTGCCAGATGAGGCTAAGAAAGTAGTACTCGCAGAAATAACAAAGAACTTCCAAGAAGCTAAAAGGTTAGAAGTTTACTTCCCACTTATGCGCTACGGTGATTGGTGGCTGCGTGTAGGTAAAGGGCAGCAGCGTGAGTTTTATATGTTTGAGTCTGAAGTGGCTCGAAATGACTTTGCGCGTAAGCGGGCCGAAGAGCGGGGTCAAAATTACGAAGACGCCCTTGAATCAGAAGACATTCAGATAGGGCAGAACTCTCAAACAAATGAGTTCCGAAAAGAAATCAACGACTCTAGTGCTACGTTGAAAAAAGTCTTTGAGCTACTAGACGAGAGCCCCAGTGCCAACACACCGGATATTAAAGACAGCGTGTACCAAATGTATTTGATGACGCTTTCCGGCCAAGATATGCGCAGAAGGTTCGTCCATCGTAAGGGTGTTGCGGGCTTTAGCACAGATGTACTGCGTAACTTCGTGACTTCACAGCATACAAGTGCCAACCAACTTGCACGTTTACAGTTCTCTGAAGACATACGTAATGGTATTGCACAGGCGTACGCCGAGCTAAAGGGCCGACCTGATGCTGCTAGGTTAAAGATCGTAGTAGACGAAGTAGCCGGACGGGCACTTGATGAGGCTAGTCCTCCTAAGCTGGCTGAAGGTGTAAACTGGGACAGCATGGCGAGCTTTGGCAATAAAGTTGTCTTCTACTGGCTTCTTTCTGCGCCTAAGTCTGCGATAATCCAGCTTACTCAACTACCTATTGTTGGCCTACCAGTGCTTGCTGCGGAGTTTGGCGGAGTGAATGCACATAAGATTGCCGCGCGGTACATGGCTACTTTACCTTTCAACAAGCTGGGCACTTCTAAGTTCGATGATGAAGGCGTTTTGCAAACGCGGTTCAGTGAGCCGTCGATGAACAAAAGCTCTTACGTGTTAGAAAACCCCGACAGAGAACTGTCTAGGGCACTGCAAGAGGCTTGGAGCTACGCAAACGATAGAGACTTATTTATGTCTACCTATGCTGCGGACTTAACCGCGCGTGGGCAGATACCGTCTAGGTCGCATGGCGCGTTGCCTACTAGAATATTTAGGGGCACAGCTAATATGATGAGTGGTTTATTCCACCATACGGAACGCATTAACCGTGAAATTATGTACATGTCTTCTTTTGAACTTGCTTATGCTGACGCTAAGAAGCGAGGTTTAACAGGGAAAGCTGCACAACAGGAAGCCCAGCAACGGGCTATGGACCTGACTTATAGGGGCCTGTTTAACTACAGCAACTACAACAAGCCTAGACTAATGAAGTCGACAGCCGTAGGGCGCATAGCTACGCAATTCTTGACCTTCCCCATGCAAATGACGTCTTACATGGTGCGTAACTTCTTTAACATGCTTAGTATGCACAAGTCGTTTGCAGAAAAGAAACAAGCAGCTACGCAGTTCTTTGGCACTATGGGCATGACTTTTATGTTCGCTGGCGCTACGGGTTTACCTTTGTACACGTCTATGATGGCGCTTATGGAAGGTATTCGAGAGGCTATGCGACCTGAAGGTGAAGACGATGATCCTTGGTATGATGAGGACGACTATGGTAACCCCCTAGGTAAACGAAACTTAGACCTTTGGTTCCGAGAGTCTTTCCTGCCACAGTATTTTGGAAAAGATAGCAGTATTGCTAAGTCTTTGGGTCTAAGCGACGAAACGGCTGACTTACTCCAACGTGGGGTAGAGCTAGGTCCTATATCGGCTTTAACTGGGTTGAATATTGGTGCGTCCACTTCTCTAGATGGATTGTGGTTCCGAGACGATATACCCAGAGAGAGCACGGAAGAAGAGCTAGTTAATTGGTTTTATAATACTGGTACAGGTCCATTTGGTAGCTTAATAAGAAGTGGTAGTCGCGCATACGACGATATACGCGACGGTAAATACCAGAGAGCAATGGAAGGGCTTCTACCTGCCTTCTTTAGAAACCCTGTTAAGGCTTTACGTTTCTATGAGGAAGGCAACCTAACGCGGCAAGGTGCGGAAGTTAAACCAGAGGAGTACTACACTGCATTTAAACTAGTGGGTCAAACTCTAGGCTTTAGCGACACCGAAGTAGCAGAGATACAAAACTCCAACTTCTTAGTTATGGGGCTTGTTAACGAGCTGAAACAAGAAAAAGGAGCACTGCTTGATGACTTAGACGACGCCGTAACTAACTACGAAAACTCTTTAAGCGACAAATCGTATGATGCAATCCTAAAAGTTATGGATGAAATCACGCAGCACAACTTAAGAAATCCTTGGACTTACATAGATATAGATACTATGGAGCGGTCGTTAAAAGGTAGGGCGGAAAGAAGGGGTGCTTCATTTGAAGGGTTGTATGTAGACAAGAAACTGCAGCCAGTTATCCTGACGCTGAAAGAAAAGATACGTAACCCCTAAGCTATTCGCCATATGCGAATGCCTCGCACACCGTCTTCAATCACTACTTTGGTAGCTGTTTTGTAGGCGAGGCGCTTGGTCACATTCACGATGTCTTTGCGAGATTTTCTGGGGTTAAGGCAGGGTATAAAGAAGGAAGACCCCACCTTAAACTTGGCCCAGTTAATCTCGTACGTCACCTTCTCTACTATCATCAATGTCGTCTTCTGATTCCGCTAAGGAATCCATCTCTATGAAGTCTGGATTAGAGCAGTCCAGTACAAGGCAGCGTACGCCCTTCGATGTTATGCCCATGCCTTTAGACAGGCGCTTGTTAATAGTCTCCAAGTATATCCCTGTTTCTTGCAGTTCCTTAGTAACTTCTTGGTAGTCTATCTGCGCATCTACACAGTGTTTTCTGAAGTAGTTCACTGGGATAAAGAGCTTCTTGGTATCAGGCTCGTATCTCTGCTTCAAACCGCCCCCACCTTTTGGCTCCATAATAGGGAACTTAGGCTTGTTAGTTCGCTTGTCTACACCGTCATCCACGATCAACATATGACCTAACCAGCGGTTAACATAGTCACCAACAATAGAACTAGCGGGGCTAACGGGTGCTTTAGTTTCTGCTCTCATATCTTTTATCACCGGAGTTATCTTATTTAGTATGCGCCCTATGTCCCAAGAGATGAGCCCAAGGCGACGAGCAATTATACCACCAGCTATGTTCGCTGCTATCACGGCAGACCAATTACGTTCCCGCTGCGTAAGCTCGAGCTTAGCGTCTATCTTGGCTTGCACCTCACGCACTAACTGTTTGCAGTCCTCTAAGTTGCCAACCAAATACCTAGCATACGGTTCGATTGCAACGCCGTAGTTCTGGTTTAACTGGTGGTCAAACATGTCTTTACCCTCTTGTGTAGTAATTATATTTTTCTCTGGGTAGTCTATCCTAAACTCAAGCAAGCGCATCATTTCGCCATCAGGAGAATCTTTTAAAGCCGTAAGCTTTTGGTAGAAAGAAGAGTTAGCACTAGCTAGTGTAATAGTCCTCCACGTGGTGTTATTGACCCGCAGCTTGTTAGTGCTTGCTTCTGCTTTGTCCTTACCCCGTCCTTGAGATGCGGCGTAGGCGTACTCTGAGAAAGCTTCTGCTTTCATGTTGGTAATCTCGTCAAAAGTATTAACGATGTTATTTAGCAGTCCAAGCTTGATAACCCTACCCACGCTTGTGTCATCAGGAGTACCTAACAAATGTTCTGGGTGCCCACATATGCTGTTCGCCATTCTAAGCACGGTGGTCTTACCCGTACCTGCAAACCGGTGAATCATGTTGATGATCGCGCCTTTCTGACCTGTGAACTTAAGCAAAGGTGCCCCAAAGCCGCTGAGCGCAGCAAAGGCTTGCACCTCAAGTCCGGGCCGGTCGTACAGTGCGAATACTTCCTTCCACTTCTCTAAAGTACCGCTGCTGTGCAGATGCTCCACTACCCCCTGAGTAACACTGGCTGGGGGCGTGTGGTACGTACCGTCTCTAGTTATCTCTTTGTTTCCGACAATAAACTTGCTGTCGTTGTCGGCCCAACCGAATTGGACTCTCATAACCTCCGCCTTCCTTTTATGTTGCAGCTCCTTAATCGAACTGATTACGAACTGTAGTATCAATTTAAACTGTGGCTCCGGTGCCATTACTCCATACTTAGAAAGCTCTTTGCGCAGTTCTCTAAGTTCAGTTATTTTTGCATTGGGAATCACAAACTCTCTGAGCCCGTCTTTGGGTGTGTGCAGTTTAAAGACCGCAACATCTCCAAGCTCGGGGTCGGTCATACGTTTTTCAACGTATAGGTCATTCTCATAAACTAGCTTAGGCCCATCGTCGTCATCCCCAGATAACTCCAAATAAATACCGCCGTTCTTGCCCCTAAAGAAAGGAGCCGGATACTCTGGTATGCGCACTTGGACAGGGTCTGCAAGCTCTTGCTCTACATCTAGTTCTACCTCTTTGGATTCCTCGGATGCGGGCGCAATGCTTACTAGGTTGTCTTCTGCTGACGCCCTTAGTATGCCCTTCCCCAGAGATATAGGACTTGTTATCGCTCCCCTGTGAGGACAACCATCGCACCCGCCCGGATTATTTCGCTCGAAAACTTCACAACTGTGTGGTCCTAATATGTGCTCTATCTTTTTTTCTACTACATCAGGGTCATAGTCTGGATGCCCTGCGGATAACTTGTGTATAGCTTCGCCCTTGTCGGAACAAAACTTAGCTACAGATAACGCGTCAAACCAACGAGGTTCAGACAGCGTGTCTCTTTCTTGGTAACAAGCAATCAGTTGTTGGCAACTAGTCTTAGTCTTCTGCCGCAGCATAATCTTAGCGAAAGAAGAATCCATGTTGTCCGCTATTGCCTGACCTATCGCAGTCAACTTACGCTTTGGACGTGAGCGGGCTGCTATCTGTTCTATCTCTTCGACGCCAAGTATTTCCTTGAACTCATCGAAAGTAATAGCTTCAGTTACCTTGCGTACTTGTACTTTTTTGGGAGGATCGTCTTTAAAGTTATAAGTTTCAGGAACCCTAAGAATACGGGAGACTTCAAATACAACGGGGTCTACATAAAAGTTCTGGGTAAGACAGACATTGCGCAGCCTAGCAGCTACGGGCTCCCAATCTTCCCTAGAGACTTCTTCAGTAAGCACCCAGTATGCGTGTATACCGCGCCCTGAATCGACTATGGTAGGTAGGGGTAACCCTACGAAATCACAGAACGTTTTTAATGCGCGTAAGCCTTCCGCCTGAGATATATAACCGTCGGGGCGGTTAGTCTTTTCGTTTACCTCAGCTTTTGTAGGGCCGCAATCAATATCAAGCCAGAAAGATTTTAACGCAGATACGTTTTCCTTTACTCGGCCCCCGTCGATTGTTTGTAACTTAGCCACGTTATAGAACACATTGCGCTTTTCTTGGACGAACTTTTTAGTCCAGCCGTCTAGCTCTGCTCTGGTAGCTACAACTTTCTGTTTAACGTCCTTTGGTCCCTTTATACCGAGTACGCAGAAGAACCCATCACTGGGCTGCACGTAATCTAGAAGGTCAAAGTTAGTCATTAGTAGTCTCTTGCTTGTTATAGTTCGGAGATTAGCTCTTCTATGAGGTCAGTAAGCGGAGGCTTGGGGGTGTTAACCCCCGTAAACCAGTTATAAACCGCTTGTCTACTTACACCCAAGGTATTCGCTACTTCCGAAACAGACAAGTCGTGCTTTATGCAGAGCCGCCCAAGCTTTACGCCCAAGGAGCGGCCACTTGCCTCTTTGTTTTTCTGAATTAACCTTGCGGTATAGCCGTAACTCATTAGCTCTCGTCGCCTCCCCATTCGCCAATGAGTGCAGCCATGTCGTCATCTTCGTCTACAACCGCTTCTTCTTTCTTAGATGCGCGCTTCTTAGGCTCTTCAACGACTTCTTCTACGATTGCTTCCTCGACCACTGGCTCTTCAACTACGGGGGCGGGCTTTGGAGCAGAAATGGTGGCGGGCTTAACAGTAACGTTGTCCGCTTCTGCAACCGTCAGGCGAGTGTAGCGCTTAGCCATTGGGTCTTGCTGAGCCTTCAGTACAACTTCAAACTCTTCGTCGCTAAGCTCACGCAGTGGAGAGAATACAAGCTCCATAGTTTCAGCATTAGTGTTAAAAGCAATCGTAGTTACTACCGTGTCAGGAGAAAGATCGTTGCTAACTAAGAAGTTAACGTAGCTCTCAAACGGGTGCTGATTACCAACGCCCTTACCAAACAAAGACTTAGCAGGGATATTGAACTGGTAAATCGTACCACTGGGGTCACCCTCTAGAATCAAAGCAACGCGACGTTGATAGCGACAAGCTTTACCACCAGTATCGCCTGAACCTTTTACATTCTGTGGGCAGTCCGCACAGTTAGCATGCTGCGGGTCTTCTGCTTGTGCTTCTGGCTTGTTACCTTCGTTAGACCAGCAGTTGGGCAGCGTAGCTTCTTTCTTAGGATCGAACTTCTCCTTGTAGAAGATACGAGAAATGCCGGGCAGCATATCTACGATAATTGCGTTGAACTCACCACGGATAACTTCACCCACTTGGTCACCGTTGACTACCTTCTTAAAGGTGCCGTTGATGTTGGCTTGTATGCGTCTGTTGTTGACCGTGCGCTTTTCTTTTAGTTGAGTGCTAAGGCCAGTTACTCGGGGGGATGACTTCGCAACTTGTGTGTTGCTTGTGAATATTGATACGTCGTTAGACATGTTTATCTCCTATTTAGAGGTTGGTTTTCTTACTGAAATTACGTACTTCTTGTTTGACTGCAGTCCCATCGGGCATAGGTCTGGATTGTCCGATAGAAATTCTTTTAAGTTGCCGTTATGAATGCGCTTCTCTAGCAGATGAAAGGCATCGTTCTCTTGAATAAACTTGTACATAGATTCCCAATCGCTAGTCCAGTAGCTGGAGTAAACCCTGCGGCTAACAGTGCCTTCGGGTGTCTTGAGACTATCCGCGTTCTGGTCGTTGCAAAGGGAAAGAAGCTTATCGGAGACTTTTTCTTGCTGCTCTTTTATGAGCTTTATCTCGTCTTCTTTTTCTTTAATTGCGTTGCGCATCTTTATGTAAATGGCAACTAATTTATCGGCAGTTGGTTCGGCCATCACCCTCCTCCTTTAGTAGTGGGAAGGCTAGTATAGACCTGTTATTTACATTGTCAAGAGTTAATGTTTAGTTCTTGGCGGTAAAGGTCAATAATTTTACTGTGGTTGGTTATATTGTTTTGGAGCATGGTGTACAGCTTTCTTTCCACCTCGCTGCCTTCAATATGTACCACGGTCATTGGGTTGTGTTGGCCCGGTCTGTCGATACGAGCGTTAGCTTGCAGGTATGTTTCTACGCTAGTTACAGGGGCGTACCAAATAATGGTGTTGGCCGCTGTAAGCGTAAGACCGTGAGACGCTGCTTGGGGTTGAATAACTAAAACCCTAGGGTCAGATTTTTCTTGGAAGTCTTTGATGATCTCGCTTCTTTTATTAAGAGAAACTTTACCCGAGATAATTGAATTAGTTATCTTGTTCTTCTCTAGGAAACTATGAAGCAGGTCTATGGTGTGCGTAAACGGAACGAACACTAGCACTTTGTGCGTAGACTCTTGAATTACCTCAAGAATAATTTTAAGTCGATTACTAACGTCAAACTCTAGTACTTCTTTCTCGTCGGTGTAGACTGCGCCGCCAGAAATTTGCAAAAGTTTATTGAGCTGTGTCGCTGCGTTTACGGAAGTTACTTGCTCCCCGTCAGCTTCTAGCATCATCTGCTTTTTAAGTATTTCGTAGTACTGTGCTTGCTGTTTTGTTAGCGGAGCCTCACGTTCTACATAAGTAACGCTAGGCAAATCAAGGCATTGGTCTTTCTCGAAACGTATGGCAGGTTGCAAAGCTTTATGCACCGTCTGGTCCGCATCAGATTTGGGGCGCCATATATACTGGGTAGCCTTGTACATTACCTTGTCTCGGAATTGCCCAAAGTAACGAGGGACATTATCGGGAGCTACTAATCTAGCTAGGCCAAACGCATCCACTGGAGACTGCGCAGCTGGAGTACCCGTAAGCATCCACAGCCACTCTACATTGTCGGCTATAGATTTCAGAGTTTTCCAACGGTTAGTCTGCGAGTTCTTATAAGCACTGGCTTCATCTACCACGATCATGTCGAAGTTGGCTTGCTTAATTTCCTCTTTGATAACTTCTACACCATCAAAGTTTATGATTACAAACTCGCACCCTTCGGCAATAATCTTACGTCGAGTAGTAGACGAGCCATGCGCTACAGAACAACTCCGGTGCATGGCGAACTTAAACAGGTCTTGCTGCCATGCAGACTTCATAATCGACAGAGGGCAAATAACCAAGACACGCTTTATGAGGCCAAGCTTCATCAAGTAATCCGTAGCCCATATAACAGATGCAGTCTTACCAGTGCCTTGCTCGTTGAAGCAGAAAGCTTTCTTATTAAGAGTGAGGAAAGCTGCTGTTTCTTTCTGGTGTGCAAAAGGAGTTAACTTACCTGTCCACGAGTAGTCTCTTTTTATCGGAGACGGTACGTCTTTGGCTTTCAATTCCGTCAGCACTTGCGCTTCTTTTAGTTGCCACTCAATGGCCACTTTGTATATGCCATCTTTTTCGCTAATGACCTTATACTTGTCTACCTTTTCGGCAATGAGGTGAGGCTTCTTAGTCTTAAAAACAATTAGTTTATCTTCGATTATCTTCATGCTTTAGAGGTCTTCTTTTTCTTGCGCTCACGAGTGCTGGTTTCAGATACGAGGTTGCCTTTTGAATCTCGTTTGAATGAACGGTTGCGGCTTGCTGTCTCTACCTTAGTGCCGTCAGAGTTCTTGCCGCCTTTGTCCATAGCCTTCTTATGCGCTACGTCCTTGCCGTCACCCTTGCTTACCTTACCTTCTCGTTCGGCTTTGCGGCGGGCAGCGTTGCGCTCAGCGCGTTTTTTCTTTTGCTCTTCGGTGCCTTGGTACTTAGCGTATTCAGCTTTGTAGTCTCGTTTACTCTTGGTCATTTTGGGGGTCCTGAGTTTCAGTAAATTTATATCCGTGGAGTTTAAAAAATAGAGCTAACCGTAAAATACCCTGCACAAAGTCATCTTTCTCATGCTCCCCTTCAAAAAACAACAACATTCTTTCTGTGGGTGGCGGTACAGATGCGGGCAATATTTCAGTCGTGCCATCTTTCCTGCGTCTCCAAGTCATCGGTAATGCTTGCATTTCATAGCCCGCAGTATTTTCAAACTCTAGGGCAAATTTAGAACGGTACTTCGATTCATCTGAAGCGTTAAGGCGTAATTTCATGCTGAGTCCGTAGGTAGAATCATACCTCCAATTAAACTCCGCCTCTTCGTCAGTTATGTATTCTTCGATACTTAACATAGGTTCGTTAACCATATTAGTTTCTCCTATTGTGGGGGCATTTAGTAACCGGACAGTACGCACAGAGGGGCCCGCTTACTGCGTTCCAAACATTGGACTCCTCCGCTACAGCTAGCCAATCTAAGTCCGGGTGAAAGCCCGCAAAGTAAGACTTAATGAACTCTCGATTATGTTCTTTGCGGATAAACTCGTTACTAACTACATAAAGCAATGCAGATTTTATAGTTTGTACTTCAGGGAAATGCAGAAAGGTCGCTGCTGCTAAAGCGTCCAACTGCGCAGTATCCGCGTACTTCGCATTTTTGCCAGTCTTGTAATCCACAAGGTAAGCTTTATCCCCGTTAACTATTACCAAGTCAGCAATGCCTCGCCACCAAACTTCTTTTTCTTTATCGAAAAACTTACAAGGGCTGTACTCTGCCCCGTCGTAAGAAACACCAAACTTAAGCTCGCAGTGTTTGTCGCCCTCTATCTTATTCAATGCGTCTAAAGACTTGAGGATGAAGTCAAACTTCTTAGGTATGGGTACTCCATCGCGTATGTATAACTCTGCAGCTTTATGAACTTCATTACCGTAGCGCAGGGCTTGGGTAGAAACGTCTTTAACATCCTTGGCTATGCGTAAAGGGTAGTACTTTTTAGGGCACTGTTTGAACGTACTTAAACTGCTATAAGACCAAGCTGTCATAGGAGACCTTTCTCTTTTAGAATTTCATAGTTAGCCACGTGCGCATCTTCTATTTCTTGTTTGCTTTGCCCGTAGTACGGTACAGCTAAGTGTTCACTTACTAGTGCGGCGTTAACTGAAGTTTTGTCGCTCAACATTATAACACCTAAGTAGCGTCCGAACTTTCCTTTTTCTTTTGTGGTGAGAGTGTAAGTCCCGCCATCGTGTAGCAATCCCTTGACGAAATCCTTTGCGGCAAGTCCCGCTGCTTTTTCATCCTTGTCTCTGCTACGACACTCGGGGCAATCCACGCCAAAAAGACGGATACGCTCACCATGAATCCAATGATTAAAGCCAAGATCAATATCAACATCTACTGTATCTCCATCAACAACACGAACAATCTTACAGTTATATTCATACATCTAGTCTTTACTCCCTTTTTTATGCAGGATGAACCCTCCTAGCTGTCTTTTTATTGGGTCAGTTAACGAGTCGGACGAAAAACTTATTCCATGCTTGCGCTTGTTCCTGCCTTCCACGTCGGTTTCGGTGTAAGCATTGCGGGGTAACTGGGTTATCTTCCCGCCTTTAGCCTCAAACTCTTCAACTTGCCGTTGCAATTCTTTGCGTAGTCGCTCGCGTTCTTGGGGGGTCAGTACATTAATTTTTGTCGTGGTCACTATTTTATACCTGTATAAAACACATGCTGATGTATCTTGGTTGTAACTTCTCCAGTGTAAGCCCATTCAGGGAACACCTTTGTATTATGATAATGAGTCGCACCGTTTGTAGTGTCAGGGATATAACCACTCAACTCTGCAATGTACAACGCGTTAAACCATGCCTGTTTGTTCTTGGATCGTCCGACTTACCGTCACAATAAAAACTAAACTGGCACTTGTTACGAATAGGTACTCCATTCCAGTAGTACCCCTGCTTAACCACGTCACACGCATTGTCTGGGTAACGTGGGTCTTTGATTCTGTTTTGGATTACATGGGCTACAGCAAGCTGCCCTGCTGTTGGTTCACCCCTCGCTTCAAAATAGACGGCCGCTGCGACGCATACTAACGGAGTAATCATAGATTGTTTCCTCTTTCTCAAGGACGGGCGATATTTTTTCTATTACTAACCCGTCTGCATGATAGGCTTCTTCAGGAGTAAGCACTTCTATTCGGTTTGGTTCCGTTTCTACTACAAACATTTTTTGTTGCGTGGCGTTAGCCACAAACTGCGCCTCTACTATAGCCGCCATTGGATCAGTGAAGTACGACATCTTCCACCTCGTATTCGTAGTTAACGGTTTCCTCGTTAGTAGAGAATAGTCCTGCACCGTTGCTTAAATGAAACTTCATAGCGGTATGAGTGTGTGGAGACATAGTTATTACCGCATCTACCTCTGGGTGCATTATGGGCGTTGCTTCTAGTAAGTTACTAATCAGCTTTCTTCCGTGCCCTTTTTGGTATGACCATATTGAGTAGGGGCACAGTACCGTACCAAGTGCCCCGTGCATAGCCTCTCTTTCTTCGAGCGCTTCTTCTATATCGGTAAGTTTCCCTGCGGCGATAAACTTTAATTGCACTTCGTCTTTCGGTACGAACTTACATATGACCACACAAACAACTGCGGCTATTTCTCCCGTCTCGTCGTTTACCTCTGCATACACATGGAAAGGGGCATCAAACCTGTCTGCGTTGTCCTTAAACAACCCTCCACGTACGGGGTCATCTTCTATTAAATACAGGTGGTCTGCGGCGTTACACTTTATCAGCATCCTCAAACTCCTGAAGTATGGCTTCTAACTTTTCTACTGCTTCACTGGCCCGCTGTAACAAAGCCATAATCTTTTCGGCGTCCGCACCATCTACTTCTATTGTTATTTTCATTTGACGTTGTGTATCTCGATTAGCAAGTCAATGCAGTGTTTAGCTTTCTCTAAGTCCGACAAGGGTTGCCCCTTCAACTTCCACCTAGTTATATACTTCACTACGTTACCTTCTAGCAGCGACAAGCCATTCTTCTCGGCGTACTCCGCTGGTTGGATAGCCATGTTCTTATAATGCGTCCCGCCCGTCTGTTTCTGTAGGGGTGTCTCCTTCGGTAATGGGTCGGTTGGCTTCGCCATTTGTGCGTATATCATTCTCTTCTTCCTTCTGTTTTGGTTTCTCAAAGATTTTTGCCCAGTTCTCCCCGAAGTCTTTAGCAGGGATAAGTAAGGGCCTACGTCTGCTGCCTTTTCCACTCATTTTTCGCCTCTCGAATTTGTTTAAGTTCGGCCGCTATTTCTAACTGGCAAGCAAACAACTTTAACGCCGCTTTGATTTCTTTGTTAGTCATGTGCTTCCTTTTTAGTTTCGTACTTACCAATAACATCTCCCGCATCTAGCCAAATTTTTAGAGCTTTTAGTAGGTTTTTCTTTCTAGTCTGCAAGTTTTTAATCTTTTCTTTACGCGCTGCTTTCATCTTGGCTACCTCTGCCCTCCAAGAGGCCACCGTCTTTTTTGATAAAAAGAATTTTAGCCGTTGCATAACTGTGGGGCGCTTCAAAGTCTCGGCAAGGTCTAGTTCAATCTTTTCTATTATTTTTAGTACTTCTGCCCTAGTAGTCATTAAAGTTCTCCAGTTTAAGTTTCTCTGATTCAAGTTCTTGCATTGTCTGGTACAGTATCTCTAACCCATTCAAAAGGCGTTCGTTCTCGTCTGCCGCACGTTTAAGTTCTTGTTGCTTGCGTTCTCTAACCGCCGCAAGGTGCTTATCCTCTAAAAAGGGGTAGAGTAAATCTTGATTGCGGGGGTTTCTTAATTTTCTAAGCGCCTTGGCTTCTATTTGCCGAATTCTGCTAGGCGTAACTCCAAACAATTCTCCTACTTGATCTAGTGTGTGTGGTTTTTCATCTTCTAATCCAAAACGTAAAGCCAGTACCTTTTGTTCTCTTTCGCTTAAAGACTTAGCTATGGCTTGCCTCACACCTTGCATAACTTCTTGTTCTATAAGAGCCACAGAAGGATCATCTGTCTCTAACATCCTCGAAGGTAATAGCTCGTGTTTGTTCTTTTCCGTGACTACAATGTTTTTGTCTAGCGCGTTTTCTAAATGCTCTGCTGGAAATAGGTCTTCAATGTCGCAATAAAAGAAGTCGCATAGTTTCTTAGCTAATTCCTTTAGCTCCCCCTTCTTTGTATAT
>Ga0070754_10001448_pt1 | contig 19000 bp, 19 predicted proteins | sample VirMetDEL_Sep_01_FD_75181 | JGI IMG/M metagenome (GOLD analysis project Ga0070754, IMG submission 75181) | Aqueous microbial communities from the Delaware River and Bay under freshwater to marine salinity gradient to study organic matter... | ecosystem: Environmental > Aquatic > Marine >... | reverse complement strand
TCTGTGATTCCTGAAATTGCTTCTATGTTTCAATCCACGCCCCTGCGAGAGGGGCGACCGCCATTGCTAACATTTAATATATAGTTGTCAGGTTTCAATCCACGCCCCTGCGAGAGGGGCGACTGGGCGTTGCCCTTGCGCTTACATTTAGCCTATAGTTTCAATCCACGCCCCTGCGAGAGGGGCGACTGTTTCATCCTTTGGAGTATTGGAAAAATTAAAGTTTCAATCCACGCCCCTGCGAGAGGGGCGACAGCAGACAAGATAACTCATTGATAGCAAATAAGTAAAGATCGCATTTTTGCGAACCCATGCATCACACTTAAAACAATAAAATATCAGATTTCAAAGAACATTGGTAAAGATAGGCTTATAAAAAAATTGACATCTCCAGAAACTTGCATGCTTTGGGTTCGCAAAAGTTTCTCATACACATAGTAAGCCTTCCACATCATAGCTTTCTTTAGCCCCTATATGCTCTACTTTTCTTTTCCAGTTTTTCCCCAGATAGTAAAAACGGAGAGAATCGCTTTGAGGTTCAATAATACTAGTTAAACGATTCTTGAAAGTAACAAGCTCTGCTGGATCAACTTTGCATTCAAACACAGAGTTCTGCACTCGCTGTCCATAATCCAAACAAGCTTTCGCGACCTGCCTTAATCTTTTTTTACCGGCAGGAGTTTTAGTCGCTACATCGTAAGTAACCAATACATACATGACTTTTTCTTTCTATTTCTGCATAAACGATGGATACTCTTCCAAATCTCCTCGTAAATAACGTGCAAGAAGCAAGGCCTGAACAAAAGGTAATAGCCCATAGCTTACTTTCTCTTTTAGAACAGGATGGTTAAATTCCTCCTTTTTTCGTTCCTGCCATGCTGCTAATACCTTCTTGCGCGAGTCTTCCTTGAGTAAAACTGCCCCCGATTCCTGGAACTCAAAATCTTTCTCTGTGAGTTGCTTGCGATTAATTATGCTCACGGAAGCTCGATCAGCAAGACCCGGTCGTAATTCTTCCATCAAGTCCAATGCCAGCGAGGGTCGACCGGGTCTATCCCGATGCAGAAATCCACATTGGGAATCCAACCCTACTGACTCACAGGCACTTCGACAATCATGCATCAACAATGTATAGCAAAAAGACAATACGGCATTCACAGGATCCATGGGTGGCCTCCGGCTTCGACCATTCAGTTGAAAAACAGTGCTATCTTCAGTAAAAAAGTGATTGAATGCTGCAAAATAGTGAACGGCTCCCTCTCCTTCAATCCCTCGAATTTCTTCCAGGTTACTTGCCCTATCCAGTGCCCGAATGCTATTCTCCAGCTTAGCTGCCGTCGCCTGTAAGTTTTCTGAACGCAGCGAACAACGATCTCCATAATCACGATAGGCTCTTTTCACTACTGTTCGACAATTATTCAATTTGGCCACTATCAGTTTTCGAGCGATCTGGACACTTGCCGATTCCGCATCCGCAATACGATATTGCTGGCGACGGAGATGGATATTTCCAGAGGTGTAAGCTTGTGCAGCTGCCACAAATTTACCATGAGGGGTATGGAAAGACAGAGATACACCGGCCTCAGCACAGGCTGCCATGAGTGCAGTAGTCGCTACTGTATTCCACCCAAAACAGCAAACCCCGTCTAAATTATGTAGTGGCACCCGCAATTTACTTTTGCCTTCATGCCGAATATCGATTGCCGCTCCATCTTTGCGAAGATAAGCATCCTCCAGAGTAACAAACAAAGTGTTTAAGTGAGTTTTCATGAGCTGATAACTTGTGGCAAACACAGTTCGTAAAGTGAACAGCATCCACATTTCTTTTTTTCATAATTCGGAGCAGGCGTAGCCTCCTGCTCCATCATACTATGGATACTATCAATTGTATGCATGGTCAAATCTCGCAGACAAGGATCAAATACAACTTCCGTTCTTCTTCGTTGTAAGCCATAAAACAGATAACCTTGAGGGATAATGACTTGCAATATTTCTTCCAGGCATATGGCTTGTGCACAAAGTTGCACTTCATCTGCCCGATGCACTTTCGGTTTGCCCCTTTTATATTCAATCGGAATAATCGAACCATCCTGATGAAACTCTACTACATCACACTGCCCGATCAGACCCAGTTTCCTTGATGCCAAATGAAGTGTCCTTGCGGTCTTCACCCCCTCACGCTTTGAAACACTGCCATCATGGGCTTTTCCATGTAGAACTTGCCCCTCTGCAGTAAAACGATTTTCTGCCCAGAGCTGTTCTACATGAATCAACGCACACTGTCTTGGGCAAAACAGATAGTGCTGCAATGCCGAAAGCATGATGTATTGATCTTCGGTCACGATGAAACGCTAATTATTCCAACTCTACCGATAAATCAAACTCTCTCTATGACTTCAACTCCTTCAGGAATTTGGGATTGGTCAATAGAAACTGCATAATCGCTATAATTACGAGTAACAAGAGCTTCTTCTTTTTTGAGCACGGATACTGCATCAAACAGTTTGTGTGACGGAGCATTGCCCAAATTGGATTCATGCTTAAAGACAATTAACTTGCGAGCCGCCATTTTACCTCGGGCAGCTGAGTGATCATGCTCAAACATGTTTTCCAGAGCAGAAAATAAAAACTCCAGATCCTCAGTGGAAAATCCTGTTTTCTGGGCTAAATGGGGAGAAATATAGCCCTCCATACGATAAAGGCCATAAGGTACAATGTGCTTTCTCCCCATCGTTCTATTATCACCTTTTTGTTTTTCAGCCTCTTTTTCTGTCGTAACAGCCATGCGAGTAATGCTCAGCTCCACAGGGGTAACCGGATCAATACTACGGGCAAAATTAAACTGGACTGGTCCACGAACCTGACCGCAATTAAAATCTCCAGTAGACATTACTGCCCCAAATGTGCGAACATCAAAGAAGTTCTGGCACATCCATGCTCTGGCTTCTTCTATTGTCGCTTTCCCTTCTTTTTCAGTTTCTATCGCTTTGTAGGAAAGTTCATTTTGCTGATTCAAGATGGCTTTTTCTTTCACATAGAGGTTATACCCTGACTCTCCCTCTTTTGCAATTTCCGCATAGTTTCTCACTTTACGCTTCAGGCAGACATCGGTTATTATTCCCAGCGAGGTTTCCGCATCAATGCGAGGCATATTACCGGCATCCGGGTCACCATTAGGATTACCGTTTTCGACATCAAAAAGTAAGACAAATTCGTAGCGATTATTCAGTTCTGACATAGTTTATGCTCCAGTTGTTTCGGTTGGTGTTTTAGTAAAAAAATGTTGCCGTTGATGGTAATAGCCAATGGCAAAGAGTCCCTGCTCATCAAGCGAGAGATGCGTCGGAAAACTTTGAATTCCCTCCAATATCTCTCCGACCAGTTTTTCTGTATAAAATTTCGGCTTCACTTTCTGAAAATGGTTTTGTGCCCCTTTGATCAAGATAGGGAAAACCACCTTGGGGGTAGCAGATGCCGCTCCAAAATAGCGATCTTTTATAGTCGCATTCGCTCCTGGTATTGCGTCCTGCTGTGCTTTCTCTAACACAGAAAATAAACGACCTAATAAATAGGCCTGATCTTGATTCTTTTCGTCGAGTGCCATCGTTATCTCCTTCTCAATTATATGGGTTTTGTTAAAACGTTTTTTGCGATTTAAAAATGCTTTGAGCAATCCTGCACGCACAGGGTTAATATCCTGATCCGCGCGAATACGCACAATCAGCTTGCTCAATAATGCCTCCGGATAAGGTAATCCATCCAGAATCGTCCGCAAAACAGCCCCTCCCAATAGAGGCGGTATATTTTCAGTTTTCCTTAAAGTAGCGGTCTCCAGCAAGATTCTCCATAAGCTTGCTGGCGTATAGACTTCCTGCTTCGGCTGAACGATATTCATATCCGTAAAGTGCTGTCCTAACTTATTCGCCATTGCACTTACGGTATCACAATGCCAGAAACGAACAGAAATCCGAGCAGCATTGGGTGCAAGACCAAGCACATAGAATTGCGAATCATCCTCCAGTTCGTTTGGTAAGACCCCTTGACTTAATGCAGTCAGATAACTTTTCAGCTCTTCACTAGAACCATCATCTTTCGCATCAAGAGCAAAGCCCAGGAATGATTCCATCGGCGTTTTTCTCTCTGCCCAGAATACAGTAGAAGCATCAGCTACTTGTAGCCTTTGTCCATTTTCTTTATCCAATAGATAATTCAAGGCTGTCGTGTATGAAAAAGCAGAGGAGATTCCCACCGGAGAATTGATGTTTTGCTTTTTTTGAAATGAGGTAAACGCATCCTTGTTAAAAGATGCAATAGCCGCTCCGGCCGCCTGCGCACCGTAAACACCTTTTATTAAAGGATGCGTTTCCGCTACAATAGTATTTTCTCCAGAAATTAAGCAGACTTTCGGGATCTCATCTTCCATAGATTTCGCGATGACATCTTCCCAGACCGCCTTAACAGCAAGGCGGTTATGGATATAGCCAATTTCAGAATCCAGCTCAAAAACCAGATTCCCAGTATCATGCAATACATCTTCTAAATTTACTAGGTTGTTCGCCTTATCTGGAGACCATTGCATCAAAAACCTTTTAACCGCCTTATAGCCTGCATCTTCAATATCGTATTCTTCAATTAGAACCTTGAAGGATTCAAGGCGATCAGCAGTTGTAAGAAATGGGGCTTCAACATTCTTTTGCGAATTCTTTTCGACACCTAAAACATACTTGACATTATCCCAAAGAAAATAGGGTGGAGGGTTTTTGCCAGATCTTCCTTTGAGCTTAGGCACGGATAGTAGAACAGGCTTCGCTTTCCCTTTTGCAGGATTCTCCCGTAAATCCTTCACCTGCAGTAAATCACCGTCTTTATTAAGGACTAGAGAAAACGATATTTTTTCTTTGCTGTATCCAAACTCAGGAATATTTACATCAGGATCATTCTTGAGGCGTTCATAATATTTCACCAGTGATTGCAGTATCATTTGCGCACCTCCTCAGAATTTAGATGAGGAACGATCAAGGTTCCATCTGTAAGAGAAGCACGAAAAAACATGGGCTTGATACTTTTCCGATCGCTAAAATCCATATCATAAAGCATGAAGCCCAAATCTTGCTCCCCGTTTAAAGCTGACGCAGGAATCACTCCTTCCCATAATTCAAAATTTGCCGGAAATTCCCTACAACCTAAGCAAGGTTGGTGAAAGAACTGCCCTTTGCTGGATCGTCGCTTAAATATATCCAGGTGCTTCCCAATATTTTCATCCCCCTTTCCGGTAAACTCAATATGAGCTTCTACGATATACTCGACATCTCGCAATATCATTGCCGCCCGCTGTTGCCGGTCTTCTTCGATCAATGTTTGCAAATGATAGGAACTATCTTTCATAGCTTTTTTAACATTACCTGGCGACAGTTTACCACCTAATTCGTTACGGCGAATATTCTCAAACTTGACCGGCTTAAGCACATGGACTTTGTCTATCTGCCAACGAATAGAGGGTTTCCAGTAGATCGCTTCTAAAATCCCACGTAGTGCAGAAGGAGTAGGAACATCATAGGACACACGCTCCACTTTCATCTCCGGTCTGGTAAAGCAGGCTCGTTCACCCCAGAGGCGTATTGTTATTCCAAATGACATAGGCGTTTTCCTTGGTTGGTTCGATTATAAAATGAGTGTTTCTGTTTCATAAAATGTGGGATCTTCGGGTTTGAGCCCCAGATGCTGGTCATACACATCCAGATTTTCCAAAACCCAGAACCGCTCATCAAGATACGGTGATAAAATAGAACAACGTTGAAAATCGGTGAAAACACGAGCATGGACCTGCACCGAATATCGCTGCAATTTCTGCTCCAGCATTCGGTCGATAAATCGTGACTGCTCGGGTCTCTGGTTTACCTTACGTAACTCAGCACACAATTCTTTGGCTTCATAGTCGTAGGGAACAATAATGGGTCTGGTATCTGTTTCTATCAGTTTAAAATCCTGGGCAATATCTTTAAAAGGAAACAACGGTTTACCTTCCCTGAAACATTCCGAGGTCTCCAGTCTTTTAAGAATCCCTTTTTTATCCATATTATCAGTTTTTCGCCAATAGAGCCGCTCAAAATAATCCTTGCCCGCATTCAGTGATAATGGGTCGTCTTCATGGTTACGCAAAACCTGTTCTCCCTCATCTGCACAGTGTCGTAAAAATCCAGGAGGGGGAGCATACTCACTGTGAAAAACAAACACTTCACCTTCATGGAATTTTCCCTCTCGGTTACAACGTCCTGCAGATTGCGCAATAGAGTCCAATCCAGCCATAGAGCGAAAGACTCGAGGAAAGTCAACATCTACTCCTGCCTCGATCAGCTGAGTACTCACCACTCTACATTCTTGTCCTTTTCTTAATCTATCACGAATCGTATTCAAAGCCACACTTCGATGATTAGGACACATATTTGTGCTCAAGTGAAAAGCACCATCCGCTTTTGATTGTTCCTGTAAATTCTCGAAAATTTCACGTGCATGCTTTCTGGTTGATACAATACAGAGACACTGTTCGGTTCCCATGAGCTTTTCCACTAGGCCAGTATTGCTGACAGGCTCTTTGATTACTTTCACACATACGCGTTGAAAGGCTTCGTAAAGAGAATGAGGATCGCTCACTATCTCACGAATATTATCGAGACCGATTTTGAACTGCTCGGTCTTTGCAAGAACCGGTTGCGTTGCAGTGCATAAGACAACACTGGACCGATAGCACTCTACAAGCAAACGAAGACTACGCAGGCAAGGTCCCATGTAATCAATAGGTAACATCTGTGCCTCGTCTAAAATAATAACACTATTTGCGATATTATGCAGTTTACGAGTTTTCGATGATTTGTTGCCCAAAAGCGACTCGAAAAATTGCACATTTGTGGTAACAATGATCGGAGCATCCCAGTTTTGACTGGCGAGTTTGGAAAACCGGGTTTCACTGTCCGGATCAAAATTGCTGTGATGCTCTAAAACCGCATCATCCCCCAATGCCTTTCTGAAAACATCGGCAGTTTGCTCAATAATACTGGTATAGGGAATCACATAGATGATGCGATCTTTTCCATGTTTTAGTGCATGCTTCAACGCAAAAGCCAGCGAGGATAATGTTTTTCCACCGCCTGTCGGAACGGTTAAGGAAAAGAACCCCGGGGGTTTATCAGCAGCGTTAATACATTCCGATAAGATCTCTGCTCTATTACGGTTAATCTCTGACCCTTCTGTATCGAATCCCTGTAAAGTTTTGGCTAAGCGGTCTTGCAGTTCCTCCAGGGATACATTGATCAAGCGCTCCTGACTCTGCCTAAAGTCAATAAACCTTTCCGTATCCAGAAAGTCCGCATCGACCAAACAAGAGAAAACCATCCGCACAAAAAAGGAGAAATCAAACCCGTCCGGAATTTTTGGAACAGCAATTTCCTCAGGGGCGACAGAAAGGTTCAGCCCACTAGCAAACTTTTTGTCAAAATCAGGAATTTGTTTTTCCAAACGGTCAAACAGAGAGGACTGGTTGTTATCTTTACCATTAGGTAACCCGGAATGGTGCCCCGCAATGATATAGGCAAGCAACCACCCTAATTGTGACCCGAACTTCTCTACCGAAAACTGTGCTCCTGCGGTAGCATGATCGACTTTAGACCTGCCATATTCCTTATAAGACTTCACCCATGTGTCATTAATCCCATTAACATACCTGAGATAGCCTTGAAACTCTGCCGAGCTTTTCCTAAATCATGGAGCAGACTAACTGTTCTTGCCCATGAATCTGCACCAAAAGAAGAAGCAAACTTCTGGGCCTGCACCGCCGTTCCCTCGAGATGTTCCATTAAGGTCTGCCAATCTTTTACTTGTTCTGTTCGTTTTGAATGGGCGTAATACTGATAGTTTTCTGCCTCAGTTGATAAGTAAAAACTATTCATAATATAGAAAAATTCTCGCAAACAGAAGTTGATACTATAATGAATGAAAATTTCCTGATAAGTGTCAAATGTTTCTAAATTGACCGGTTCCATAAAGTGTAACCCTGAATGTAACCCGATGCATAAATTTCGGACTTTTCGGGATGATTAGAGATCACATCAAAAACAGCCGAAATACGCTACCCTACGGTCATTTCTAAGTTGGTCCAATCCTTCATCTTTATCATAACTTTCGCCTATGATTTTCTTACCCTTACTCCCGTTATGGCTTATTTAAAGCTTGGGGAAAGTAATCTTGCAGTTTTTTATAACCCCACCTGCTGCTATATCCGTCATCTGCACTAATTTCAAGAGGAGAAACCGTTGTGTTTTCTGCACTTTGTTTGATTAGATCAACAAAACGATCACTATCAGCAGGGTTGCCTTCTATGACTTCAAAAGCACTGGCAAAAGCATTTTTACTTCGGCAACTGAGGCTTATAGCCGATTAATGCTTCCCGGTCTCCATTGTGCAAATGTCTCAAATGGTAGCATGTTCTTTCTTCAAAAAAATGAATTATTCTCTTTGGGAAGGAATTCTACTGGAAAACGCAATTCCGCGAAGAGGCCATTTAACTGTTATTTTAATACCATATAAACGGAAATATAGAACAGCCCCAATAAATTTATGCAGTAATGTAACTATCAAAATTTTCCTTATCCAACATAGCTTTTAGCCATAGCCTTTTTTCCGATGCTTCGAGGGATTCAATAAATGATAGAATATGACCATTAACATAAGGAAATATTGGGACACAAGAATCTCCGAGAGAACGTCTTCTTGAGGGATATAATGTATCAGGGTCATCTTCAATATCTTTGATTTTTAAAACCAAGTACTCTGGTAAGTTTCCCCATCCTTTCGCTTTAAGCATTTTTAATTCTTCAGAAGTGAAGTATTCCAGGCCAAGATAGCGTCTAAGGCGCTTTAATTCTTTGATTTTTCTATTCAAGCGGTCTAAGATATCAATGGCATCGGAGTTACCTTTCCTAACAGCTATCTCGTACCAGTCTTTCGCTTGAGCATAACTTATCATGCCATTTGACCCATTTTCTTTGCTTGCTCCATAGTGCATTGCTAATTCAGCTACTTCGCTATTAGCGCCAATTTCTTCAAGAAAATTTATAATCAGCTTTATGTTTTCTTGAGTTAGGCAAGATTCACGAAAACACACGTCTTCATATAATTCATAAATTCGACCCAATAATTCACTTGCAGCGCGCTCTTTAGCACATCCTAGGCTTATAGCGGAGCCAAACCAATCCAGAACCTCATTAAAATCAGGTTCTGTATAAGAATAGCCATTATGGAATGTAGGGTGTGTGAGAAACTTCGCATATTCTACGGTAGCATCCAAATGCCCAAGTTCAGCTGCTTTTCTAAACATTTCAAATGCGCATTCTTCGTCATCCCAACCATCATTAAGTAAGTATTTCCCATATTCAAAATATAGTGACGCATGATTAAATTTATCAAGAAGTTCCCGAAAATACTCTTCAACTGTGTGATTATTTAATTTTTTAACTCCTTGGGGATCTAGGTGCTTGCTAAACCTAGACCGTACTGATTTTATCAATTCTATATTAACTAATTCATCACGAGGAATATGTGTCCTATGGATAAAGTCATTGTAGCTATTTCGTCTTATAGCTTCATTTGAAATATCATTCGCAATACTTGGGTTTAATGAAGTTACAAATTTAATTATTTGAGACTGTACAAGTTGCTTTTCACCTACAGTTTGAAAGTGATACAAAAACCCTAGTAAATCTTCAATGATATCCTCGCAAGGATATCCTTCATAGTATGCTTTCTTATACCATTTGTAAGAGTCTTGGAATAAGGAGTTATCTTTATATGATTTATGCGTTGCATCATTTTCGGCAATAGCTTTTGCATATTTAATAATTGCTTCTTTATGTCCCAGCTCAGCCGCATGCATTAATGCATCCCTGCCGATTGTTTTAAACTCTCCTTCTAACATATAGCACCCGTAAACATACCAAAAATTGGGGTGGTTTTCTTTTTCTAAATGCTCACCGATATGATAGTGGATTTTTCGACCATTTTTAAATCTGGTGGGAAATATTTTATTCAGTTTCTGAACCAGTAGCTTAATGAAGTCTTTATTAATTTGATCCAGGTTTATGGTTCCTATTAGGTCATTTATGGTCTCATTAATAATTATCGATGAAGGCATTGTCTCCGAGTTATCAAATAACTCACTATGATCATATTTTATATTCATGTAAGCCTTGAACTAATAGTAGCTAAACTCTGTAAAAATGTTTTAGTTTTTTGTGTCTCTTAAATATTGATCACCATCTATTTTAATTAGATTTATATGAAGGCCTCTATCGAATATAGTCACTTTATCATTTTTACCAAGCTTCTCATATTTAAGTAGGTGCCAGCCATTAACTCCCCATAAAAAACAGAAATCTGCTTCACCGTCTTTTCCGTTCAAATAAGTTGCGACATCAGTCTCCAATTGTTTTGCAGACATGACTCTTCTTTGTGGAAAGTTGATCTCATTTGATTTATAAATAAAAGTTTCATTTGTATTTGAATGATCAAAACCAGGTGCATCAAAAAGGTCTACTTTTAGTCTTTCTATCGAGCCGCCAGATGCAATAATATCAGCTGTATAATCTAATGGATTTGTTTTTAAGAGAAACCATAAGTCATTGATAGATGAAGAATTAGTTGAGTGCACTAGGGTATAGTTGTGATATTTATTAAAGAATTTATCTTCATTGGATGAATTTCTAAGTCCTTCATTGTGATGAAATAATGCAAAAGCAAATGCCTTTCCGCCCGGTTTTAAATATTCAGATAATACCTTATTTATTATATCCCGGTAAGATGATGGTGTACTTTCGGGATCATCTAATTTGTAGATTTTAAAAAGAATCTTTTTTGCCCTTCTATCTCCAATCATGATTTCTTCTTTGGAGAGGCCAGTCATATAGATCGGTAGTTTATCCGTATATATTTCATCTATTAGAGAAGCTGTCTTTACCCAAGCATAGCCCTCTATTGGATCTTTAGGAACTCCAATACCACTATGGTATGCAGCACCTACAACAGGAAGAGCTGAAGTTAGACCTTCTAGAGCCGCTTTAATCCTCCATTCGATTGACTTTTTATAATCCTTTTCGACAACTATACCATTTGCATAGAAAAACCCAATCTGATTATAAGCAATTGGATCTTCTTTTTCAGCTGCTTTTAAATACCAAAATAAGGCCTTTTCATAGTCTTTGGGTATGCTCTCCATTTGATAGAAAATAGCCAAATTCCTCTGAGCAACACTATCACCTTTTTCGGCATCGACTTTAAGTGCGGTGGGATCTAATTCCATCGAATATATAGATGGGCATAGGTATAAACTAAATAAAAGGAGGATAATTCTTATTTTTCTATTCATAAGTCATACATTACATTCAAAATGGTAACAAGTGTCCCGTAGTAGTCAAACGTCATTTTGGTTACAATGGTAACCAGTGAATCTTACGAAGGCATTTGGTGATACAATCAGAGAACTTAGAAAAAAAGCAGGACTATCTCAGGAGAAGCTAAGTATTCTTGCTGATATTGACCGTAAGACGGTTTCCTTCTATGAGTCTTATCAGCGCTCACCAAATATACACTCTATTTTTGCATTGGCTAGAGCATTTAATATTAAACCAGAAGAGCTCATTGGGATAGTTCGGCAAAAGTTGGAAGAAAAGCCCTAGACGTCGATTGGGATGATTTGATGGAGGGCATTTAAAGTAGTATATTCCCTATATATACTACGTAAACTACACTTAAGGGGTGTTACTTCTAGGGGCTTCCTGTAAAGCTTACGCATTGCGTATAAGTATTTGGCTTAAGTTTTACCCATATCTGTTACAGTTTTGTTGCAGTTTTTTGATCCTTTTTATGCAAATTCGTGCTATTTTGTTCCAAATATGCATGCATAAAAAAAGACCTAGTTTTCACCCTAAGTCTTTTTTTATTAGTACTTTAAAGTGGCACGGGAGGAGGGATTTGAACCCCCGACCAATGGTTTAGAAAACCACTAAACATTGCTATTTATCAAATGCTTATAAATCCTGTTACAGTTTTGTTGCAGTATTTTAGTTTCTTTTATGCTATTCTGTGCTATTGTATTCTGCATGAATGCTAAGAAGAAGATAACTGTTAAACCATATCATGCGAAGATTAAGCCTCACTTGAAGTATCAATGCTATTACCCTACTGATGAAGGACGCAAAAGGACTTTCTTTAAGACTAAAAAAGAGGCTGATGCATTTAGACTTAAGAAAATTGCTGAATATGAAAGAATTGGAAATGATGCTAAATTTCTCAGTGATAATAAACTACGTAAATTGATAGAGGCAGAAAAAATATTAGATCCCTATGATGTGGATATCGTTCAAGCTGCAAAATTTTACGTAAAGCACGTAGAACTAACCAATAGAAGTATTACCTTTAAGGAGGCTGTGCCTGAATTTCTAGAATATAAAGAGAAGGCCGGATTATCAAAGATATATATTAAGCCGTTAAAATATCGTTTTGATAGGATTCTTAAATCATTCTCAAAAAGACTTCTAGTAGATATTACCGGCCGAGAATTATCCAATTGGATCAGTCGTTTATCATTATCCCCGGTAAGTAAGAATAATTATCGCTTAAATCTAAGTGCATTTTACTCATGGTCAGTTAAGATGGGATATTGTGAGGAGAATCCTATTGCTGCTGTAGCCAGAGTTAAGAATAGAAATGATTCCATTGAGATATTTACTGTTTCTGAAATGAATAAGATGATTTCAGTTGCTCAGGGAGATGTTCTTGCATTTCTAACAATAGGCGGATTTGGAGGCTTACGAAGCAGTGAGATTGAACGTTTAAATTGGTCTGATATTAATTTGGCTAAAGGTTTTATAGATCTTTCAGCATCTAAAACAAAAACAGCACAAAGAAGATTGGTTTATTATGAAGACAATCTGAGTCAATTTATAAATCTACTATGTAAAGTAAATTCTCCAGTATGTGAAAAGGGTTTCGAGAGGAGATTGAGGAATTTCAAAAAGGAAATTGAACATGAGTTTGATATCCGGTGGAAAAAGAACGGACTAAGGCACTCCTTTGCTACCTACTACATGGCAATGTCGAATGATTCAGCAAAAACATCTATGTTACTCGGACAGTCTAATCAGGATGTTGTGTTTAAGCATTATCGAGATGTTGTTTCTGAGGAAGAAGGTAAAATGTATTTCGATATATTCCCAACAGCAACTGATTCATGTGCTCTTTTTCCTGAGATTAATCATTCTCAAGTAATGTAATGAAGAAAAAATACCCATTGGCTAACAGAGATTTTACAACACTCAGTGATGAAAAGTTAATAGAGATTATGGCAGATCTTGAACCTGCTGTTCAGGCTCTTAAAAATTTAGGAGAAATAGCATTAGATGAGTCTTCAAATGAAAAGGATAGAGCTTTAAGCATTATTAACCTTCACTTTAGTGCGAGATATGCAGTCGAAATTTTGAATAAGATTGCTGACACAGAGTTTGGCATTAATTGCATCAAAGAAAACGTTCAATTGCATGACTCAATACCTGCGTTTTACTCTCCAACTAATAAAATATATGAAAAGGCTAACTATGAAAGATGGAAAAAAGTGCCATTTATGCAAAGAGTTAGACCTAATGGGAAATTTCCAATAATTGGAAAAGATAAACTAACAGAGGCAAAAGGAGAACTTTCTCCTCAAGATGTCATAAGGTATGCAATTGAAGAATACATTTCGATTCGTATTCATGGAAACAGTGTAAATAATTTAATAAAACAGAGTAACGGGAATAAAGAATCTAACAAACTCGTAGACGAAGATTTGTTTGAAGATTTTGTAGCTGAAGTCCAATTTTACTACAGTCAAGTAAGCAAGGAAGTAAGGGAAGCTTGCCTTCTATGGCAAAGGGCCACTCAGTGCTATCATCAAGACGCATCGAAACACCTGCCTGAACCAGAAACGGAAGCAGAGGGTTGGTGTCATGAAGAAAAGGTTTATCATAAAATTCAAGAACAGGTTAGAGGTCTTATTCGCAACGAGTGGGATAATAAGGGGTTAAAAAGGAAGAAAAAAGTTCAGGGGTAAATAATAAAGATAAATTTGCCCCCTCAGAAAGTAGACCAAGACTAGAATAAATTGTCTGCTGGTGGAACATGAGTAATCAGAAATCCACAAAACGCAATTCTAAGGAAAATAAGTCTGTTCTCAAATGGGAAAGCCTTCTAACAGAGGAAGGAGGTAAAATAATACTTAAGAGACTAGCAGAGATCATAGCTGCCGATTTAACAACTTCTGAAGTTAAGCTAAGAACCCTGACAACCAGAAAAGAGCTGGCCGGTAGGTTTCAATGTTCTGAAAGACTGATTCAGTCATTTGAGGATCAGGGAATACTGCGACCCATAAAGATAAAGCATTTCATCCGGTATGATTGGGATGAGGCCTATCGCAGCTTGAAGGAATACCAAGTCTAGGAGGTTGCAATGATTAATATGCCAGAGCAATCAACTGAGTCTATGTATCGCAAACTTGATACCACATTTACCCACGATGGTTTTAGCTACAAGCAACTATCCAGAACCGGCAACGTCGCAATCTATGAACAATCAAAGACCTATATGAAAATGCCGATCTATGAAGTTGTTGTTATCAGACAGATGAGAGGGCGAACCTCAGGACTCTTTAAGATAGTTCCCCATGAAAAGTATCCTTCTAACGAAGAATGGGGTAAATATGGTTGGACCCTACCTACTCTAGAGGGTGCTAAAGAAAAGATGGAAGAGCTAATAGAAGCTCATCGGAACAGATAATAAAAAAACCGCCAGAAAGCTGAAATTTCTGACGGTATATTAATAATTAATTTAAAAATTAGATTAACTAAATGAAACATATTATTGGAAATCATAAATATCAAGATGAAATTTCTATCTCTAAAGCACTATCCCTAATAACTCCCGAGGAGGTATGGATTGAACTTAATCTAGCTGGAGTCCCTAAGAAATCCTGTAAGTCTCCATTCAGAGATGATCGAAAACCTTCCTTTAGTGTATTCCAAGGCAGAGAGGGAATTTGGTTCTTCAAAGATCATGCTACTGGCGATGGAGGCAATATGATAACCCTATGGGCAGAGGCTAAGGGTATTGATTCTAAAACCGCCTGTCGCGAGTTTATGGCATTTGCAAAATGGAAACTTGGGAGGGGTTGAAATGATCGAAGTAAATAAAAAGATCAGAACCGGCACTCCTGAAGAAATAAAGCAAATTGCTGAATTGCGTGGATTAGATCCAGAGGATATTCTCTTAGCCCAAGAAGCTGGTTATATAAGGTTCGCAGAATTTGCTAAAAAATCGGCATGGCTTATGCGGTCATTAGATGATAGCGTCCATGAATACCGCAGGCTTGATGGTCAGTCATGGGAAGCATTCAATCAACTACCAGAACGTAAGGTCCATTCAAGAGGAACTAAAAAGTATCCGATTGGGCTAAATGAGGTGGGGAAAAAGGAATATGTCGCTATTCTTGAAGGTAGCACGGACCTTCTAGCATTCTATCATTTTGCACGTATAGAAGAAAAGCTAGATCAAGTAGCCCCAGTTGCAATTCTGGGAGCCTCCAATGGACTGCCTATTGAAACGAATGGGATCTTAGCCGACAAGAATGTAGTGATATATGCAGATCTTGATAAAGCTGGATTAAAGGCAGCTATTGATTGGTATAGGCAAATAGAGAGATATGCAAAACGGGTTGATTTATTCAATGTGCAGAAACCTTTACTAAATGCTAATCTTCATGCTGACGCAAAAGGAGTTAAAGACTTATCAGACTTAGCTCGAATTGATCATCTTCTGTATGGAGAAAATCATAAATTGGAGGTCTTCCCATGGTAAATGAACAAAACTTAATGTCTCTGAGAGATGCCGAAGCAAAGTATGAAGAGGAATTAGCGTTGTCAAACAATGGGCACAAGGTTCTTGAAATGGAATATGAAGAGATACCAGATTTTCCAGTGGAAAGGTTACCGATTAGACTTAGGGCAATGGCTAACGAGGTTGTTGATAATTTTAAAATTCCCTATGGCTTAGTCGCTCCAATGCTTATAAGCGCTGTAAGCTGCGCTATGGGGAAAGGGGTTAAGCTCGAGTCTGGTAAAGGTAAGAAGTCGAAAGGAAACTTGTTCATTATAGCCAGTGCTGAAAGTGGATCTGGTAAATCACTCGCTTATAAACCGATCTTCAAACCAATAGAAGATTACGAATTTGCACAATCTGCACAATTTGAACAGCTGCACATGCCAAAAATCCAAACTGAAATCAGTGTGCTTGAAGATGAAATTAAGATTCTGAAAAAGAACATTGGTAAATCAGAAGGTGAAAGTCGGGGAAATATAATTGAGCAAATAACCAATAAGAATCAGGAGATTACTAAGCTTAAAAAGAAATTAGTATTCCCTTCGATTTACTGCTCTGATGTGACTATCGAGAAACTAGAGATGCTAATGGACACTACAGGAGGAGTCATATCTATATTATCTGCTGATGCTCGGAAGGTATTCAAAAATATACTTGGTAGGCACAGTAAAGATAGTTCACCGGAAGACAGTACCTTTCTTATTGGATGGACTGGTGATAGCGATAAAATAGATAGAGTTGGAAGAGATAGCATTCATCTCCAAGAACCATGTTTATCAATGTTTCTTGCAATACAACCAGATAAACTGGAGGAAATGTTTTCTAAGGCAGAGCTTCATGACGGTGGGTTTCTTGCTCGTTGCCTAGTCTGCCATTCAAATGCTGAACCACAAGAACTAGAAGAGGAGGTCGCGTGAATAAAGAAAATGTAGATTCATACGAAATGCTAATAGTAGAATTGCTAGAGAAGGTTAGATCCAATGATGACATGTATCTAATATCGTGTCCCAAGGAAGTATCTATTTTATTCAACAAGTTTCATAATTCCAGCTTTGTGCGAAACTGGAAATCGGGAAAAATAAAAGATATCACTCCTTTTGCTACAAGGTGGGCTGAGCAAGCTTACCGAATGGCTCTATGCTTTCATATGGCAGAATATGGTTTCTCGGGGGTATCCAAACCTCTTGAAGCTAAGACTGCACTTGATGCTATTGATGTTATAAAATGGTTCATGAAGCATCAGATGGAAATTCTAAATGGTAGCAGAGAGGCTAAAAGAAAGAAACGATATCAAGCTGTAATCTCTCTTATTGCAGAGAAGAGAGGTGATTTTATAATCAAAACTGATGTTTACCGTAAAAGAATCACAAGGAATGCAAAAGAGGCTGAACTATTATTGAACGAAATGGTTGATGAAAATCTCATCAAATTCACCGATAAACCTTCAGATAATAACGGTAGAATTACCAGAATCTATTACTTGGATAATTAAATTTGTAAATGTGCAGCTGTGTAAGTTGTGTAAATTGTGCAAAAACCCTGTTCTTTAATCTGTTCAGGGTTTTTGTTTTTCTACAAGTTAAGTTCTTTTGCAATTTAAGGGGCAAAAGTTGGCCACAGAATCGCTCTAACTGACAAACGGGCCCATCATGCTTACTTTGCGACTCAAAGCCTTTGTCGGCAAACGTTTCCGCTAAAGCATTCCCGAGGTAGTATCTAAGTTTTCCTCTTAAGCTATGGGGTCTCAACCTATAATGGTAGATAATTAAAACACCTAGGTCCTACTATCATTTTCTTTATGTATGGCCTAATAGTCACAATTCCCTGCAAGATTCGAGGTATTTCATTTGGGACATACAAGAGGCATCCCCTAGAGGGGGAAACTGAAATTTCGTTTTGTTCAATTGGTCCCGTACAAAAACTGGGCGCATATCTTGAGAGTTAACTTGTTATTGATATTATATTGAGACGTGTAACCGGATTTCCAGATGACCTACCCCCCAGGTTCAAAGGATTTGAAAGAAAGTTAATCGATACACTTTTCTTATTTTGCTACCTGTCTTGCAAATCGTTTCAATCCACGCCCCTGCGAGAGGGGCGACTTGCCTGCAGTCCTAAAACCACCATTGCCACATTGTTTCAATCCACGCCCCTGCGAGAGGGGCGACTAGAAGGGGATCAATTATACTCCAATCATTAGGGTTTCAATCCACGCCCCTGCGAGAGGGGCGACGATCCACAAAAAGCTGTTATTCTCAGAGCACTAGGTTTCAATCCACGCCCCTGCGAGAGGGGCGACCCGCCGCTTTGTATCTTGCACCGCGTTGTAATTGTTTCAATCCACGCCCCTGCGAGAGGGGCGACTTGTGCTATGATTTAAGCACAAATAGCAATCACGTTTCAATCCACGCCCCTGCGAGAGGGGCGACAAAACGATATGCTCTAAACCATAAGCCTAATCAGTTTCAATCCACGCCCCTGCGAGAGGGGCGACGCGCCGCGTTCCGCGCGGCTTCGGTTATAATCAAGTTTCAATCCACGCCCCTGCGAGAGGGGCGACATTGTGTCGAAAGACATATAGACAATAACAATTAAGGTTTCAATCCACGCCCCTGCGAGAGGGGCGACTTAGTTGTCTGCCGTATGGATAGTGATCTAAAAGGTTTCAATCCACGCCCCTGCGAGAGGGGCGACGACTCAAGCAGTACAATATCTACAGTCTGGAGTGTTTCAATCCACGCCCCTGCGAGAGGGGCGACTAGAGAATGCGCTTTAATTAGTATAAAGGAATAAGTTTCAATCCACGCCCCTGCGAGAGGGGCGACTAGAGAATGCGCTTTAATTAGTATAAAGGAATAAGTTTCAATCCACGCCCCTGCGAGAGGGGCGACGATCGTCAAAACCACTATTACTTTCAATTACTGTTTCAATCCACGCCCCTGCGAGAGGGGCGACCAAAGAAAGCAAAATGGCAACGTATTGCCAAGAGTTTCAATCCACGCCCCTGCGAGAGGGGCGACGAATGTTTCTGTGATTCCTGAAATTG
>Ga0070754_10001443_pt1 | contig 19034 bp, 21 predicted proteins | sample VirMetDEL_Sep_01_FD_75181 | JGI IMG/M metagenome (GOLD analysis project Ga0070754, IMG submission 75181) | Aqueous microbial communities from the Delaware River and Bay under freshwater to marine salinity gradient to study organic matter... | ecosystem: Environmental > Aquatic > Marine >... | reverse complement strand
GGTGACCGTGCGGGCGCACTTTGTTTCTATGGGTTGAGATTTTCCACGAAAAACGCGCTCAGGCTTCCGAGGTTCGCTTGATCTGGCGTTTGTTGAGAAATCCGGGATGCAGGGGCGGTTAAAAGGAGGAGCGATTCTAGCGAGAATCTAGGGGCGTAGGGGGATGGTGATGAACAGGTTCCCGTTGCCGGCTAAACCGTTCACGGGTCGGATCGCTGCGGTCGACTGTGGTGTCAGCGTTTGAGCGCCTCCCGAGTCGTAGCGGTACATGACCTGATTGAAGATGGCGGGAGCCCGAAGAATTCCTCCAACGGTGTAGAATCGGCATTCCACATCGGCGGTCAAGCTTTCGGCAATCTCGATCGTCGCCAAGTCTCCGGATCCCGGCCAGCTCGGGATTGGATCCCCTCCAACCGTTGGGCCGGCTCCCGGAGCAGTGAACTCGGGGTATTCGGTGGTTCCCCAAGAGTATTCCATCCAGATCCCGGCGTTGAGTGACATCATGTCTCGCCATTCGATCGGGATTGCGTTCATAGCCTCCTGGTCGGAAACGAATCGCCACTCGAGGTAAGTCTCGTCTCCGGTCGCCTGGACGCTGGTGTTTCCATTGAGGCAAACGGTATTGGCGTCAATGCGGTATTCATAGCTGGCGGATTCGCCGGCCATAGCGTCGAAATCATCCCAGTCTGTTACACTGTAAAAGTGGCCCTCCCGTGGTGGCGTCCCTTGCCAAATCGCGAAGCCTCCGAACGGCTGTTCGTCTCCATTGGGAGAGCATGAGAAAGAGGTGAATCCGTTGATTGGGGAGATCGGCGTTTTTCCTCTGGTGGTGTGGGTTCGATACTCGAGTTCCAACGGGAGATCGACCCGAGCCCGGGTCAGCAGGTTTATGAATCTCGAGAACTGGTTGAACTGGTCGGCATACATTGGGGTAAGTCCAGGCAATGGCCCGAACCCGTTTGAACGGTCGAAGTTGCGAATCTCCTCAGGGATGATTTCGAATGACCGATTGCCGTTTGCCTGGAAGAGAGCATTCTCGAGCGTGTAGTCATACATCGACTGGACCTGGAGGACAGGGGTTCCGGAGACGTCAGCCGAGAGACAGTCTGTGCTCGCTGCGTTGTCGATAAACCCTTCGCACATCGCCCGAGAATACCAAGCCATCTTGAGAAACGGATCCGAAAAGCACTTGGTGTCCAGTGGACCAGGGGAGAGGTCGCCATCCTCGAAGGCCTTTGGAATCAGCTTCACGAAGTGAATTCGCGGGTATATGGTCCCATGATCGGCGTAAGACCCCCGGAGCAAGTAGCCACTGGCCGAAGTGTCGCCGAGCTGATAGTCGAAATCGTCTCCGTGCTTGGCGTGGCGAATGTATTTCCTCAGACGATTTTCGTCCGTTGCATAGTCTTCAGCGGCAATGGTGGGCGCGCTCCATGTGGAGTCGTCTTTATTGACCGTGCTTGGGGCGGCCGGGTGATGTTGGATTCTGGAGCGGAGAGTGATTTTAACGACATTTCCGCCGGCGTCTTCAATGCTTTCGATTTCATAGGGTGCTTTGTAGATTTGATGTGCTGAAAAGTATTTCTGTTTGAGCTCTGAATCTGTGTGGCTCCAGGGGTTGTCGTGTTGGCCTGGGTGGTTCACCCCCATTGCGTAGCTGTAGCCAGAGGGCGCTTCGGCAACAAACACGTTCTTGACGTAGTTTCCCGGTTCTTCCGATCCGATCGTGATGTGTCGTTTAAGAGTGCGCTTGTCGACGGGCTCGAGTTCAGAGGTGTAGAGGTGGGCAGGGTTGTTGAGATGACCGAGCACATCGGCATAGACACCTGGGTCGAAAGTGGAGCTCGCGGAATCTGTGTAGGGGAGCCACGAGAAGAAGCAGACCCACTCGTTCGAAAAGCCTTTCGCGGGTGCGTCCTCCTTGATTGCGTCGATCAGGTCTCCAAAGACGTCGAAATTGCTGGTTCCAAGGGCGTATCGATCGAGGTAGAGAATGCTCTTGTCACCACTGACCTCATAGTGATTGATCATTCCGCGGTGAGCATACCGGACAGAATCCTTGATGAACTGGCGGGCGCTTTCGTAAACGGCGTTGTTCACGATCTCGGTTTGCGCCTGGAGGCCCGCGGAGCCTTGGGAGTTTATGATGGCCCCGAAGGTGTAAAGGTCGTCACTGATCGATTTAGGAGAACTTGTATCGTTCCCGAGTGGTTCAGGGGTTGTCAATGCTGCTGATTGAGCCGATCCCGAGCGAAGGACAAGGTAAAGGTCGGAAGGAAAGGGTTTGTATTCGACCAGTTCAGCAACCTCTACGGTAAGCCCGTTGCCCGGTCCGGCGGGAGTCTTAAGGTCGCCATCTATGCGAAATGAAACCGTTCCTTTTGCCGGGACTTCGAGCCAGAGAATATCCTCTGTCTTGCTCGGTGAGAGTGTGACCGATCCAAAAACTTCCGATCCCTGAAGGATTGTGACTTGGGTAGTTCCCTCAATGTTTGGTGCGTAAGCGTAGAACCCAGCCAGAACGAAGCCCGAAGTGACAGCCATTGATGTTCCACCCCCTTGAAATGTGCCGAGTGTTCCCGATGAACTGACGCCGGCAGGCCAAGTGAAGAGGAAATCGTCCTGGTCGATCGTTTCGGTTCCGGCGTTCCATGTTCCCTTCGCCGGCGCGAGTGGATATTGGCGAGAGAAGAATGGTTGATTGCCAAACGCTTTCTCAAGAACGCGGTAATCACCCAAGGCGCGCTCGGTGTCAGATCCCCGGAACTCCATAGCGTATTTCGTCAGGAAGATATCAAGGGAATCACTTGGGTTGTGCTGGAGGACTCCGGAGTTTGTGAACGGTCCAAGGAGCCAATCATTCTTCGAAAGCTGCTCGATACCACCCGTCGCCGTGTAAACGAAGTAGCTGAATTGGGTTTCAATCACTCCGTCCAAATGCGGGGTGTGGGCCGTGTAACCAGGCGAACCGATTGGGCAAAAGCCGTTGTAGGTCTTGGTTGCCGCGGGCGGGTCCTTAATCGACGTGAACTTGATTTCGTAGACGGGCGAGTCGTGCCGGTTGGCGTCACCATCTCCACAGTCGCCGGTGATCTCGGGAGTGGGCGCAAACGATCCGTAGGAAAGAAGCTTTTTGGCTGATCGATTGGGAAGGATCGCGTAGTGAGCTTGAGCGACTTCCAACGCCGGGGCCGAAATATGAATTCCAGAATCGTAGAGTGTCGAGTCCGTGAGTCCTCGCTGGAGGCGTCCCAATGCCCATTTCTCGGCCATTGTCGATGGCGGGGCTCCAGCATACCAGAGAGGAACCCCGTCAAGGCCGTGCAATCGTTCATCCTCTGAATCAAGCGACGCATCACCGAAGACGAACTTGCCAAGTGATGAGGTTAGGCTGATTCCTTCCGGGTCTCCAGGCGATGCTGTAGGCCAAGTAATGCCTGAACTCGGATCAAGATAGAGGTAGAGCTTCAAGAGCTCGTCAATAGGAGGAAACGAAAGCCCGTTCGGATTACGAATGAGACGAGTTGCCGAATAAGCCTGCCAAGCGATACGCCATGCACAGTCACCGATTCCACTTTTGATCCGGTCGTTGTAGGCGTCGACTAGTTTGTTGTAGTGATACGAGTTCGGCCTGTCTGTTCCAGGATTAACTACGGGGGCGGATGTGAAGTTGATAGCCATCAGGACCAAACAGAGTCGCCGCCCCCACTTCCTACTTTTTGGGTGATGATGTTTTGGCTGCTCTTGATCTCAAGAGATGTCCCAGCCGGTGTCCTCGTGATGTCGATGGTCCGGCTCTTGACAAGCTGAAGGGATCTCGCGAAGGCAAGCAGCTGGTTGAACTTATGACCAAGCGCGCCCCAACGGCCCGTGTCTGGCATTTTTGTCGGAGGCTGAATCATACATGCTGGTAGAACGTCGTTGGCCAAGCGGCAAACGTCCAAGATGTGGTTTCGGAGATCTTTGCTTGGTAGGGGATAACTTCCGAAGACTGTGCCCGCTTGCGCCATCCCCAGGCAGTGAGAGGGGGGGTGACGGCCGCCGGCGGATTGGCCGGCATTTGGTTCTTGATCACATCCGGGAAGGACTCCAGGGAAACAAGGGTTTCGCTGCTGTACACCGTGGGGACTGCCTCCATTGATTGCCGTTGAGTGTATTGGGTGGAATACGAACGGATACGGGTAAGAACAGGGCGCTTGAGTTCGTAGGAGGTGTGTCCCCTAATCCGAAAGTAGGCCACATCGGCAGCCCAAGGATTTTCAAGCAGAAGAGCCTTCCAGGAGGCGACGTAGGCCTTCTTTGTTGCGTCGTTCGTATCCTGAGCCCCAGATTGATATTCAGAAATGATTCGCTCGATCGTGGCAAGTTGATTGGACGTGACCGACCCGGGTTGGCCCGATGACGGAAAACCGTCAATGTTCGGGTATGTGGTCGGCTTAGTAACCAATGGGTTTGAATAGACGTCTTCGGTGTAGAATTCATCGTCCCACCGGTACGAATCAAAGGGAGTTTCAGCGGCGGCGTTTGCAAGATTGACGTCGATGACGATCGTCAGCTCCCAAAGGTTGGATCCAGCCGTAGAAAGATCAGCTGTCGCTCCAAGCGCCTTAAACTGATCCTTGAGCGCCTCAAGAGCCGTACGGTTGCCCCGAAAGGTTTCAATCAGACTATTCCCGGTCGCGGGGCTGTCACTGAATCGAATACTCCCGAGAGTGTATCCAGCATGACCACTATCTGTAATCTGTTCAGACATTAAAAGTTGATCGTGGCTTTATCGGCTCGGGCTGACTCCTCGGTGTTCCTCTTGATTTCCTGAAGTTCCCGAAGGATGTCTTGATTTAACGAGTCACGAATCAAACCTCGAGCGGTGCCGCTAACCTGCTGAGGGGTCGTAGATGATCGAGTTCGAAATGCCACATTTTGAACGAGAGGATTGAAACGAGATGTTGCCGCAGTTGGAAGCGGTTCCAATGCTGTGTGGGAGGCGGCTTCGAGAGCTCGACGACCGGCGGCTTCGGTTCTAAAGGTTCCTTCCGCCAGCTCCTTCTCAGCCTGAACGGTGAACGGGTTTTGCCTAGCGATTGCTCCGACTATTGTTCTGACCTCAGCGTTCGAGAGCTTCTTTTCCTCAAGTCCTAACTTGGTGGCTATTTCATCGGCTGATTCTCCCGTCACGTTTGCAGCCCGGTTGATTAGTGCTGCTTGGTCGTTCGAGATTCGAAATCGGTTGGCTATGTCGCGGGTAGACCTGCCTCGATCGAAAAGCCGCTTGATTGTTTCCAGGGTCTTCTCGACTGCGATCAAGGACAGCACAAAGCCTTTTGCGTTCTGCACGACATGATCAAATGCACCGGCCAAAGGGTTTGTAACCTCCTGGCGCAGCGTTCGAGCCATGCGCTTGCCGGCTTCTTCAGTTTTGTTGAACGCTTGAATTGCGTTCGATGGGTCGCCTTTGATGCGAAGTATTAGATTCTGAAGCAAGCCCATTGTGGTCTCCGTTGACTGTTTCTCTCTCCGCTAAGTCAAACAGGTCTAAGAGTTCATCGCTCACGACGTCGGCTCTTCCGTCTCTCTCGGCGATAGCAACTTCGAGGCGTAGGGCTCTCCAGACTGAAAGATCCATTGCGTCAGCGTAGGGCATCCGCTGTGTGAGAGATCCGAGCAACACCCACTCAAACGGAGTGACAACCGTATCAACTCCGATGCCTGGATGAGCGACTTTCGTTTTGGTAGCGATTCCGTTCAGGTTGGCTGATAGATACTCGAGAAATCTCTCGTGCTCTTCATCGAACGGCAACAAGCCGGTGAGCGCCTTCCAAACGACCCGGCGAAACCAGAAGCTTTTCCCGTCGATGAATCGCTTTGAGACCGACCAGGGCTTGGAGCAAATAAAGGCAGCAAGCCGAAGGTCTGATTCGGTGTGAAAATTTCCGTAGGGGTAGGGGCTATCGATCTCCCTCAATAGGTGTAGATGACCAACGGATAGAGGCCTTAGGTCGAGGCAGTAGCAAGTAAAGGCAAAGTGATCCGGAGGCGTGAACCAGTTTTGCCGGGTCATTACGTGATAGCGGAAGGGCTTGTGATTCCAGGGTAACGAACAAGCGGAAGTGAGAGAGTTGCTTTCCCTTCATCAACGAAGTTCCAGGATGCTCCCCCAGGGTAGATCCAAACCTTTGTGCCGTTTATCACATCGGCCAGTGATCCGGCCTTAAGAACCTGCATGTTGGCGATGCTTGCAACCCCGCCGGCTTTTGGAATTGCGGCCGACTTAATTCGATCGGCGAGCGTCCCGGCCCGAGGAACCACTTCGAGCGTCATCGAGAATTTCTCTCGCCAATAGAACACCTGATCGACTTCCCCGAATTGATCAACGACTTCCTCCGAAGCGCTTTCGTGAACTAGATTCGCCGAGGATAGCTTCGGCGAGACGTAACCAGCGATGACAAGGGTGGTTGCATCGGGCTCATACAAGGTGATCGCCCCGGGCGTAGTGCCGTCGTTGATCCCGTAGATGTGGGCTTTATTAATTTGAACGGCCATTACTCAAAATCTTTGAAGTCAAAGCGGTAGGTGAGTCGATCGAAAGACGAAGCTTGCTTGCTCAATGCCTCAGCGACACTCTTCAAGGCTTCGGTTGCCTCGTCTTGGACTCGGTGGCATTCTTCGATTCTCATTTCCGTCACCTTGTCTTCTCGAGACAGCAGCTCATGCCAGGCTTTATCTCGGCGTTCCTGGGAATACAGAAACCCGCCAGCCATCAGAATAAACAAAACAAGCGTTGGGGATTGCTCGGCGAGCTTCTGGGCTGCGGCGGTGTTGCTTGCCTTTCTGACCATTTGAGTGACCATATTTTTAAGCTCAAGGCTACCACTGGGCGAATGTGGATTGAGATGGATAAACAAGAAAAAGCTCGCTCACCGTTTCGCCTTTCGTAGTGAGCGAGCTGAGAACATTTTTCGAGAGTCTAGTTTCGGTCAGTCAGCCGGCGGCGTTGAATCATCACTCGATTCAGCGGGAGCATCACGCAAACCCCTAAGGTATTCCAGTTGAGTTACTTCGTCCGGGGTGAGCGTCAAAAGCCTAGTCTCACCGTTCGCCACTGTGACGGCTGCTCGCCTCCCGTCTGGAGGGCTCGCTGGTGCCGAATCGCTGGATGTTAAAAGGTTTTCCTCGATTAGTCGTTCAATTCGGTCAAGGCGATCCTCTGCTTCTGGGGGCGCTCCCGGCTGCTGAAAGTTGCGGGAGATCGCTGCGAAGTTTTCCAGGCTCTCAAAGAATCTTGTTTCCGGGCTGGTTGCCACACCCCCAGCTTCCCCGGAGCTTCTCCAGATTGAACCATTTAAGCCAAGACTCTCCTCGAAGGTTGCCAGTTCCCACGCCATCTTCTGATTGAGCGCCGTGATTCCGCTTTCAAACTCAAGTTTGGTGACGACTCCTGTCGTGGGGTCGGTCACGGTCTGCTTGAGCGTGTGGGATCGACCGGCCTTACAGCCGACCGAGGAAAAAGCCATTGCGGCGACGAGCCCCAAGGCGAGTAGTTTTGATAAGTATTTCATCTTGATGGTTTAGTGTTGTTGTTGATTTCTCGGGATCGAGATTATTCAGGAGTGACGGACTCAGCATCGCTCACCAATGTTTGTACGTCCTCGAGCGATGGTATGGTGATGTTGTTTGATGCGTTGAACTCAGTTACGCCATCAGCTACAGCTTGGTAGAGGGCCGGAAGCTTCGACAAATCAGGATCTTCCCCCAGCGTCTTACGCGCTTCGACCTGGGCCTTCACGTCGTGAATGACTTGTGACAGCCTGTTGCCTGCCGAACGATTGTTTGCCTGTACCTCAATGCTGCTGAGGATATCAATGATGGTGTCAGTTTGCAGAGCCATATGATTAAGCGCGTTTGTAGAATCCGGTAACTTGAATATCGGAGGAGGTTGTGAACTCTGAGTTTGTGAGAGGAACGTCACCAGTAGCAGAGCTTTGATAAAGCCCCACTGTGTCGTCATTGTTAAAGACAAGCGCTGATACTCCCCCAGTAAGACCCGTCATTCCGGTAGGCCAAGCAATCACCGCAAATCGTTGGGTCGCGTCATTGATAGAATTGAAGGGAAGCCCCTCAATAACCGCGTTTCCAACATCAGAAACCGCCGCCGGCGAAGCAATTCGAATTGTGAAAAAGATAAGATCCGGGTTGTCAGCATAACGCCACCAGAACCCCGCTGATGTGCCCATCGTTTGGGTTGTGCCACCGAATTTGAAAATCGGGGTAAACTGTCCGCTCATCTGGGCGTGAGGTTCAAACAACCGAGTCGCGCCCCCGAGAAGCGTTCCATTGATTTCGTTGGTGGACTCGTCGACCCATGCATCAGACTCAAGGTTTCGGCCCTGATGAGAAGCAATAGCACCCGCACGTTTGCAGGACGCATCGTCAATATACCACTGACCAGTCCCACCTAGAACAAAATCGCGGGCCGAAGATGCAACCAACTTGAAGACAAGGTCGATGCGATACCATCCAGAGCCCAAATCTGTTAACTCATAACTACGGAGTTCTGAACCGGGGTACTGTGAAATAACTTCAGACGATCGATCCGTCAAAGATGTGCCATCAAAAGTCACCCAACGATCGTTGTTAACGCCTACATCAAGATCTCCAGCAGAAGCATTTTTCACAACCACCGATACACGGTGCCACCCTAGCGGGACGATACTTCCTTGGCGAAGCTGATGAAAAACACCAGACGCGATTGTCAATCCAGAAGAAGTGTAGTGACAAGCGTAGGAACCGCTATACTTATTTGTGCCGTCCTGAGCGATTGTGATGGAAGACCCTTCGGTCCAAGATGCAAGATTTGACCCAGAAGACCAGTCCTCAAACCCAGGATCTGTTAACAATTCAGAGGAATTTCCCCATTGATCGGCTGGTTCTGGCTGGTTTCCATTGGAAGCGAGCAACGCCACATCGTCAGCGGCCGGCTCTCGATTCCACGGCACGTAACTATAGATCTTGCCTTGGCCGTAGTTCGCCGAGAATCGAAACAAGTAGGCAGAGGCACCCGAAGCGTGCATAGCCGTGTAGGACCCGAGTTCGGTCAGCGTTAAGGTCTCCGCAACACCGTTCACATACAGCTTGATGCCTGCTGATGTTCCAGAGCCGTCATAGGTCCAGGCAACGTGATAACGCCGCCCCACAACCAACACCGTGTTTCCGGTTTGCCCGATGTAAACTGCGGTAGAGGAATCAAACAGCTTAATCTCAAGCTTTCCGTCCGTCTTAACGGTGAACGTTCGTTCGTTATTTGGCGCTGATCCCGTGGCCTTGGCGGAAATGACAAAAATGCTTCCAAGGTCATCAATCTCAATGATCGCAGATTCACCGCACGGAATATCTGATAAGCTGTCGCCAAACTGGAGTAGTGAGCTGTTTAATGAGACGTAGTCGTCGACACCGTCCCCGACGATTGCATTTGAGGGGGCTTTGTTGAGATGGCGATCATTGATCTCGCCCTTGGTCATGTGCAAGGTTGGATCGGAGAGATGTCCAGCCACACCAAGCGTGTCGGAAAGATTGGCCTTGGTGATCTCCTTGATTTGATCGGCGGCCGCCTCGGACACGTCGCGAGCCAGAAGCTTGTCACCGTCGACAAGTGATGTGGCTTCGGCGAACTGGCTCCATTTCTTACCGTTTGCTGACATAAGCTTTACTTGTAGAGAATTGCGAAGCCGCCTTCGTCCAAGATGGAATTTCCGGCTTCATCATCGATTGAGAAAAGAGTTTCGGTTGAGACGACACGGACACAGGCTTCTTCAAGCCCTTTGTCGCGTCCATAGTTGCACTCGAACACCATGTAACGGTGGCCAGTCTGGGTTTCGTAGAACTCACGAACTCCCACAGTGATTCCGGTCTCGGGGTCGGTGTATCGATCCACTCGAGTATAAACCTCAGGCGATTCTGGCTTGAGATATCGCATGGCGATAGCCAATGCAGATGGATAAACCAGCAAACCTTCCAAATGCTCACCGTTGTCGGGAATTGAGGACACCTGTCTAATGTCGCAACCGTAGAGGCCGCTGATCGTTCCTTGTTGGATAGCTTCAGGAGACCCGTAGCGATTGCTGTTCTTGATCGAGGGATCTTTAATCAAGTTGTTGTAGTAGGAGTCACCGAGCAACAAGGTGCGATCGTTTTTCGGCATCTTGTTTTCGTCGGCGAGGGCCTTCATATCAACCACTGAATCACCGTCGAAGAGAGCAGCCGTTTTCACGACCTCGTAGTAGTAATCGACAACCGTGATGGGGTTGAGCATGTCCTTGAAAACCTCTTCGGCCAAATTGGATCCAGCATCTTCGGCTAATCTTTCGAATTCGACTTGTGTGGTGGCCGCCTCGGTGTCGCTCAAGTTGATCGTGTCGAACTTGTGCCGATCGATAGCAACCTCGCGTTCCTCGATGACAGTATCAGGGGAAGCTGAGTAGTCGCCGGCGAAATCTTCTGAGCTTGCGGGGCCATACAAGGGGATGTTAACCGTCTTGACCCCACGAAGAATCGAACCTGAGAAATCGGTAGCGAATGAGGTAACAGGAGCTAGGCGCGCCTTGAATGACGCGAAGAATGCGTCAGAAATCCTTCGTCCATCAAGATTGGCTGCGACGGTGTTGGACATGCTAGCTGAGATCGGATCCGATGCAGGTAATTATCATCGTCAACGTTGTTACGAGGACGTCTCCGTCAACTTCCTGGGCTGTGCCTCCTCGAACAACCTGGAGAGCAGTAAAATCGTCGAGCGCTTGGGATAGGGCGGTGGCGTAGGTGATCGGGTCTTGATAAATGACATCCTCAATAGATTTCACGCGGGATCCGTGCTTATCCGGGCTCGTGTCGTGAGCCTCTGAACGAATTTCGATCGATGCCGTTGCTTCAAACACCCCAGATTCTGAATCGCCTTCGGTGGGCTCTGCGGATTCGCAAGAAACCCCGATTCGTGGGAGCTTGGCCCCCAGGAATCCGAGAAAGCCAGTCGGCCCCGGGCCGTATCCTTCGTGGATATTGTCCGGGGTTAGGTCGGATAGCTGCTGAGTCTTGAGATGCGAAACAAGAGCTCTTTGCGCCTTTCTGGCAATGTCCAAGGCCATCGAACCAAATCACCCGTCAACGAAGGTTCTTCTTCCAGTTCTCAGCCCATCGTTTTGCGACGTTCCGCCCCGTGTCTTTAGCCTCCAGTCGGAAGGCCTTTGATGTGGCCTTTATCACTCTTGGGTCAGTGATCAGTTTTCCCTCCCGTCTGATGTGGACTGCATACTCAGCAATCGCTTCGATGATCTTTTTTCGTGGATTGGCAGCGGTAGCTTTCCCTTTGTGTTTGAGTCTTGGGGCTTTGATGTATCGCATGGGGTAACGAGCCGCCTTCGATAGCTTGCGAAGAATGATGATCCAGCCGGCTTTTGCTGAACCGATTGCCCGAAGCCTTCGGGTGAGCATCTTTCGCGCTTCCTTCTTGGCCTCTTTGGCGGTAAGTGGTTCCTTACCAGCCTTTACCCGTTTCCCTTGGATAATCGAGACAGCCCGATTGCCTTTAATGATCTTGCGTCGGCCTTTGAATTGGCCATCCTTCTTCGAGATCGAAACCCGATAGGCCACTACCCCAAGGGCGTGCTCAATTAATGCCTTGGACGCCTTGGGTGTCAGCTTCATGGCTCGACGAACCACAAAGGCAAGTTTCTTGTTGATGACCTGGGCGGTGTCCTTTTTGGATACCTTCAGGTACACCGTGAGCGCTCGAGACCACTTCTTGAGCGACTTATCAAATTCAACCTGAATATCAGGAGTCATTATCCCTGGTCAGGGTCTTTGATGGCAATTTCCCAATGGGATCCGGAGGCGGGCTCGGAGACTCGTTCGATTCGGTAGGTCTTACCTTTGAAGGTCAGCGTTTTCCCGGTGGCAGGCTTGTTTGAGAGCATGGACTTGCGGACAATCAAGGTGAGATCGACCTCAAGCATGAAGCCTTCGACCTCGAGCGGCATGGTTGTTCGCTCTGTCGACGGAACGCATCGATAATCCATTCCATCGAGCGTAAACGTGGGTGTACCGTGGTCTCTCTCGAAGTTACCAAGCGCGGAATCGAGGAAGTTTTTAAGACCCATGATCGCCAGCCAAGAGTCAACTTATTCCCGGTACCGGGAAAACTAGAGGGAGTTGTAGAGTTCGACTAAGGGTTGGAGCTCTTGCTTGTATGACGCCTTCATTTCGGCGGTCCAGAACTCGTCGGATTGTCGTCTCGTGAAGGTAAGAAAATCCCTGATTCCCTTCACAACCGATCGGTTTGGTGTGGAGGTTTCTCGAAGTGTCGGGTCCGCGAGCTGTTGGCGCATATCTGCGCGAAACTGCGATATAGTGTAGGACCCGCGCTTCTTCTGTTCCGAGTAGTGATCGAGCCATTTGTCCTGTTGCTCAGGAGGCAACCCCGCAACCTCGGCGTGGGTGGAAAACGAAATATCATCCCGTCGTCGCGAGGGCTCGATCGATCGACATACCCAGGCCGCATTGGCGATCGTGGTTTTTTCAAACTCGGAATTCTGAATGAATTCCCGCACTGCCTGGGGCCATTGCTTGAGACCATAGGCCGACAAATCCCCGAGATACCAAAGAATCCGCCGCGTTCCCTTCGCAAGCTGCGAGAACTGGTCTCGCCATTCTTCCAGGGTTATCCCTTCGCGCAGCGAGATTGAGGTTTGTGAGGATCCTTCGACGACTACGGTGGTTTCGTTCATATCGCTCTACGTCTGACGTTCACGGCTCGGGCGGTTTCTCTCTGGGAATCGCTACGCATGTGCGGTGAAGGGGGGAGGCCGAGGCTCTGAATGATCTGGAGGCATTGCTTAGACACCGCTGCCTTTGTCACTCCGCATCGCTGCGCGACTTGCGCCATGCTCGATCCCTCCATATATCCAATCCCGGAAGGCAAAGAGAGCTTCAAACACTGAAGGGTGAGGCGTGGATTCTTGGATTCATCCAGGAGTAGGACGAACTTCTCAATGAGTGAGGCGGCGTTGCTGGTCTCCTCGTCGAGTGGCTCAATGTCATCGACGGGATGATGTTCGAAAGATGCGGCGTTTGTTTCTGCGGCGTCAGCAAATGGTGATGTCATTTCTGCTCGGTTGTTGACATTACAGTTGACCCTCGGTGGTAGTCAAATTTTAGGCAGGATGGCTACACCCAAGAAAAAGCGGCCTCAATCCTTCGACTCGATGAAGCAGGCCTCGGCGCGGATGGGAATCCCGATCGAGACCTTGAAGAAGCTGAAGAAGGGGGGCGCGGACGGGTTTCGAGGAAGCCGCGTTTACCCCGCTGAACTGGAATCTTGGATCGCTGCGAACAAGGAAGAGTTCGTGGAAACGGGAATTTCCAAGTCCGACACCGGGGACAAGGGCGAACTCATGCTTCGTAAGCTTGAAGCCGAGGCGGCCCACATCGAAACCAAGGTTGCCATTCTTCGCCGGGATTACGTTCCGTTCGCGGATGTGAAAGAGCTGATGATTGAGCTCATCACGAAAATGAGGGCCTCTTTGTATCAATTCCAGATCCGTGAAGCACCGGCTCTCCTTAGGGGGCTGGAGGCTGACCAGATTCGAACAATCCAGAAAAGGCGGTTTGATGGCCTATGCGAGATGATGAGGGAGATCCCAGACAAGTTGGAGGATCTTGGCGTCGCTCACTTGGAAGAATCTGGGTAGATTGCTGGGAACCTCCGGATAATCGCCCCATCTACGAATGGGCGCGGGAACACGTTAAATGCCCGCCGGTCTATTCGATAACGGGCAACTTCAATGTCGAGATTTCCCGGCATCTCATTCGCCCGTTTGAGGCACTGCAAAACGATTCAGTTCGCTCTGTCACTGTCCTCAAGCCAACCCGTGGCGGCGGTACCATGCTCGCGGACATGTGGGTTCCCTGGCTGATCGCCAACGATCCTGGTCCGCTCATGTGGAACATGCAGACGGACACGATCGCCACGGACCACGCCGAAACGCGGGCCATGCCGATCTTCGAGAACTGCAAGCCCGTTCGAGATCTATTTCCGAAGGACCGAAGCAAGAAGCGGAAAACCGAGGTGATATTCGCCAACGGAATGCCCGTTTATATCCAAGGGCCATCGATCGGAAATCTACAATCCAAGGGGATTCGCTACTTGATCAACGATGAGATTTGGATCTGGAAAGCCGGTCGACTTGCTGATGCCTTAGCCCGAACAGCCGATTTTGAAGAGATCCAGAGTTCCACGGTGCTCAATGTGTCTCAAGGCGGATTCGAGGACGACGACCTTGATACGGCGTGGAAATCATCCACCCAGCACGAATGGCTGATCACCTGCCTAAAGTGCAATCACCAGATGGTTGTGAAGTGGTCCAACTACCGTAAGGACGGCACGAGGTGGGGAATTGTTTGGGACGATGACGAGACGACCCGGGATTCCCGTGGAAATTGGATCATGTCCCGCGTAATGGACTCGGTAAGGTTCGAGTGTGAGACGTGCGGACACGTTCATTCTGATAGCCCACGAACCCGTCAGGAGTGGAATCGATTGGGAGATTACAAGGTGATCAATCCGGACGGCAACCCAAGGGTTCACGGGTACCATTGGCCTTCGATGATTCACCGTAACTTCAAGAAGCTGGTCGAGAAGTTTCTCAGATCAAAAGAGGCCCTCAAGCGCGGATCCCTCGAACCACTCCAGGAGTTCTTTCAAAAGGAGATGGCCGAGCCGTGGTCTGAAATGGCGGCGTTCGAGCCAGAGACTCAGCAAGTCGTCGAATACGACATTAAGTCTGACTGGGAAGATGAAAAGTATCGATTTCTGACGGTTGATAAGCAGATCGAGGGGGAATTCTACTACGTGGTGAGGGCCTGGGGTATCCACGAAAGCCGGCGACTAGACTACGGCCGGGTTTATTCCTGGGCAGATCTCGAGCGGATCCAGAAGGAATTCAAAATCCAACCCAATCACGTCGGAATCGATTCGGGTTACGACACAAAAGAAGTGTATTGGTATTGCTGCAAAAACGGCTGGATTGCGCTCAAAGGTGAGGACGATGAATCGTTCACTCACTCGATAAAACGCGGAAAAAAAATGGATTACGTCAGGCGGAGTTATGCTCCGGTTGCGAAAGGGGATCCGGAGAAGGGTGGAAAGCATCAGGGGTCTCGATTCTGCAAGATGATTCGTTGGTCGAATCCCACCATTAAGAATCGCCTCAAACGATTGAGAGACGGGAGGGGGGCGCGTTACGTGAACGCCCCAATTAAGTCCGAGGCTGACGAGCTCGAGTATGAGCGACAGATGCGAGCCGAGTATCCAACCTTTATAAAGGATCGATACGGCCGGAAGAAACTGATCTGGAAGTGCCCAAGCGGAAACAATCACTATTTCGATTGTGAAGCTGAACAGGTGCTTTTTGCCACGTTGGCGGATGTCTTAATCGATTCGATCGACGAAGGAGAAAGTGTTGACTCCTAGTCGGTTGACAAATGGCGTTCAACCCCTTCATAGGCTGGTCTCAAGAGAAGCTAGAGGTAGCTCTTCTGGATGCTCAGGAAGAGTACGCCGAGGGCAAAGCGCTCGTGAGCGCGGGGGCTGGGGATACTTCGGCTTCAAAAGCCGTTCAGGCTTCGGCTCTGACTCGGATCCGGAAACTTCTCATCGCTCTCAATAAGCTCGACCCAGTGAAGTATCCAACTAAGGACATCACGCCGATCACACAGACAACCGTCGCTTTCCCGAATGCCTGGCCTTAAATCTTCATTCGAGCTCCTCAAGGAAGGCAGCATGCCGAGGGTTGAAATGACCTCGCGACCGTACAAGGTCGTCGATCGTCGGTCGACCTACGGATTCACGGGAGGCGGGAACGATCAACTTTACGAGGCCTCGAAATACTCGAGCAATCGGCGGCAGTTTTACGGCCTCGATGATGATACGCATCGCACGATCTCGCCGATGGGCCGATCTCAGATCATGGCTTGCGGGCGTTGGCTCTTCTCTAATTTCCCCAGCATCGAGGGCGCTATCATGGAGCAGGCGGCGATTGCCGTCAGTTCTTGGTTCCCTCGGTATCAGGGCAAAAACAAGGAATGGGGCGCTCTAGCCGAGGCGTGGCTTGTCGATTGGGAAGATATCATGTGTGTTTCGGGCTCCTGGTTTGATGGGGATCTTTTTCGCGAGCTGCTTCTGTGCTCAGTCCTCATCGACGGCGAGCTTGGCATCCTTTTGACCGAAACCAAGGACGGATTCCCACAGGTTCAAATGTGGATGTCACATCAGATCGGACAAAAGCTCTCGGGTGTGCTCAATGAGGATTTCGGGCAGGTCTCGATTGTAGATGGCGTTGTCGTGAATACCTATCGGCGTCCTCGAAAGTATATGCTCCGGGCAGCTGATAAAACTGCACTCGTACCGGCCTCTGATTTCATTCTGGCTTACAACCCGTCTCGTCCTGATCAGGTTCGCGGGTTTTCAAAGCTCGGGAGCTCGGTTCTCGACTGGCAAGACTTGGCCGACAGTCGCCGATTCGAGCTTCTCGCTCAAAAGGCCTGTTCAGCTCACGCGCTAATCGAGCGCAACGAAACGGGCGACACTGACGACACGAAAAACGTGGTTCAAGGTGGTCCCACATTCACGGCGACTGGAGAGCTAGACAAACCAGCGGTTCAGAATCTCGAGGGAGGCATCTACAAATACTTCACAGCAAAATCTGGATCCAGCCTTGAAGCGTTCAAGTTCGATCGACCTGGAGCCAATACCCAACAGTTCCAACGCGACATCGAGATGCACGCCTTCCGGGGGATCGACTGGGATAGGGGCTTCACGCTCGATTCCTCCAAGATCAACGGGACCTCAATTCGTGTCATCGTCGATCGAATCAATCGAACCATTCTGAAACGCCAAAAGCTGGTCAAGAAGGTGATGCGCCGGGTTCACTCCTACGCTATCGCGAAGGCCATCGCTCTGGGGGAACTTCCCTTCGATGAGGACTGGTTTCGATGGGGCTATCAGGTTCCCGCTATCATCACTCCCGATCGCAAACATCAGTCCGACGTAGACATTCAGGAGTACGAGAAGGCCTTTATCACCCTGCAAGAAATTTGCGCGAAACGCGGCGGCCGCTGGGAGGAAACCCAGGATCAATGGTTGCTCGAGCGTCAGCGAATGCAGATGCGAGCCGAGGAACTTGGCGTCTCTCTTCCCGATCCTTCCACACAGCAAAACCAAGCATTGTCCGAAGAGGACGTGAAAAGAGTCATCGATGAAAATCAGCCCGATTCAGATTCAAGCGAGTAGCGCAAAGCTGAAGTCTCAACTCTCGGCCGACCCGATGCTCATCACCGAAACCGGGTATCACTCGGTAATGAATCGGCTCGAGCAGATCACCGCCGGCGATGTCGAGATTATCGAGATCACGAAGGAGCCCGAGGAAGATCTTGTCGAGCTGCGGCAGAACGTGGCCGTCATCCGGATTCATGGCGTGATTGCCAAGGGGCTCGAGGACTGGGAAAAGCGATGGTTTGGGATGGTCGACATCGACGACATACGGGAGGACCTGAACCGACCCGAGGTTGTCGCCGCTGATCACGTGGTGCTTGATATCAATAGTCCGGGAGGCTTTACCACTGGAGTTCATGAACTCGCGACAGAAATTTCTCAACGAAACCAACTCGTGACGTCTTTCACGGAAGGCGACATGGCTTCGGCTGCCTACTACATCGGATGTGCTGGGAGCCAAGTCATTTCTACGGCCAGCGCGGCCATTGGTTCGGTAGGGGTTTATGTGGTTCTCACCGATTCTTCCCAGGCTTGGCGCGAAGCGGGTTACTCGCGGGAGGTCATCAAGAGCGGGGAGCACAAAGGGGGCGGTGTTGAGGGCGTGGCCATCTCGGAATCCTATCGCGCCAGCGTTCAACAGATGGTCGATTCACTCGGAGAAGAGTTCCGGGCGTTTGTCGTTTCAAACCGTCCCACGATCGATTTCGGCAATCTCCAAGGTCAAGTGTTTCTCGGTCGAGATGCCCTTTCTCTCGGCTTCGTTGACGCCGTCGCTAATTCGTTGAGCGACGTGGTTTCTCAATTAGTTGACTAGGTTCCATCACCAATATGAATTTCCAGGAAGTTCTCGCCAAGATTACCGGTCTTGAAAAGACACAGTCCGATTCCAACAATCGGATTCAGGCACTCGAGACTGACTTGGCCGCTCAAACTGAGCGAGCCAACACCTTCGAGGCTAGCGTTTCGGATCTCACCACAAAGCTCACCGAGGTTCAGGCCGAGAAAGAAGAGCTTTCCAAGAAGGCCGAATCCGCGAAGGCCGAAGCTGATTCCTTGAAGTCTCAGAACACGGAACTGAAGGGCAAGCTCGAGGATCCCAAAGGCACGATTCAGACCGAGGCCAGCAAAAAGGCCCAGACCATAATCTCCCAAACTGGAACGCCTCCAGTCGAAACCGACGAGAAAGAGGAGGGCGGTGCTCACGGTGAATCTATCGCCCAGCAGTATCAAGCGATCACAGACACCACCGAGCGTCTCAAGTTTTTCCAGAAGCACCACAAAGAGCTGAACGAAGCTTTGGCCGGCGTTCTCAACTAATCACGCTACACGCGACTATAACCTAGCAATTTTTTGATATGGCAAACACGGTTCCAGCCAATTTAGTAGGGCGCGTCGTCTCCGACCTGTTCTTCCAGTCGTTCCACGACACCCTTTTTCCCATCACGGGATTCGCGACGGACTTCGGTGGAGAGATTCCACAAGGCAACAAGTCTATTTCGGTGCCCGTGTATGGTGGCGGGACTGTGGGTGATTTCGCCGGCGATTACACCGCCAACGCCGATTCGACTATTGGCGAAGTTGATGTCACGATCAACAAGCACAAGATTGCTACTGTGCATCTCACCGACACCGAAGCAGCCAACAGTAAAGCGGCGAACATCCGCAACATGGCCATTTCTAAGGGGCAAGCCCTGGCGCTTGCGGTGCTTCAAGATATTCT
>Ga0070754_10001440_pt1 | contig 19074 bp, 20 predicted proteins | sample VirMetDEL_Sep_01_FD_75181 | JGI IMG/M metagenome (GOLD analysis project Ga0070754, IMG submission 75181) | Aqueous microbial communities from the Delaware River and Bay under freshwater to marine salinity gradient to study organic matter... | ecosystem: Environmental > Aquatic > Marine >... | reverse complement strand
TGAGGTAGCCCCTGGTGGGGTTCCGTCTGGACACTGGGTGGCAAGGATGCCATTTGTTCTGCGGCCAGATTTCAACTTGTCTACCAATGACACGCCGGAGTTTACCTATAGGCCAGCTTCCAATGGCAACAATATACCCTCAATGGCTAATGCAGGCAATAACTTTGACTCTACGGCTGGCCCGAACTACGCCCTGACCCGGCCCAGTTACGTCTCGTTCTTTGAGCCACAGCTTCTCGGCATGGACTATAGCGGGAGAATGGGCTTTGCCGGAGTCAGCAATCTTGCTCCCCAGATCATGGAATCATTTGGCGGGCCGCAAGTTCGGCCTTTTACGATCATCAAGTTTGATCCAGATGACTACAACTGGGCTACTCCCGAAGACTATTATGGTAAGGACATTGTTGCGAACGGAACAACGGGCCTCGACCAACAGTACGAGATATTTGGAGTGATCCATGGCTTTTATCATGGCTCGCACATAGATAGGTGGAATGGCGGGGCAAAGGTTCCTATCCCCGCAGGTTCGATATTCTACTACAACGGTCGCCGGTTGATGGCGGTACATGGCGCAGACACGTCGTATATTTTTCACGCGACTTATCCTTCGGTGGGCCGAAGCCAGGGCATGGTGTTATTCGACATGGATGCAATTACATAGGGAGGAGAGCCGATGGCTTATGTCAGCGGTCGTGCGCGTTCAGCAGACGAATTGGTAGAGGCGATCCTCAACTTCGGGACAAAAACAGTCGGTCGATTCAGCGACCCGTTCAAAGGCTCTAGGGGACGAAGCACCTTCGAGGTAACTCCCGGCATACCTCAGTATACGACTTTTGCGCTCCAGCATAATGATACCGGCGCAGTATATCTGTTCGATATTGTAGAAGGCACATTTATGAACAACACGGCTTCGCAGCATGTGTTGGTCGGCCAGCTTTTTTCTGAATTTGTCGGAGAGAAGACAATACAGCTAACGAACTTTTATGATGCGAACCTCGATGTCCCGCTATCTAACTGCACTTGGACGCTAAGCGTGTCAAACGACGTATACACCTTCGTGGCCTCGATGGGCGCGTCTTCCCCGAGTGGGGCCATATCGGCGGCGATTGTCGGCAACGCCCTAGTTACAAAGGATTCATCCAACCCGACTCAAGTGAGACACATATTCGAGATAAAGACTACAAGCGTCGCGGAGCAGAGCCCGCCATACACTCAGACGCTGACTGCCACCTACGCGGGTACATTCAACGTAGTGACTGGTACGGGCTCGACTTCGAGTCCTCCAGCGGGCACGAGTGGAACGGACGCCGACTTCTTTCTTTCTAGCTTCCCTGCGTATGACAACAAGCTGCTGATAGAGTCTAAGTTCGGCAGCTATGCGTCGAATATGTGGGACCAGGAAATCACCGCCGCAGAAATTGCAGACGGGTGGTTCCCGAGAATGGGAAGGTTGAACTTCGGGACAACTGCCGGAATGCCCTACGATTTTTTCGGAGGTCCGAATGTCGGAGACGAATACTTCCATATGCGGATCAACGGCCAGCATTGGTGGATGGGCCGCACCTCGGCTGTTGGTGGTCCCGTCACTTACCAAGAATCAAATGCGGGCATGTTTCTAGCTACGTCTGGGCCGCACACAGACGAGCATGGCAAGGACACATATCAGTATGCAATGTCCTACCAGAACGCTTCAGAGGTCTGGAAGAACCCTAGTGTGATGCTCACACCATTTGTCGATGCGGCATCTTCTACGATTGCTATCCCACTGGAGAACGGAGGGAGATACGGATACGGGCCGAATGGCGCGAATCACTACAACACCTACGGCCCTACTTCTCAGTACCAAAAGTCTTTGCTCTCTACACTGTACTCGATACAGAATGGGCTAAACGGGTTCGAGGGCGGCGCGTCGTCTCCGATGGACGGCGGCAGAGGTCGCACCATTTACCCGCTACGCCCGGCATCGCCCCTGGGGAATAATACTCTTGAGATTAGCGAAAGCTACATGTACCCATTCGTTTCGGTAGACGCGATTTGCTACAGCTTGCCAATGCCGGAAGAGTATTCTGCGCTGCTACCGACATCCGGTAAAGCGTGGAATCGAGAAGATTTCTCTGCTTGGTCTACCGCCAACTCCAGCATCAGTACGACGACAGGGTATGCCGTATGGACGGCCACGACACTCGATCCGTATATTTCATCGCCTGCCTTTACCGCTGTACCGAACCCGGCCTCCGTGGATGTAGTTGAGATGCGCTTCAGGCTGTCCCAAGATCCCGGCACGGCAGCTCCGTGGGCGGGCGAGCTGAGATGGAGAGAAGAGGCCAACTCACCAGCTTGGGACGCCTTGATGACAATCTCAGAGCCCGATGGAGTTCGAGATGGTTATTGGGTAACTGCCACTTGGCCTGTTGGCTCGGATACCGCAAATTGGACTTCCAGTAGTGTCATCGAGAGAATCCGTTTTGACCTATTCAACGGCACAGGTGCGGAAAACTGCGTAGTCGAGATTGACTATGTGACGATGCTGACTACGCGCGACCACCAGGATAGCTACTATGGAGCCATCGCTACCAACGCTTACTACTTCTATCTCGGACAGGTTCCTGGGGTGTTCAGGGGCACGTCCCAGGGGACGAGTACGGTTTTGGGCGTCAATGGTCGTCGATCGGTGGTCAAGATCGGACGCGACACTTACGATTTAAGTCCGGTGTGGTTTGCCTCGACGCAAACCGGGGATCGCGAGAGGCCGCCCCGTTTGATCTCTAATAGCGGAAAAGCTAGTTACGTCTACAAGAGGTGATTCATGCACTTTTCAGACATTTATGTTCCGCATCAGTACGCACTAGATGTGCAGAGCATAGACTTGAACGAAGTCACTAACGGTGACTCGTTCACGGTTGACCTGTATAACGCTGATAGCTCTGTAGTTTCAGATAGCATAAAGCTGGCACTCCAGGACGGGACATTTCAGGTGACATGGCCTGGGCAAACCGCCCTGACCACGAGAGCGGAACTAGAAGCCAATCCGCTTGTTCTGTCGGCATATACTGAGATTCGCGTAACGGTAACTTTCCTAGACTCGGGCCGGGATTTCGCAGACCAGGTAGATTTTGAGTGGGCAGAAGTAAGCGTTCCTGTGTCTTTTGAGAGATATGTGGTTGTGCTGGAAAAACCGCAGCGTAATGTTGTGGAGGAGTTAGAGTTCAAAACCGATGTTGGCGAAGCATGGGACGGTACGGAGAGACGGACGAGGGTTCGATCGACTCCGAGGTCCACGCTACAGCTAGAATATCTCGTCAACGCCGAAGACCGTCAAACTGGTATCGCTTTTCAGGCTAAGATGATGGGTTTAGCAGGCCGGAGAGCAAAAGTAGCTCTATGGCACAAAACACAATCAGTAGATCTCGCTACCCTAGACTTTCTAAATGGACGTGTAGTTCTTAGGGTCGATCATTCGTTGTGCCCGGAACTGTCTGACATAAAAGCGGGCGATTTGATCTGGTACTACCGTAATTCGGATGGACAGATTGGTAAAGGGGTCGCGAACGCCGATTCTACGGAGACTAGTGTTTTCGTACAGGCTGTACCTACCCCGGACTTCTATACCGAAGTTCAATCGGGTGACGTGACGTTGTTGCCGATGGCGATCGGGTATCTCAAAGAAGACACGTCAGTTGATCTCTACCCGTCGGGGGCGACAAAGTATTCCGCGACATGGATGGTGCCTGACTCTCCTACATACCAAAGTAACTATACGGATGACTCTGAGCTGTGGAGAAACATGTGCGGGGACGACCCGAACTCCGATCTGTATGGCGGCAGGCCCATTCTGAGAGAAGGCCAGTACATTAAGAACTCACTGGGCGTTTCTTCAGATTCCGGGTCTATCTGGTTTGACCAGGCGATTGGGACAATAGATACGCTCAACAGGAAGGATGCCGCTGCTATATCATTCGGTAGGATATTCGATTACTCCTACGAGTCCAAGCTGCTGGCGAACCAGGGCGCTGGTTTGCCCGCTACCATATACCGCCCAATGACCGAAACACTACGGAGATTCGTTCACTGGACTTGGGGCAGGCAACGATCTTTTTGGACGTCTTCAGGTTCAGAAGACCTGATCTACTTGTCTGCGGACGCGACTGGTCTGTCAGGGACATTCTACGGGGACGACATGGGAGTGCTTACTCCGCTTCTGGATGGGTACTCGCACTTAGAAGCGACTTTTAGCGACGGTACGACCAAGCGGACGCAAGTTATCTCCGCAGATACAGACGGAACCAACGCAACGCTTACGTTTGATTCCAATCAAGTTTTTGTAACAGCGAGTGAATTAGCTGCGGACCCGAATGTTCGGATCTCGATACTCTATCATGTTCGATTGGCTTCGGACAAGATCAAGTTCAAATACAATGGCAACGAGGAAGTCTCCTGCCAAGTGAATGTTGTGACAGTGAAGCAGTAAAGAAAGGAACCCCCGCATGTCCTACGAATCTCAAGAGAGTTCCGCTGAAGGCGGAGCGCCGATCGAATTGTACCGAATAACTGGATCGGAGACGTTCCTGTATACGTCTTCGGCCACGCCTTACCAGGATGGTAGCCTGGTATACGAGCCAGTCCCGATAAAACGGACTGCGCCCACTATCAACTCGAAAGAGTCCTCAGCGAATATCTCTTTGAAATTCCCCTTCAACAATCCATTTGTAGCTAGGTATCTCGGAGGCGTTCCGCCGGAGCCCGATACGGTTACGATATTCAGGGTTCACAGGAGTGACACACAGGCCGAGATACGGAGATTCTGGTACGGCACTGTTAGCTCAGTTAAATTTGCGGATACGACAGCCACCGTTTCTCTTCTCGGTGTCATGTCGAAACTGGGCACTCAGTTTCCAATCGCCACCTATTCGTGGATGTGTAACCATGCCCTGTACGATGATCGGTGCGGGGTGCCCAAGGGCACAAATACTTTCACGTTTACCGTATCTGGGCTGAGCCAAGATGGCCTGACGGTTTCTTTGACCGATTTCGGGCAAGCATCTTCACAGGTGACGACTGACGTTTCCTTCTTCAACGGCGGTGTTTTCACCGCACCGGAAAATATTGGACAAAGGACGGCACTTCGGTTTACGGAAGTGGACACCAATAGTTACGAAGTGGTTTTGCTTGTCCCGACGTCTGATCTGCAAATAGGCAACCAAGTAACCATAACGGCAGGATGTGACCATTCAATCCAGAACTGCTACTCCCGATTCAACAATGTGCAGAACTATGGTGGGTATCCGTTCATCCCCACGCTCAACCCGTTCAGCTCTGATATGAGGAGGTGACGACATGACTCCCGTAGAATGGATCATAATCATTATCGTTACTATAGCCATAACAGCAGCAGCGGCAGGTCTGTCTTATGCCCTAGCGCCTAAGCCGGACATTGAAGACGTTGAACCGAGTGGGCTCGGCGACTACAACTTTCCGACTAATCTTGAGAGTCGCTATATCCCAGTTGTTTGGGGCACCACAAGAATAGATGGTCAAAACGTCGTGTGGTACGGGGATTTCTCAGCTAAGGAGCTGGACACGGGCGGCAAGGTTGTAGCCTTCGAGTATTCGCTTGGACTTGATTTGGCGCTGTGCTGGGGTCCGATCGACTCGATTAGCGAGATAACCATCGACGATGGCCCGATACTAAAAGCCGGAGAAACGACGGGGGTTCATTATAACCCAATATCACGCCAGCACATCTTGGACCCAATAACGGGGTATCCGCAGACTACGAGTGGGGATAGATACTTTACGTTCCTAGATAGGTCTTTCTTCGGAGGGGGAAAACGAGGGGGCGGCATCAATGGGTCGGCTACGTTCTACTACGGGACAGACAATCAGTCAGCAAGTAACTACATATCTTCCGTTGAGTTGCGCGATGGAGCAACGGTAAACATCGGCGGCCAGCCAGTCAGCACAGGTCTACTCGTACCTAGATACCCAGAGGTGTGCCACCTAGTATGGGAGGGTGGAAACCTTGGCGAAGCAGCAACTCTGCAACAGTGGAGGCTGACCGTACACCGCTATCCGACGTCTCTGACCGCAGCATACAGTAAAGTGGCTGCGGACCCTGTATCGGGGCAAGGCGACGCGAACCCCGCTCACGTCATATATGAAATCCTTACGGATACAAATTGGGGGCTATCTATACCGCCGGACCTCATAGACACTGCTTCGTTTATCGCAGTAGCCGAAAAATGTTACACTGAGAATAATGGTTTCAGCATGACCGTTGACTCGGCAAAGCAGGCGAAGACAGTAATAGACAACATTCTTACCCAGATAAACGCCATGCTGGTGCAGAATGAAGAGGGCCTATTCGACCTACGGTTGCTCAGAAAGACCTATAGGACTACGGATAACGCGGTGCTTGATTACGATGGGAACGTGGTCGGCACAGAGACAATCCCCGTTGTGACTGAATCGAGCATCATAAAGATGAAGTCAGCGTCTCGGCAATCGTGGGACGAGACATTCAACGTAGTGCAGGTCAAATACAATGATCGCCTAGACAATTTCAAAGAAACAATCGCGACCGCTCACGATCTAGGCAACATGGCTATTCAAAACGGCAAGAGGAGAGTCAAACAAGTCTCCGCGCCTGGAGTTCGGACGCCGACAGCGGCAGCGGTTATGGCACAGCGGAATCTAGTTTCTCATGCGTACCCGATCACGTCTATCGACATTGAAGTGTCGAGAGAGTTCAGCGGACTCAGACCGTCAGATATAGTCGAAGTGAATCATCCTGACTTCGGACTGGAATCTTTCTACATGAGGATTCTAGAAGTCGGACTCCCGAAAGACACAGACGGAAACGTGATCCTAAAGGGTATTCGAGATGTGTTTGATGAACCGGCCTTTGACCAGGTGATGCACATTGGCGGGGATTCGTCGAGCGCCACGTTGCAGACAGGAGATGCGGCAGAACCTACGGTGGTCAAACTTACGGGCCTTCCGTACTTCTATCACGAGTATTACAATGTCGGCCCACTTTGTCACACTTGGCACGTTGTCGGACGGCCGGATGCTGTTACTTCAGCGACGCAGCCTTTCGTAGCCAATGCGTTAGCGGCGGGCGTATGGGATTCCACCGCCGACCCGGCGGTGACTCCGTATACTGGCAAAGTGGTCGCCCATATTGACGACTTGTGGCAAGACAGGTCATATGCTCAGAGATACCTAAGAGATAGCAACGCCACTTCCAACAATGCTTGTGGCCCGTATGGGAATGACCCTGGGCCGAACACCAATCCGATCCGGTCGCATACCAACTTCGCAAACGCCAGCGTAACTTTTATGAACGAAGGGTATTGCGAAAACTTGTTCTACTTGAGGAACTTGAAAAATGCGGCTAAGAACTACGAAGGACCATACGGCTCAATATGGGTCAAAGATGTTGCCAATATCGAGGCCCTAGTTTCGTCTATCACTAGCGACCAGATCAAGTACCACGGATATGGCCTTGCTCTTTGCCGACCGAAATGGGCGAACGGAGACTCAAGGTTCGACGAGATCATTGCGTTCAAGGAAGCCTATACACTAAAAGTATCCATAGTTGTGCCAAAGGGTAGGTTCGACACAGTAATCGACATAAACGATCAGTATGTGGAAGCCCTATCAAGGTCAAACTTGGAGCATGTTGTAGTCGAACCGTATACCATTCTCGTTCTGGACGGAATCTATCGAGGTCTGATGGACACCGGAATCCAGGTCATAAATTCTGACTCTGACATAATCTTTTTGTCTTCAGGGGACATATTGTATGACCAGGTGGGGGAGTCGCTTACCAATCTCCAGAGTGGAGGTGGAGGCACATGGAACTCGGCCTATGATGTAACGTATCGCCATCAGATGTTTTCTGTTGGCGATATTACGGACCTAGATCAGATGACTGATTACACCGCCACCGCCCAGGAGCGCGCGAGGAAGGTGTTGCCGATCCCGCCCAAGTCGGTGCAACTAGCTGGTGCCAGCGTATCGGGCGGCGGGCTCGATGCCTTAGACGATCTCTGGGGCTACTGCTATTACGATAATGGCGAGTGGCAGGGGTATTACACAACAGGCAACAATGGCCGTGGCGGGTTTACTCGGTCGCCAAACTTTGAGTACCGCTGGAAACATCAAGATGTGTATAACGACGCGACTTACACGGACAACATGATATGGTGGTACAACGAGTTTAGTGCAACCGCGCCCTCTGGGCAGAGATCAGTATTGACGCTCAACTTGCTTGAGGACCAGAACGGCAGCGCTGCTAACGATACCGAAAGATTCCGGCACGCTATAGCTAGATTCAAAGAGGGCTGGATGCCTACGACTCCGGCTTTGCGGTACGCCGATAAAGATGACCCGGCTGTCACCGTTCACGGTTTCCGGGCCACTACTGCGGTCGAAATACCGCACGACGGGAGCAGCACAAGCAACACGGTCAATGTTCAGACCACGCTGCAAACTGCCGATCCGACCATATCGTTTACTTCGGGTAACATATACTACGTCGAGATATGGATTCAAAGTCACGACCATTCGGCGGGCCTCAAGGAAGAATCCTATGGCGCTCAGCGTGTCATGTACGAGTTCCAGGCCGCATAATCATAAGAAGCTCCGGGGGCCACATAGCCCCCGGAGCTTCTTGGGGGTAAAAATGCCTCAGTTTGGAGCGCGCTCACTAGAGGCCCTAGAATACGTCGAGCCGAGACTTCGCCTCGTACTGGATGAGGCCATCCGGTTCTGGGATTTCTCTGTCCTGGAGGGCTTCAGAGGCCCTGAGAGGCAAGACGAACTGTTCACACAAGGGGCGACAAAGGTACGTTGGCCGAACTCGGCTCACAACTCGTTGCCCAGCAGGGCAGTTGACATCGCGCCGTACCCCATCGACTGGGAGGATACCGAAAGGTTTGTCCAGCTTGCCGGAGCGATACTGACTATCGCTCGCCAATTCGGCATTGAGCTGAGATGGGGCGGCGACTGGGACCGGGATGGGCGTATGTCGGACGAGCGATTCCGAGATCTAGTCCATTTTGAAATAATGGGAGAAAGCTAAAACAAGGAGGGGGTTTTTGGATAACACTGCCCTAGAGCTTGTTGGAGTGTTCGCCACTTTCGGTTTGCCCCTAGTAGGGGTCCTCAGTTATTTCCGAGGCCAGCTTAGCAGACTGGACCAGAAAATAGAGGAGTTGAATATCCGAGTGATCGAACATCGCAGTAACACGGATGCACATGTCACGCGCGAATGGATACAGGATCTTGGATCAAGAATCGGTGGCCCTAGCGACAGAGAATGGGGAGAGTACGTCAACGAAATCAAAGAAATCCGCCACGACCTCCGTAACCTTAGTGCATCCATAAGAATTTTGGAGGACAGATGAACTTAGAAAAGTTCCTTGCGCTACCGAGTGAGGCGGAATGGTTCGGGGAGATTCAGACGGGCTGGGACGGGCCAGACGGCTCAAGCGCCTCGACTGACCACATCATGGGGATTCGTATCGGAAGGACGTCTAGGGAGTACCTAGACATGCCGCTACCCGCAAACCTCTATGACTACCGCTACCACCTGGGGCGTAAACACAAACTCGGTAGGAAACTCAGACGTGCAGCAGATGTTGCATATCGAGATGACTGTATTCGTTATATCCAGCAGAAACTGGAGGGCCGCACGATGATACGCATCGGCGTGGTCCGCGCCTGGTTCCGGTATTTCGTTCTCCGACTGTTTGGTTGGACGGCGTGGAGAGACTAGGCTCAATCCTGTACGGCTTCGGGGGTTGCCGTGCAATCTGACGGGGAGGGGCATGATGCCCCTCCCCGTCTTTTTTTCGTTTACAGCTCCGGGTCCCAGTTTCCGCGCACCGTGATCGTCAAATAAATGTCTCCGACACAGAACGCCGCGTCGTCGGCCAACTTGACGCCGCTACATCCATAGTGATCTTGGACGTCTTTTATGCCTGCTCGAATATCGCGATAGGCCATTTTAGCGGTACTGCAAGCTGCGCAGAGACACAGTAGCAACCCAGATGCTACAGCTACACGGAGCATGTCCACCCGACTCGTACCAGGTTGGCATCGTATACGGCGACCGCCCACGTTCCGGTTTCGGTCAACACGGGCATCGCTTGCCAACCTTGCTCGAACCCCCGGTAGAACTCGGCGCAGTTCCTGACTGTACCCGCAGTCTCGGGCCACAGGTATTCGTCCCGCTCTTCTTCGACCGTAGTTATTCTCATGCCGCCTCTCCTGTGTCAAAGAACGTCAGGGCTATGCTGACCGCCGCATCCTGTAGAGACTCTACGTCGCCATCTTCGGCGACTATCTCAAAGTCTACGTCGATCTGGTTGCCCTCCTGCTCCGAAATATGCGTAAACCAAGTCGTCCCAGAAGTGCCTCCTCTTCGGATCACCCGTACCACCCGAACTCGCTCGAACTTATCCCGCAAGAATCCTATTTCGTTCTTGAATCGAGCATCGGTTACGACCCAGAGAGGCGTGGGACCTTCGTGCGTTTCAGCCGAAACCACGTCGTGTAGTGCAGAGTATAGCCAGACGTCATCGTTCAGTTGCCGGAATATGTCCGTTCCGACATGCTGTAGGATCTGACGCCGAGTTAGCGCCTTACCGTCTAGTACGATCTGCGGAGTGCCGTCGAAGTAGCGGGCCACCGATTCCTTGTAGTTTAGGTTGGTGTCAATCTTGTCCCGGTCCCACCCGTAGACTCGCGCGCACATGTCTTTCAATGCAGCGGCGAATTTCAACACGCGCGCCCCTTCGACAACTTCCAGTACGGCTTCTGCTGCGGTGTCTTTACCGCTACCAGCGGCTCCTACGAAAACCAGAGCATTTTGCATAGTCGGTTTATTCATCGGCATCACTCTCCGAGTCACTACGCGACATTGAATCCGCTAGGAGCTGTATGAGACGCTCTCTTGTCTCATCGTCGATGCCGAGGTAGTCGAAGGCTGCCTCGCCACTCATGGACCCAATCACGACGTCAGTGTAGGCGGCAGCATACTTGAGCGCCCACTCAGCATCGTGATCCTGCTCCCGTTCCAGTTCGTACTGCTCGGAACGATACTGGGCAGCATGGGCCAACTCATGGACGAGAATCTGGCGCTGCAAGAGCAGGACTAGCTCCTCCCTACTGAACTCGGCGAAGGATGACAGCCGAATCATCCCAAAGTCTTTCTCGCCCTCGCCCTCGACGTCCCATGTTTCGACTTCAAACTCACCGAGATTTTCGAGTCCATCGACAATCTCGACTTCCACCTCATCAAAGCTATACGGGTGAAGCTCCCCGAAACTCTCAGCCATGCTCTGGTAGCGGCTCCGCCACTCATCCCTGTCCATATTGACGAGATCTCCTTTACGCACTGGGTTTACTAAAACTGTTGTTCCTTTACGAACTGGGTTTGCACAAATCGTTGAGACGGAGCGCCTCCGCCCTAGCTTCCTGAGCGGTAGCCATGATTACGTCTACCGCAATCTCTTCGATCGTATAGTCACTGCTGTCTTCGTCCAGGTACAGTCTACGCAGCCAGAACAAAGCGTAAAGTAAGTCTGTCACGATCTGCGAATAGCCAGCCTCTTCCGCTTCGACAATACGCTGCTCTATGACAAACTCTAGCTTGCTTGCGTTATACAAGTTCTGCCCCCGGATCTCGGTTGACGATTTTACCTAGATTTTCGAGAAGAGATCTGGCTTCGTCAGGACTCAGAATGCCCGACATCACATATCGACTGTGCGGGTCAATTATTTCGACTACGACCCCATCTTGCGATAGAGCCTCCCTTACAGTCAAGCGGCCATTTTCGGTGTACGGCCCAAGGGGCTCGTGGTTATTTCGGAAAATCTGCAAAACTCTGAGTCTATTGGAACTCATGGACCACCCCCCGTCTAGGTCTTCTGGCGCTTCAACCCAAGCAGCAGGTCCGCTTGAGTAGCGTCTTTCTTCTGCACCGCAGCCCACACTACCTCATCTACGGTATCTTTTGCAATAAGGTGGTGCAAGATGACCGCTTCGCGCTGCCCCTGTCTCCAGAGTCTAGCGTTTAGCTGCTGATAGTGCTCAAGATTCCATGTGAGTCCGAACCAACACAGATGGTGGCCCCCGGCCTGGAGATTGAGGCCATGCGCGGCAGCGGCTGGATTGACTGCAAGCATTGGCAAACTTCCGCTGTTCCAGTTCTCTATCGCAACTGCTGTGTCTGCGGCGGAAGAGCCAGATCCTATAAACGGCACTTCCAGCTTATAGGTTTCACGCATATATCTGCGAATCTGCTGGAGGTCGTGCCTGAACTCATACGCCACCAGAATCGGCTTTTGCCCCAGCTCGTCGAATAATTGACCGAGTTCCTTCACCTTAGCCTGGTGGATGTATTCGATTCGACGATCTGTCTCCTCGCCCGCCATTCCTTCGTCGTCCACATACACAGCACCGTTGGCGACCTGCCTGCACTTAGATGACAAAGCGGCTGGGTTGACGGCAACTACCGAAGAGTTTGAGTTTATCTGGACCAGCATCTCGCGCTTCAGCTCTCTGTAGACCTCCATGGCTTCCTTCGGGAGTGTCACCTCACGGTGAACACTGACCAAATCAGGGAGATCAAGGTAGTCATTAGCGTCTAGGCGAACAGAGTGCGGGCGTATCGCTTCTTGTACCAGATCATTAGTACGATCTGTCGGTTCCCAGACCATGCCCCACGGGCGTTTAGAAGCGCCGAAGCGAAAGGCTGTGCGAAAAGCTGTAAGGGTTTTTCCCAGAATATCGGGGTCAAGAACTGCGAACTGGCCGTACAGATCCTCGACGCCGTTCGGAGCGGGGGTCCCCGTTAGGATGAAACGATGCGGGATGCCGCCTTTGTGCTTGTGGCCGATTCTGAAAAGACATTTCGTTCTCTTAGATGAACCACTCTTGAAGAGTGTCGATTCATCCACCACCAATACATCGAATTGGTGGATTGAGCCGGATTTGATCTCTTGCTCCAGCCACGCCAGACCTTCAGGGTTAATGACCACAATATCGGCACCGTTGCACAAGTGCGGCTTTTTGTTCTTCGCTCCGTGTGCGACGTGTATGTTTAGGTGGCGGAACCCGGCCCACTTGGAAACTTCCTACGGCCATACGCCCCAGCATGTTCTGAGTGGCGCTACGACGAGCATACGGGTGGCCGCGAGACACTCGTGCTGCCTTCGGAAATACTCAAGGCAGATAGACGTCTTCCCAAGGCCGGGGTCAAGGAGCAGAGCCAGAGTCCCCTTCTCCTCCATCTCCTGGATCGCTGACTCCTGATACGGATGCGGAGTAAACTTTCTCGAACTCATTGAGAAACTCCTCTATCTGTTCGTTGTCCCAAGCCACCCTGGTAAGAAACCCCTGGCTCTCTAACAGAGTAAGGTAATACTTCTGGAGCGGTTGGAATCTCGCGCTCTCGTTTCGCTTGAGTTCTAGGAACGCCACTTTCCCATTTTTGAACATCGTCAGGTCCGGCCAACCTCCGCTGCCCAATAGTCCCAGCTTCCTCACAATTATGCCGCGACGTTTTGCAAGCTGGACGGCTTTTCGCTCTAGTGCTTTCTCTAATCGGTCCATTTTGCGACCAGTTTAGCGAAATTCACATCATCAAGTCCTGCTTCCGTCAGGCATACTGTTTCTTCGTGGCGTAATTGGTGCCGAACTGCCTCTACCGATAACTGTAGCATGTCGGCTAGGTCAGTAAATCCGCTCGACTCAGAGAAAAAGAACTTACGAGACTGCACATAGAGTCGAGCCGCCTCCGTAGCGATTTTGCCGCTCGAAAGACAAAACAAGGATTCCCGGAAGTTTTCAGTATGCCCCTCAATTATTGAGGCGGCTGCTTCTTTGGAAAGATTCACATGATGCTCCCTCTACGCTTGTTTCATGCACAGAGATGCTCCCAGCATAAAAAGGACTCCAGCTACAGTCCAGCGCAGATCAAGGTCTTCGTGCAGAACAATCTGCGAGTTCACGACCCGTAAAATCGACATGGTGACTGTCCAGGTTATCCAAGCAGTCATTATGTTGGACGCTCGGTTGAAGATCGAATATAGACAGAATTGACCCAGCATCAGAAATGGAAGAGCGCAGAGTAGATATTCCCCGAAGGTACTCTGTGTCCGTGAATACAATTCAGCGCGGTTTATGCAAAAAGTACCGACCGCTACCGCTAGGAGTGTTATCCACATACTGCCTCTCTGGGCCAGTGGAGACGCGGGCTGTTAAGGCCCGCGTCTCGGGTAATGCTACGCGCACTCTCGCCTGCCGGTCTGGGGGTCAATGCCACAGGCCGATCCTTCCTCCACCTGCGGCTCCTCCTCCTCCTCGTCCTTCTTGACCAGGATTCCTCCGCGCAGCCCTCCGGGGCGGAAAGTCGTACACCCCTTGGCTCCACGCTTCCATGCCTGCAAGTATACGTCCTTGAAGTCTTCCCAGGCTATGTCGGTAGGCACGTTGATCGTCTTACTGATCGACTGGTCCACGAAGGGCTGACAGGCCGCGAGAACGTCCAGATGTTCCATCGGCGACAACTCTTCGGCGGTCTTGCCCTCGATACCAAAAACGCGAACTGCGTAGTCCTCGACCGATTCAGTGCGCTGACCATCTCGCAGGTGGATCACGCGATTAAAGCGGTGCGCGAACACGGGCTCCAGACCGGACGACACGTTGTCCGCAGTCAGGCTGATTGTACCTGTCGGTGCAATCGCCAGCAGATGCGAGTTGCGGATTCCGTGCTCGCGGATTCCCTGTCTGATCTCTTCCGGCAACCGTTTCGCAAAACCGCTACTGAGAAACTTGTCGGCATCCAGCATGGGGAACGAGCCCTTCTCGATCGCTAGGTCGATCGAGGCCCGATATGCTTCATCGCGCAGAGTCCGCATGACAAATTCAGTCCCTTTGACAAACGCTTTGGAGCCATACGGAGCGCCGAGGGCCTCTAGGGCGTTAGCTAGACCCGTGACGCCAATTCCGATCCGGCGCTTGTTCTTCATTTCGTCTTCCTGCTCAACCAACGGCCAGACGCTTGCTCGGTCAATGACGTTATCGAGCGCCCGCACCGCAACAGGAATGTCCGCGAGAAACTTCTCAGTCTCAAACTCTCCTCTGGCGAGATCGACGTACTTGACTAGATTGAATGACCCTAGAAGACACGCGCCATAGGGCGGCAACGGGATCTCCCCACAAGGGTTGGTCCCGGTGATGGTTTCACAATAGGACAGGTTGTTTTCCTCGTGGATTCTGTCGATGAAAATCACGCCCGGCTCGGCGTAGTCATACGTCGAACGCATAATCATCTCCCACAGGGATCTTGCGCGAACCGTTCTGTATACCTCGCCATCAAATCGGAGGTCGAACTCCAAATCCAGTTCGACCGCGCGCATGAACTCGTCCGTTGCCAGAATCGACATGTTGAACCCAGTCAACTCAGTCGTGTTGTTCTTGGCATGGATGAACTCTTCTATGTCGGGGTGATCCACTCGCAGAACGCCCATCTGCGCGCCTCTTCGGTGCCCGCTGGACGCAATCGCTCGACCAACGGAATCAAAGATGTGCATGAACGAAACAGGCCCACTTGACGAAGAGTCGAGCTTCTTGATGTTCGCCCCATTCGGTCGAAGGGTCGAGAAATTAGTCCCAATCCCACCGCCAAGGCGCATCGTGGACGCAGCTTCAGTAGCCCGTTGCATGATATTCCCGTACCCGTGAACGAAAGAGTCGAAAATATCACCACTCATGTAGCAGTTGATCGGCGAAACCGTCTTGATCGCGCCCATACTCGCCTGGACTCGACCGCCCGGCAAGAACCGCTGGTTCTGCAAAAGGTCCTGGAGAAGCCGGAAGTGAGCCTCGTCATCCCGTAGAGCCCCTGCAATTCTGTTCATCGCTTCAGTGAACGTCTCCCCTTTTCCTCGATATTTCTGTGCGTGCAACTCGTCACTGAACGCAACTTGAGGCCCTTTACTCATCCCGCTTCTCCTTTAACTTTCCAATGAAGAACCCACCGATTCCGGTGAAGGTTACACCTAGTGCTGCGAAGGCTTCTCCGCGTCCTATTCCAGACAGAAAAGCATCAATGCCACCTGCCGTTATCCCAGCTCTCTTGAACTCGACCGCCATCATCGCGAAAACGGCCACTCCAAATAGAGCGATCACTGTCCATATCTGTTTATCGTTCACTTTCTGTATCTCTTCCCTCGCCAGCCTTCTGCTGCTAGTGGGAAACCAGTAGCCCAGTCGGGGAGGCGAGAAATAAGCTGTTCAAATTCTTCTACTGACCCACAGCCCTCGGCGACTTCTGCGATAACTTCATCATGGACAGTGAGCAGAGGCACATACACCCCACTCGCGGCCACCCACAGCAGAGCCTCTGCCATGACATCTCGACTCAGCGCCTGGACGATATTCTCTGTCAGCTTGCCACCATAAGTCTGCTGCCTGCCGAATTTCCGGGTCTGCGAGTTTATTCCCAGGAACGTGAGCTGAGTCTTGACGTTCAGCCCTGCCGCCTCTGCCCTCTCCACGGACCAGCCTTCGCGGAGCGCCGTAGCGTACAATTCTCGATTCTCGTCGTCCTGCCACTTCGAGATCACACGATCGACGCACGGCTTGTAGTAGTGGAGCGACCGCCCAGAAGGCAGTCGAATCTTGAGGAAGTCATCCTCGACAAAGAGCCGCAGCCGGCCGAACGTGATGCCAGTAGCCCCCGGACACACCGCCTCGTGTGCCGCGCGCTCGATCCCGTACCAAAAGTCCTTCACAGCTTGGTGCGAAGACCGATAAGTGCCTACGACGCGCTTCGCGAACTCCTCGTCGATTTCGATCCCGTAGCCTTGGCAGGTGTCGGCGAACTTTGCCGCGCCCATCTGATACCCAAGACCGAGAATGGCCTGCTTGCCCATCTGCCTCTGATCGGGGCTTACCTTGTCGTAGTGGACCTGGTAAATGCTCGAAGCCATGTCCTTGTAAATGTCATGGCCGCGCCGAAACACGTTCAGCGCATCCTCGTCACCAGAGATCCAGAAGAGCCCACGAGCCTCAATGGCCGAGTAGTCCGCGCAGATCAGATCGTAGCCATCAGAGGCCGTCATCGCGCCGCGCAGAGCGGACGACAGGACTTCCATGGGATCTCCGTACAGTAGATCTAGGTACTCCCGATCCCCCGTCAGGACGGCTTCGCAAAGGTTGTCAATGCTCTCTTTCACGTTCCCGCGCGGAAAGTTCTGGGGTTGGATTAGCCGACCCGCCCACCTTCCTGTATCAGCCCCGTGGTACGCCAAGAGGCCACGGGCTCGCCCGTCGAGGCCGACCACGTTCGCCATCGCTGTATACTTCTTAGTTGAAGTTTTAGCCTGCGACTGCCGCAACTCAAGAGCCTCATATGCTTTCTGGCTCCACATTGTCGGATGCTTTAGGGCCTCTTCAATAGTGGGCTTCTGAGTGTTCTCGATATATCCATCCCCAGGCTGGCTGTTGACGAAATCCATGAATGCTTGCCGTTGGCCGAGGGACACCACTGTACCGTTCGTTAGCTCGGAGATTCTAGCATCAGCCAGTTCCTTGCACTCGTCAGATACTTTAAGCGCGGCGTGAACCATCTCCATGTCGAGCAGCACCCCGCGCTCGTTCATCTCCTGATCGAGTTGCCAGACACCTAGTTCCGCTGCGGGTAGATTGTGACCCAATCGACTGGATATAGCGTGCTCAACCACGACGTCTTGTTGGCAATAGTTAAAGAGAGCTTGCAGTTCAACCGCTTTTTCATGCCAAGGGTTGATTCGCTGGACCTCTTGAATATCAGGGTACAGCTCACGCAAGGCGTAAGCGCTCTTCGGTTTGGTTATTTCCTTCCAGCGCTTTTTGTCCCCCAAACGATTTGCCGCTACTAGCTCAAGATCAGCTTTCAGCGCAGCGCGGGGCTTGGACACCTTCATCATCACTTTGTGCCCGGCATTATCCTTCTCTTGCACCAGCCCGAGAGCCCTAGAAGCACCCTCAAGGGAGCGCGGCAGAGCAAAAGAGGCAGCGAGAGCTGCCGAACACCGCCATTGATTCGGCGGCACTTCGGGCCACCCAAGCCGATCGACACAGACGTATTTCCAAATGGCGCGCTCGAACCCCACGTTGTGCGCTTCCACCAGAATACCTTGTTCGATCAGCATGAAAAGGCGAACAAGATGCCTGTGGCCGCGCTCGGGCCAGACTAGACTGGGGTACTCCGGGTGCCATAAGACCGCTTCGGCTTCATCTGGGAACAGAATAGCAAGACACATCACTTCTGTGCTGGCGTCCTGCGCGTACCTGTGCGCGCCATGCTTGATGTCTGATGCGCTCCGAGTCTCAAAGTCTATGGTCACTCTATCCATGCTGCCCCTCATTCGCCTGCCGCCTGAGCTGAGGCTAAAGACAAAAAAACCCTACGCTCTAAGCGTAGGGTGGATGGCGGCAACCGGCTGGAGGGTCCGGTTGCCGCCAAGCAGAGATCTGATTACATCAGATCGTCTGCGTTTACCACGTCGAACGCCGACTCGGCTGTGCCGCCTGTGCCGATACGCTCACCGTCGCGCACCTTTTGCACATTGGAGAGTGCGAACCCAACTCCATTGTTCCCGTTCATGGAGTAGCCGAACGCGCTGATCTGGATGCGCGCCTCGACTCCGGGGTAGATCTCCGAGGGGTCGATGACCGCTTGGAGGCTGGCATCGACGATGCCGGGGACGAACTTGGACTTTGCCGTCAGGAACCGAGATCCCTCCACGAACGCCCCACCAAGATGCTCCTTCTCGGAGCCGTCTCGGAGCGGATTTCGGAGGTTCTTGGGTCGCTTTTCGCCCCACTTGTCTACAATCGCCTGCTCGATGATCTCTTCAACCGCAGCCAGGTCGGTTCCGGGCTGGAAGATAATCATCGTGCTGTATTTCGGCGGAGCAGCCGGATTGTGCGGGTTGACTTCGGGCTCGAAGAGGGCCGGAAACGAAAGAGTACCGATCGGAGTCACTACCTTGCTCATTTGATTCTGAGTCCTT
>Ga0070754_10001439_pt1 | contig 19077 bp, 13 predicted proteins | sample VirMetDEL_Sep_01_FD_75181 | JGI IMG/M metagenome (GOLD analysis project Ga0070754, IMG submission 75181) | Aqueous microbial communities from the Delaware River and Bay under freshwater to marine salinity gradient to study organic matter... | ecosystem: Environmental > Aquatic > Marine >... | reverse complement strand
GAGCGAGCCGACCCGCAGATCACGCTGCGACAAATCGGCGAACGGATCGTACAACAAGCCGCCGACCCGACACTGGAAGCCCTGGGCTTCGCCTTCACCTTGTACGGTGCTGCCGAAAGACGCGAGTTGGTCATGGTGTGCCGCACACTACTGGATCAAGGCATCCTCGAACGAGTCGCCGGTGTGGAAGAGAGCTTCGTTCAGGACGGCAGCGGGCCACAGTCCGACGCGCTCTACGACATTCATCGTCGTCTGCTGGCCGGCCTGCTGGCGGCGGTGCGCGGCCCGTCGACCTGGAGCAAAGAAGAGACTCCGGGAGATACCGAGGCGCGGCTGCATGCACTGGTGGTTGGCTTTATGGTGGACAGCGAACAGGGTAGGCGCGATGCCATACGCCACCACCTAGCGCGACGCCTGCTCGACGATCCTGTGCTCTATACCGACACCCTGGACGAAGAGGCGCGCAGCTATTTCGTCAATCAGCGCGGTGTTCTCGCCAACCGCCTGTGTGAAGCCACCGGAATGGTCGCTGAGCAACGTGCTGAAGGCCTGGCGCTGATCGACGAGAGCGGGCAGCTAACCGATGTGGCCATGCCCGCCGAAGGCACCGAGGCCCATGTGACACTGCTGGTAGCGGAGCACCTGGCCCGGCGTCTGCGGGAAAACCGTGCCCCGTTGCGAGTGGCCGAAAGCGAAATCGCCCTGTTCCTGCGCGAGGCCGCGGGACGGTATGGCCGCTATTGGCGCAAGTCGGCGCGCGCGCCAGGGGCCGAACACGAGCTGGGGGAAATAGCCATTGCGCGTCTATGTCGTCTGGGCCTGATGCTACGCGATGCGCACAGCGTGCACCCTTTGCCCGCCATTGCCCGTTTTTCGCTCGGGCAGACCGAGGTGCGCAACGTCCAGAGTGCCGAATCCCTGTTTCTATCCGAGCCTGACGCATGACCAGTGACCTCTTCATCACCTCCTCTCGCCCCGCATTGCCCGAGCCTCAGCGTGATCGCTGGCAACCCCTGCGTTTGGGGCTCGTTGAACTGTTCCACTACGACAGTGAGGAATTCTGGTTTCACGATGGCCATTTACTGCTGCGCGGCAATAACGGCACCGGCAAGTCCAAGGTGCTGTCGCTGACCTTACCGTTGCTGCTGGACGCACAATTGCGCTCGTCGCGCGTCGAGCCCGACGGCGATAGTGGCAAGAAGATGGCCTGGAACCTCCTGGTCGGCAGCTATCCCCGCCGTATCGGCTACAGCTGGATCGAGTTCGGCCGACGCGAGCGCGATGGCCGCCCCCGCTACCTGACCCTCGGGGTCGGTTTGTCGGCAGTCGATGGCCGGGCTCAGGTAGACAGCTGGTTTTTCATCGTCGAAGGTGACGGCACGACAGTAGACCCACGTATCGGCGAAGACCTTTGGCTAACCACTGCCGAGCGCCAGGTCCTTACTCGCGAACGCCTGCGCGATGCGCTTGGAGGACGAGGCCAACTATTCGAAAACCATCAGCTCTATCGCCGTGCCGTGGACGAGCGCCTGTTCCAGCTAGGGACACGGCGCTATGACGCTCTGATGGATACGCTGATCCAGCTACGCCAGCCACAACTGTCGAAGAAACCCGACGAAACCGGCCTATCCAATGCCCTGAGCGAGTCACTGCCTCCGTTACCACCCGAACTGCTGGGCGATGTGGCCGAGGCGCTCAACCAGCTGGAAGAAGATCGCATTCAATTGGAGGAAACGCGGCTACTGGAGCGAACCGTCACCCAGTTCGAACGGCGCTACCGCATCTACACCGGTATGTTGGCGCGGCGCCAGGCACGCGAACTACGCCAAGCTCAAACCCACTTCGACAACGCCAGCGAGGCCCGCCATCAGGCGCAGGCTGAACTCGCCAGGGCACAGAGCACGCAAGGTGAGGCCATTGCGGCGCACGAGGCGGCGAAGCTGACGTATTCGGCAGCCCGAGAGCTGGTGGATACGCTGCAGAGCGATCCCGCCAACCAAGATGCCAACCGTCTTGCCCTGGAAGAACGCAATGCCACCGAACGGCAACGTGCAGCTCACACGGCAAGCCGACAGCGCGATGAAGCGCGTAGCAAACTCAATAGCGAAGTAGAACTGAGCCAGCGGCGGACCGCTGCGGCCACTCAGGCTCGCGATGAGCTGGACAAGGCGCGTACTCGCACGCAGGACGCGGCCGAGGCACTTGCTATAACCGCTGACCTCGCAATCAACCCGCTGCTTAGCCTTGAAGCCGAAGCGTTGGCGGCACATCCACCCGAGTACGGGGCAGCTGAAGAAGCCCTGCGGGAGCTGGTGAGGAATCGGCGCCAGGACATCGTCCATCTGCGTCAGCGCCACGTAGAGGTCAGCCAGCGCCAGGCGGTACTGGCGGACAAGCAAGAAAACTTACGGACCATTCGCAGTGAAATGGGCATAGCGCTGGCACAGCGCGAGCGGGCCGACCAGCAGGCCGAACAGGCAGGCAGCGCGTTGCTCGGAACCTGGTCCGAGCACTGCACAAGCCTCGTCCAACTGCGCTTCGAAGCTGAGCAGCCCTTGCTGCAACTGGCCGAGTGGGCGGCTCACCCGGAAGGCGACAACCCAGCGCAAGTGGCACTGGATAGCGCCTGGCAGACGACGCTGCAACGACACGCAGCCCAACAGGCGGAGCTGGACAGTAACCTCGCAGGCCTGGACAAACAGCGCGCCGATATCGAGGACGAGCGCACCCGCCTGGCCGCCGGCGAAGATGCGCTGCCCGCCGAGCCGCCCACTCGAGCCAGTGGCGTGCGTCTGCAACGGCACGGCGCGCCGCTCTGGCACGTAGTGGACTTCCACCCGAGCCTGGATGCCGCGCAACGTGCCGGGCTGGAAGCCGCCCTGGAAGCCAGCGGCCTGCTTGACGCCTGGCTGTCGCCTAATGGGGTATTGAGCGATAGCGACGGTACTCCGCTGCTGGATAGCAGCTGGCACCAGCGCGCGCCAGTGAACAGTGCCAACCTGAACGCTGCGCTGATTCCCGCATTACCCGAGGCCTGCCCGATCGCACTAGCAATGCTGACTGCTCTGTTGGCAGGCGTGGCTTACGGCACGCAGGAGCCTAGCGATGCCGAAGCCTGGCTGTCACCTGATGGCCGCTATCGTCTGGGGCCGCTGGCAGGTGCCTGGAAAAAAACCGAGGCAGGCTACATCGGCCGCAGCGCTCGGGAACTGGCGCGGCAACGACGGCTGGAAGCACTCGCCACCCTCCTCGCCGAACTCGACATGGCGCAAGCCAAGCTCGAACGACAATACGAAACCCTGGCCGCCGAGCGCAGCCAAGCCGAACGGGAACGGAAAAGCGTACCCTCCGAGCGCCCGCTGCACGATGCGATTGCTGCCGCGCTGCAGGCCGCTCGTGATGTCGATCGGACCCGGCAGCTGCTGGTGCTGGCAGAAGCACGCAGCCAGGAAGCCAAAGACGCATGGCAATCGGCACGCGAGCAGTTACACCACGACGCGACCGACCTGCGCCTGCCGGCAGACCCCGAGCTGCTATCGGCAACCGAAGAGGCCTTGGAACACTTCGCCAATGCCCAGGCGCATCTGGTCCAGGCGGCACGCGAGTGGCAGCGCGCATGGCCCGATCAGTGCCAGCAGCAACAACGCGAAGGCGAAGCGCGCAGGGTGCTGGAACAGGCCGAGGAAACTCTGATGGTCGCCGACGAGCAGGCCGAACAGGCCCGGATCCGCTTCGAGACGCTACGCCAGTCCATCGGCCAGCAGGTGGAAGAATTGCTGGACAAACTGGCCACTGCGCGCACTGGACGTGCCCAGGCCGAGCAGGACGCCGAAACGCGCCGCACGGCGCTGGGCGAGGCGGAAAAGCGGCTGGCCGTGACCGCAGCGCATGTCGAACGCACCGAGCAGACACTGAGCGAGCGTAGCGACGAGCGCGCTACGGCCGCTGAGCGCCTTCGCCATTTCAGCGCCAGCGGCCTGCTGGCAGCCGCATTGCCGGACCTGCAATTGCCTGAGCATTGGAGCATCGACCCGGCGCTGAATCTGGCCCGCCGCATCGAACAGGCGCTGGCTGACATCGCCGATGACGAGGCCACCTGGGCCCGCGTACAGAAACGGACCGCCGAAGACCTGAGCGAACTGCAGCGCGGGCTGAGCGCCTTGAACCACCAGGCCATCTCGGAACCCAACGACTGGGGCATCACCGTCACCATCCAGTACCAGAACCGTGCCGAGCGTCCCGACACGCTCGCATTATTGCTGGTCGAGGACATTGCCCAGCGCAGCGAACTGTTGTCGGCACGCGAACGCGAAGTGTTGGAAAACCACCTTCAGGCGGAGATCGCCGCCGAACTCCAGCGCCTGATGCGGGCTGCCGACGACCGCGTCAAGGCGATAAACCACGAACTGCACAAACGCCCAACCAGCACGGGCGTGCGCTACCGCCTGCTATGGGAGCCGCTATCCACCGCGGAAGGCGCACCGGCTGACCTGGAGGCCGCCCGCAAAAGCCTGCTAAATACCAGCGCCGACCTCTGGTCGACTGAAGACCGGCGTGCGGTAGGCGTCATGCTGCAACAGCAGATCGCCGCCGAACGCGCCCTGGCCGACGCCGACAGCGCCGGCAGAAGCCTACTCGAGCAACTCGCACACGCTCTGGATTACCGCTATTGGCACCGTTTCCGCATCCAGCGCCAGCAGGATGGCCAGTGGCGTAAGTTGTCCGGCCCCGCCTCCAGCGGCGAACGCGCACTAGGCCTGACCGTGCCATTGTTCGCCGCCATCGCCAGTTTCTACGGCCACGGTGGCAGTCCGTTGGCGCCACGCTTGATGCTGCTCGACGAAGCCTTCGCCGGTATCGACGATACCGCTCGGGCACACTGCATGGGACTGGTGCGGGAATTCGACCTGGACTTCGTCATCACCAGCGAACGGGAGTGCCTGCTACGCGGAGCTACCTGGCGTGTCGATTTGCCAGTTGCAGCGCCGCGAAGGTATCGACGCGGTGTTCGTCTCGCGCTGGACCTGGGATGGTCGTGCAAAGCGACTCGAAGAAGATCCTGACCGCAGGTTCCCCCTGGTATGAAGACCATCCCTGACTCACGTCTACAACGTCTGCTGGGTGAACCAGCACTGGTTGCCTTACGTCAGCGCCTGCGCCGCCGTTTTGAACTGGCCGATGCAGAGGAGACGCTATCCTCGATTCACTTGAACAACCTTGACCCGGTGGAATACTCGGCTCTTTGCCAACTGACTGGCCGCCCCTCGCGCATAGCGCGCTCGATGACGCTGGACATTGCTGACCTCAATGGACGGTTGCGCGCCGCTGGGCTAGCTGACTCGCTACAAAATGCGCTGGAGCAGCTGGATGGCCCTATCGTTGCAAAAGCCAGTCTGCGCAAAACGTTATCAGCACAATGGTCGGCGCTGACAAGCTCCGCGTCGGCCGCAGGCGGCCCTCTCCTTCGCGCCTGGCTGCAGGATACCGCTACGTCCATGCCTCTGCTCAAGCGTCTGGGACGCGATCCCACGCGCGCCACACAACTGCTGGCAGCAGTTGACCGCGTGCTCTGTCGCCTGCCCGTGGAGGGACTGCCTCGCTCGCAATTGGCCGCCGAAACCCTGGGCGATGCCCATGCACTGGATGCCGGTCGGCCTGTAGCGAGCCTGGTACTGTCGGCGTGGCGCCTGCATGAGCGCACGAGAACCTCCCTGGAGGATGAAGCAGCAGCCGAGAGTGGTGGCGGCACCGAGGAGCGGCTACGCGAAGTCTGGTCAAGAGCGGGAGTACTCGTCAACGAGCTGGCCCGCCCTGCACTCTTTCTCAACCTACCTGCGGCACCGGATGCCCCCCGCACTTGGCTGCCAGGCGAACCCAGCTACCTCTCGCTGCGGCAACTGGTTCGCAAGCCATATTCCTGGCAAGTAGACGGGCGAAATATCTACGTGTGTGAGAACCCGAACATCGTGGCCATCGTCGCCGACCGTCTGGGTACCGACAGTGCTCCATTGGTGTGCACCGATGGCATGCCCGCCGCTGCACAGCGAGTCCTGCTCGACCAACTGATCACAGCTGGCGCACACCTGCACTACCACGGCGACTATGACTGGCCAGGGATCGCCATCGGCAACCACGTTATGCGTACTTGGCAGGCGGCCCCTTGGCGATTCGGGTGCAGAGACTACCTCGAGGCGGTGATGGTAACGCCGACACGACCGCGCGATTTGGACATCTTTGGGGTCGAGGCTCTATGGGACAAGGAGCTGCACGCTGCTATGGACACCCAAGGACTCGCTATTCCAGAGGAAGCGGTTGTCAGCACTCTCTTAGGCGATCTGAGCCATGGGGTAAAAAACCCACTCCATCATCAATAGGTCGCCTAAACCCGCATGGTTACAGAGACTAAATTTGATCGATGTACAATTTACCGTCGATTCTACCGTCATCCCGCTAGGCTCTTGTATCTCGCGGAAGATGGAGCAATTCGAAGGGTGACGACTCTAGCGACACCATAATCAATCGCCTCAAATTCTAGCCTCTTCAGCTCTCTTAACCAATGCTCTTGCATGCAACAAGAACCCCGTCCCACTTGCAAAACGCCTGTGTTGCCCGAAACGTAGCGCAAGATTTACGTGCGCCCAACAGCCCTCCTCCCCGGTCGCGCCGCCCTCCTCTCTGTCGCCATAGCCAATCCAGCATTTAATACACGGTTGCATTCGCGATTAGTTATCGTTTAGATTTTACAAACCATTTACAGTTTTAGCGTGCCGAAAAGCAAATGCTCAAGCCCGATTACGCCATGTCCCGTCTGAATAAAGGGAAGGACATTTACGGCCTGTTGAATTCCGTTCCCTCCCCGCTCCTTTGCGAAATGAGCGCCGCCGCTGGATACGACTTTCTCGTCCTCGACATGGAGCACCTCTTACGCTCCGAAGAAGAGCTAATGCATTGCCTTCGCGCCTGCGAACACGCTGGTATCGCTGCCTGGTTACGTGTGCCTGCTGTCGATACTAAGCTGATCGGGCGAGCATTGGATGCTGGGTTTGACGCCATCGTTCTGCCCCGCGTCGAAAGCGTGAAGGAAGTCGAGGCCGCGATAGCAGCCTCCTGGTTCCCTCCTCAGGGGCGGCGCAGCATTACCGGCGGGCGCGGCACCGGCTTTGGCGCTTTGCCGCTTCAGCCCTACATCGAGCGGGTCAATGCCGAACCGCGCATCATCCCGATGATTGAAAGCACAGCCGGTCTCGCGGCGCTACCGGCCATTCTAAAACTGCCTGGCGTAGCCATGATTCTCGAAGGCGCCCTTGATCTGGCGCTTGATCTCGGGCTCGGCCCGGATCCGTTCGATTCGCAGGTCTGGCAGGCCCTTGAGCAGATGGCCGACGCCTGTGCCGCTGCGGATGTTCCCTTCTGCGCCAACCCTCGCAATTCTGAACAACTGCAGCATTGGCGAACCCGAGGCATTCGCAGCTACCTCGCCGGCGAAGATCGCGGCTTGTTACTCAACGCCCTGAAAAGCCGGCTGCTAAACCTGACCACACCAACCCCATAAAAAAGGAAATGGAACCTAATGATTAGGAAATCCCGTGAGCTCTGTTTTTCCGTCGGTCTACTCGCGGCAGCCGTGGCACAAGCATCCTTAGCCCAGGAGTCCGTGGACAAAAAGCTCACCCTGGACTCGATGGTCATCAAAGGAGACGTCCTCGGCACCGCGAGCGATGAGGAAGTCCTCACTTATCCCGGCAGCCGTAGCGTAGTGGACGCACAGGCCTTGGAAAAAGCCAGCACCCGTGGGCTCGACGACGCCTTGCAGCGGGTTCCGGGCGTGAAGATTTTCGACGAAACCGGCACCGGGGTTCTCCCGCAGCTTTCCGTGCGAGGCCTTTATGAAAGCCGCAGTGGCCGGGTACAGGCGTTGTCTGATGGTATTCCTTTGGCGCTGGCCCCCTACGGCCAGACCAGCCTGTCGCTGTTCCCGCAGACCTTGGCGACAACCGAGCGCATCGACGTTGTCCGTGGCGGTGCGGCGGTACAGTACGGCCCGAACAACGTTGGCGGCGTGATCAATTTCATCAGCCCGCCGATTCCTAAAACCTGGGAAACCACGCTGCAGGAACGCGTCACCTTCGCCGCTGGTGGTCGTCGTCTGTGGGACAGCTATATCGGTACTGGGGGCTACCTGACCGACAACTTCGGTCTGCAACTGGACCTTAATACGGTCGACGGCGAGTACGGCCGCGAGCATTCGGACACCGACGTCCAGAACTACCGCCTGCGCGGCCAGTGGGACATCGATGACCTGCGCAGCCTGAGCTTCGGTGTGCAGCGCTACAAAGCTGACATGGACCTGGCTGGCGCACTGAGCGTAGCCGACTACAAGGACGATCCGCGCCAATCGACCCGCAACCTTGACCGTTTCGAAGGCGACAGCGACCGCGTCTGGGGCACCTACACCCAGTATTTCGGCGCAATGGGCCCGTTCGACGAAGTGGAGTTCAGCTGGACCAACTTCGCCCAGAATAGCTATCGCAATTTCCTCATTGGCCTGCCATTCACGCCCGATGCCGCGCCAACCAGCTTCCAGGACGCGCCACGCGATTTTCGCGTATGGGGCAGCGAGCCGCGCCTGAGCCTCAGCATTGACGGTGATCGCGTCAGCCAGACCTGGCTGCTCGGCGCGCGCCTGGTCAAGGAAAACGTCGACTTCGACGTCAATAACCTGGACCTGAGCACTGGCACTACCAGGGTAGTGCGTGACTGGGTTTTCGATACCGAGGGCAAGGCCGCTTACGTGAGCAACGAGATCAAGCTGCTCGACGACCGCCTGACCATTACCCCCGGCATACGCTATGAGCATGCCACCATGGAATATGAAGGCTCGGTCAATGGTGCCATTCAAACGCCACAGAAAAACATCGCAGAAGAATGGCTGCCCGGCCTGAGCATCGGCTACCAGGCCACCGACGACTGGTTCGTCTACGCCAACGCCCAGCGCTCGCTACGTGTGCCGCAGGTGTTCCAGATTGTTCGAGACGGCGTCGTGCAGGCGGAAATCTCGCAGAACTACGAGACTGGCGTGCGCTTCACCCCGGTGGATAATCTGCGGGTCGACTTCGGCTTGTACCGCATCGACTTCGACGACCAAATCGTGTTCTCCAATGGAAGCTTCCGGAACCTTGGCAGTACCCGTCATCAGGGTATCGAGACCGAAGTATTCTGGACTCCGGCAGCACTGCCCGCCCTGGACCTGCATGCCGGCTATGCCTATCTGGAAGCTGAACAGCGCACCGGCGCGTTCAAGGGCAACGAAGTGCCGTACAGCTCCAAGCATCAGTTCACCGTCGACGGTCGTTACCGCTTCGCCGGGTCCTGGACCTACAGCCTTGATGGTCTCTACGTGAGCAGCGCCTATTCCGACGAAGCCAACAGCCGTGAGGAAAACGCGACCGCCTCGGTGGGTGAACTGCCCGCCTACTGGGTCTGGAATACCTCCATCGAACGCGAGTTCAAGCTCCAGGACGGCGTACTGACCACCTCCGCCGGCGTCAGCAATCTCTTCGACCGCCAGTACTACTTCCGCGGAATCGACACCAGCCCCTTGGGCCGCCAGCCCGCTCCGGGCCGGACTCTGACCCTGGGCGTCAACTACCGCTTCTGACCCGCCTCGCCGCCCGGTTCACGGGCGGCGCTTCTAATTCCCCGGAGACCGACATGCCGCGGCCTATCGTCATACTCAATCACATCGCCACGCTGGCCATAACCGAAGGTTTTCTTCCTGCGGCTCGCAAGCGTGGTTACCCCGTGCTGCTTATCACCGACCATGCTCAGGACCATTGGCGCCAGCTGGACAGGCTTGGCCACTCGGCAGACGGACTAGATATCCATGAATGTGACGTCTTCAATCCGCTCGCGGTCATCGAGCTTCTACAGGCCATCGGTCAAAGACCATTGGCCGTGTTTTCCAATAGCGATCATCTGCAAACCAGCACTGCCCTGGTCGCCGAGGCCTTCGATTGCCCCGGCAAGAACTGGCGGTTGTGCTATGCAGCCAAGAACAAAGCGGTCATGCGTGAGCGACTGGGCCAGCTTGGCTTGCCCTGTCCATGGTTCAGCGTGATCACGCCAGATATAGCGATCCCGTCGGATATACCCTTCCCGGTCGTGGCCAAACCCCGCGAGGGCGTAGCCAGCCTGGATGTTCGTCTGTGCCGGGATGCGACCGAGCTCGCCGACCATTGCCGCACGTTCTGGCAACGCCAGCCCAACCGTGCGCTGCTGCTCGAAGCCTTTCTCGAAGGCCCGCTATTCACGCTGGAAACCCTGGGGGACGGGCAGCGCCTGCAAGCAATTGGCGGGTTCGATGTCCATCTGAGTGCGCCTCCCCATTTCGTCGAGCTCGAAGCCCTCTGGAACGGGCCGCTGAGCCAGGCGCACCGGCACGCCGCGCTGGCCCAGATCCAGGCCTTCGGCATCAATTTCGGAGCCTGCCACAGCGAATTCATCCTCACCGCCGACGGGCCGGTGCTGGTGGAAATCAACTACCGCAGTATCGGTGACGGACGTGAGTTCCTGCTCGACCGGCTGCTACCGCAAGGCTGGTTCGACCGCATCATCAGCCTGCATCTAGGCGAGCCCCTGGCCGAGCATCAAAGCGGCACGGCGCAAGCGTTGGTGCATTATCTCGTCGCTCCGCGCGCCGGCCGCCTGCAAGCAGCTCCTGATAGCTTTGTGCAAGAGCACAACGGTTACCTGACGGATTATCAAGCGTTGCGCCAGATCGGCGACGACGTCCACATCAGTCATTCCAACAAGGACTATCTCGGTGTGCTGCGCCTGATCGCGCCGGATGCCGAACAGCTACAGGCTCACCTCATGCAATCTCGTGAACAGCTGCATTGGGAGCTGGCATGACCGCCGAACTGAACATGGCGCGTGTCCAGCAGGACTATGCAGCAATCAGCCAACGAATCATTGATTGCTGTTTGCGCGAAAACATTCGCGACCTGGTCAGCCAGGCCTGTCCCACCGCCCTCCCCGACGAGCTGCAGCATTGTTGGCCTGGTCCTGCTCCGGCCGTCTGGATATGCCTCGCCGATCACACCAAGGGCGAGATGTGGGTACCCGTTGGCCTGGATGCGCCCTTGCAGACCTATAGCGCCGTAGCTGACCGCTGGTTATACCGAGACGGCGACCGTGTCGTACTCGAACACGGTTACCACCGCTGGCTCGAACATCTATCCAACGGGCTGGACGACGAGAGCCTTGCGCTGTTCGGTTCTTATATCGAGGAAGCCGACTGCGCGGTGGAACATCGACGCCTGTGCGACCAAGCCTATGCCGCCAGGGCCGAAGACATCGCCGGCATCCTAGACGAACCGGAGTGGGGCAAACGCCAACTCGGCATCGATCGTCTGGCCAGCTACCTGGACCATCCCTTCTATCCCACCGCCCGCGCAAAAAGTGGCTTTAACGCTCAGGCACTCGAGCACTACGCGCCAGAGTTCGTCCCTCGTTTTCGCTTGAACTGGCTGGCAGTGCCCAAGGCAGCCCTCGAACGGACCAGTCCACCACCGATCGGCTGGCCCAGTTTCCATGAGCTGGGGCTGGAACCCAACCTTGAGAGCACCCATGCCCTGATCCCGGTACATCCGTTGACCTGGCCGGAGCTGGATCGCTTTGGCATACCGGACGGCAGCGTGCGTGCGCCGCGCTGCGCGCTGGAGGTGGAGCCAACGCTGTCAGTGCGTACGGTGGCACCAATTGAGTACCCGCACGAGCACATCAAGCTGCCACTCTTGGTCCGCACACTGGGCGCGCGCAATCTGCGCTTGATCAAGCCCAGCACGCTTTACGACGGTCACCTGTTTCAAACCATACTTCAGACGCTGGCGGCCAGCGACTCCGAATTGGGGTCCCGCTACTTGCATGTGGATGAGCAGCACGGCGCACACGTGGATGGGCAAAGCCACCTGGCTTACATTCTGCGCCGCTACCCAGCCGAGCTGGAAAATGCGGCGCTGGTGCCTGTAGCAGCACTAGCGAGCCCCCTACCCGACGGTCGATTGTTTCTCGAAGCATTGGTGGAACGTTTCCATCAAGGTGACCTGCGTCGCTGGTGGCGGGAATATCTGGATCTGTTGTTCCAGGTACATCTGCGTTTGTGGCTCGGGCATGGCATCGCGCTGGAGGCCAACCAGCAGAATGCCGTGCTGGTTGTCGAGCGGGGCAAACCGATGCGCCTGCTGATGAAGGACAACGACGCTGGCCGGATCTGGGCGCCGCGCCTGACGCAAGCCTGTCCGGCACTGGCGGACGCACCCGGTCAGCTGCTGGACGAACGCATCCGCGTCCGCGACTGCCAGCCGCTGGCCGAGATGTTCTGCACTATCACGCTCCAGCTCAACATCATCGCGCCGCTGGAGGCCATGGCGACGGCCGGCCTGGTGAACCGCGCCGAGTTCTATGCCTGGATGCGCGAGCGGCTGTGGGCCTGCCTGGCGCGGCTGGAGTGTGAAGGGCTACCCGTCGCAGAGGCGCGACACTTGCTGATCGACCGGCCGAACCTTCCGGTCAAGTACCTGCTAAGCGCCGGCAGCCTGTTCAGCAAACAGCAGTCCGGCGCGGCGGATATCAACAAGTACTACGGCTACAGCGCGGCCAATTTTCTCAGGAACCCTGTCTGATGCCGCAACGACTAATCGCCTCTGTGCTGCTCGGCCATTACCTTTCCGCCTTCACCGCTCTTGGCATTCCCCTGTACCTGCCGCGCATCCTGGACGATCTGGCGGTGACAGTACCGGGATGGGCGATCGGCGTGCTTTACGTGCTGCCAACAGTCTGCACCGCAATAGCCGCGCCGATCTGGGGCAAGCTGGCTGACCGCCATGGGTGTCGTCTGTCCTTGTTGCGCGCCCACGCAGGGCTGGCCCTGGGTTTCCTGCTGGCCGGCTTCAGCGAGAGTCTGCCGCTGTTCGTACTGGCGCTGATCATTCAAGGCACCTTTGGCGGCGCCATGGCCGCATCCAATGCCTATCTTGCGACGCAATTGAAAGGCGAAGGCTTGTCCCGCGCCCTCAACTGGACGCAGTATTCAGCGCGCCTGGCGATGCTCACAGCGCCCGTCGTAATCGGCCTGCTGGCCACACGGGGGCTAGGCATCGAGCTGTACCGTTACTTGACCTGGCTACCGCTCCTCGCGCTGTTGCTGATCCTGCCCTTGCCTGCCGATGCGCCCCGCCTGTTCAGCAGTACCAGCAAGACGCCACCGGCGGGTGAGCTTCCGGACGACATGTGGCGTCTGCTCTGCGTGCAGTTTCTGTTCAGCTTCAGCATGGTCGTGACCTTTCCCTATTTCGTGTTGTATGGCGAGTCCGTTGGGGTCGAAAGCGATGCGATGATCGGGCTGCTCTATAGCCTGCCTCATCTCGTCTACCTGCTGGCTCTGCCTTGGGCCCAGCAGCGCGTCGGCAATGCGCTTGTTCCCGGCCTGGCACTTTTGGCTCTGAGCAATCTTCTGCAATTCATGGTGCAGCAGGCCGAGCTGTTAATGCTGCTCCGCCTAATTGGCGGGCTGGGCATGCTGCTCTGCTTCGTCGGCCTGCACCGATGCCTGAGCCAGCGTCGCCAGCAAGGCGCCAGCGGCCGCCTGTTTGGCTGGTATGACGCCAGCGGCAAGTGGGCCGGGGCTCTGGCTGGCGTTGCCGCCGGTTTGGTCACTCACGCCCATGGCGTGGCCTCTCCCTTTCTGGTCGCATGCCTGGCCACGCTCGCCGCGTTGGCGTTGGCGCGCCCTCTCGTCGCCTCTCAACAGGAGCTCCCGGCATGACTGTAGCGTTGAATTTTTCGCCGCGTGACCGCGCACTGGACGTCGACGCCCAGCGCCACGCCATCGATTGTCTGGTCAATTGCTATCTGCGCGAATATGCACTGCCACGTGGTCAGGCTACCTTCGATTACCAGACAAGGGACGTCCCGATGGGCCTGCGCCAACTTGCCGGCCACCGGGTCGGTATCCAGCTGCCTGGCGGTGGACGAATGATATTGATAGCCGACCGAACCAGCGCCCTGGGTCGCTGCCGGTTCGTCAGCCCTCCTTATATCAAGACCGATGGCCAAGGCTGGCGCCCGCTCGATCTGGATGGCCTGGCGCGATTGTTACTGGCACCGTTGGAAGGCCAAGAAAAACACCCGGAACTCCTGCAGCAGATCGACAATAGCCTTCGCATCACCCGTGTCTTCCTGCAGCACATCGCCGCTGCGGGCCATGAACATCAGGACAGCCTGTTGCAGTCGGAGCAGGGCCAGGTCTGGGGCCACGCCCTGCACCCGACACCCAAGAGCCGCGATGGCGTATCCGAAACCGAGCTGCTGGCGTGCTCGCCGGAAGTCGGCGCATGCTTTGCGCTGCATTGGTTCCGGGTCGATCCGACGCTGATACGCCATCAGGGCCGCGACCCGCGCCCGCTGCTTACCCAAATCGCCGGCGGCGAGCACCTCTACCCTTGCCATCCTTGGGAAGTTCAGCGGGTGCTGGCTGACCCGCTGGTGCAGCGAGTATGCCAGGAGGGATTACTGGAATACCTGGGGCCGCGTGGGCTCGAGCTTCACCCGACGTCCTCGGTACGCACGCTATATCACCCGGATTTATCGCATTTTTTAAAGCTGTCGGTGCACGTACGGTTGACCAATTGTGTGCGCAAAAACGCATGGTACGAGCTGGACAGTGCCGTTGCGTTAACCGATTTGCTAACGCCGCTCATGCACAGCCTCGCCCGGGAACAACCAGACTTTGCATTGATGCCTGAGCCATCCGCAAGCAGCCTGGATCTATCAGCTTTCGGCACACTCGAAGAAGCCCGCGAGGTGACCGAATGCTTCGGAATCCTCTACCGGGAGAACCTCGACCCAGCCACCCGTTTGCGGCATCGACCGCGTGTCGCGATGTCGTTATTCACCTGGACCCTCCACGGCCATAGCGTCTGTCGCGAAGCAGTCATGCAGTGCGCCGCGCACCAGGGCATCAACCATCAGCAGGCCGCCGAACGCTGGCTGCGTGCGTATGCCGAACGACTGCTCGCCGGTGTTCTTTTCTGCCTGTTCGAACATGGCGTAGCGCTGGAGCCACATCTGCAAAATACCCTGATCGGATTCGACGATCAGGGTCTGCCCGACCGCGTCTGGATTCGTGATTTGGAGGGTACCAAGCTGGTGCCGGAATATTGGCCCTCCGACCGCCTCGCCCACCTCGATCAGCGCACCCGGCAGTCGCTCTATTACACCGAAGACAAGGCCTGGAAACGGGTCGCTTACTGCGCTCTGGTGAACAATCTGGGCGAGGCGATATTCCACCTGGCTGACGGACAAGCCTCACTTGAAAAGCAACTCTGGCGAGCCGCCGGTGAAATTTTGGAGGCGCAACGCCTCGTTCACGGCGACCCTTCACCGCTACGCGAGCTGTGCGCCGGCGCACCGTTACCGAGCAAGGAAAATTTCATGACGCGACTACTGATGCGCGCCGATCGCGACGCAGGCTATACCGCCCTGCCCAACCCGTTTGGCGTAAGCGTGGAGCACTGCCGATGAGCTTGCCTTCATCCGTCCGGCAGGCCATTACCGAGCTGAGCCGTAAAAGCGCGGACCCTTTGTGCGCTTATGTCTACGAGCTGCCAGCGTTGGAAGCACACATTCGAGCCATGCGGGCGGTGCTGCCAGCGAATTGCGAGCTTTTTTACGCAGCCAAGGCTAACCCCGAAGCACCGATTCTGCAGACCTTGGCGCCTTGGGTGGATGGGTTTGAAGCGGCCTCTGGTGGAGAGCTGCGTTGGCTCTATCAGCACCATCCTGACAAACCACTGATTTTTGGTGGTCCCGGCAAGCTCGATAGCGAACTGGCCGCGGCTCTGGACTGCGGCGTAGCGGCTTTTCATGTAGAAAGCCTCGGCGAACTGCGCCGTCTTGCCATTCAAGCCAAGCTCCATGGAAATCCTGCGCCGGTGTTCCTGCGCCTCAACGTCAAGCTTGAAGAAGCACCCGATAGCCGGCTGGTGATGGGGGGTAAACCCACCCCTTTCGGGCTCGATGAAGAAGCCATGGAAGAGGCGTTCTCACTGCTGGCCGAAGAGCCTTTCTTGGAACTTCAGGGGCTGCATTTCCACCTGCTCTCCCATCAGCTCGACACCCAGGCTCATCTGAAGCTGATGCGTGAATATTTTCGCTTCTTTCACAAGATTACCGACCGGCACGGCCTTCAACTGCCGACCTTGAACGTCGGTGGCGGCATGGGCATCAACTACCACGACCCGGAGCGCTCCTTCGACTGGAGAGCGTTCTGCCAGGCGCTTGCGGCTCTGATCGACGAGGAGGCCATGTGCGGGGTGCGCATTCGCTTTGAGATAGGCCGTTTCATCGCCGCCAGCTGTGGTTATTACGTCATGCAGGTACTGGACATCAAGCGCAACCACGGCCAGCATTTTGCTATCGGCCGGGGCGGTACGCACCATTTTCGAACGCCCGCCGCACAAGGCCACGACCATCCATTCGAAATCGTCCGAAGTGGCGGGCCAGCGGCGCTGGAGAATGCTCGGGTGACTTTGGTGGGCCAACTCTGCACACCCAAGGACGTGCTCGCGCGGGATCAAGCTGTGGCGGCTCTGGGCGTTGGTGATCTGTTGGTGTTTTCGCTGGCCGGAGCCTACGCCTGGAACATCTCTCACCGCGATTTTCTGATGCACGCACCGCCGGAGATGGTGTTTCTGTCGTGATGTCAGCCTTGTCGGAACGGATTGGCTTAACCGGTCCTAACACACTCCGGTCCTCGAGCGCCCGCACTTCTCAATCCAGTCGCCATTGAAGCCTACTTCGTTGAGCGTGGAGCCAGCCTGCGCAGGTCGTGCGCCGTGAAGGGCTCCAGTGGCAATCCAGCCTCCTTGGTCCGCGATGCGATAAGTTGGGTGATCCGGTTCAAGGTGGCGTGCGCCATGCAACTGTGGATGTCATATCGCGGGGGCAGCACGAACTTCGAGCCAGCAGTACAAGCGTACAGCGCTACGAACATGTCCAAAGCCTGGCGTGACAGGTGACCGATGTTTTTCGCCAGACGGGCCGACTAGGTTTTCAGGCTCGTCTCGGCAGGCTATACGGCTGTTGCAACCAAGCGGCCAGATCTACCAGCGGAGCAGCAGTTACCGCAAAGTCTCTACGGTTTCCGTCATCCCGCTGCTGGCCCCCTCTTCGTCTGGCTGGCACACGCCTGCGCTACAGCCGTCGGACAGGCGCGATTCGTTTATGGCGCGTGGAATGCAACCTCAGCGCTGCCGGCGTTCATAGCCCAGCAGCGCCAGGCGCTTTTCAATCTGTTCCAGTTCTGACCTACCTCGACGCCCGGTTCCCTCGGGTGGCATATCCGGTCTTGGAGACCGAAACGACGCGCTACCACGGTATGCAAGCAATGCTGCGGTGGTTGTTACCGAAGACTTTCGCCTCAGCTAGCGCCCGATCGGCGATCCCGCAGGAGGGGCCATGCCTGAAAGCGATTCACTCCGATTTTTGATGCACCCAGCGCGCGAAGGTGTTTCTGTCGCGACGTTGCCATTCGCAAGAAACAGGATTAGTTAATGGCGCTCGTGATCGTTCGGATTGAAAACCAAATCACGCTGCTGAAACGAAGAACGCGATTCCTGCTTGACCTTAAAGCACGGACCAAAGACTAACGTACAAACGTGCAACGCGAGACCTAACCTGCGGATATGCACTCAACGTTTCAGGAGAGATCGCATGACTACCAAACGAAGAATCGAGATTTTTACCGCTGGCTGCCCAGCCTGTCAGGACGCAGTGGACCTAATTAACCATCTGGCCTGCCCGTCCTGCGAGGTTGTGGTTCTTGACATGAACGACATCGCCATCGCTAAACGTGCCCGCGATCTGGGTGTCCGCGCGGTGCCGGCAGTAGCCATCAACGGCCACCTCGCCGCATGTTGCAGTAGCACCGGCATCGACGAAGAGGCCTTACGAGTAGCTGGGCTGGGTAAAGCCTGATATTCAAGCCCCGATACGGCTCGGCGCACTATCGGGGCTCAATTAGATAAATGCTTGACCTTGGTGGTTACGCCAAGGTTTAGAGTGACCGAAAAGGAGGCTTGCATGGATACCATCGGAAAAGTCGCTCGACATGGCGGAGTCAGTACCAACACGCTTCGATATTATGAAAAGGAAGGCTTGATCGCACCCGAAGCCAAAACAGCCGCTGGATACCGCTTGTACAGTGAAGAAGCCGCGCGGCGAATTCAGTTCATCAAACAGGCGCAGAATTCAGGGTTTACCCTCTCGGAGATCAAAGAGCTTCTAACGATGAAAACATCGGAACATGCGTGCTGCGACGATGTACGCGGTCTGGCAATCAGGAAAAAGCTCTTGATTGAAACCAAAATACGCCGCTTACAGGATATGTCACGGGCGCTTGACCGTTTGATAAGCGATTGCGACGGCGGTATCGCCCCTACCGATAGATGCGCAATTCTCGAAGCGTTGGAGACGAGCACTCAGGAGATGTCGATATGAGTGTTACGATCGAAATGATTGCCGCGCCAGGTTGCAAGAAATGCAGAACCACACAGCACACCCTCCGTGCGCTCGCGGCCTCGATTGTTGGCGAGAATAAACTTATCTGGCGTGAAGTTAACGTAATCGAAGAGCTTGATTACGCTGTGTCTCTTGGCGTGCTGAGCTTACCGGCACTTGCGATCGACGGCTCGCTCGCTTTTCCAGCGCTGCCGTCTGCCAGACAGCTCGAAACCTATCTGCTCAATCAGTGCAAGTCCTAATGGATTTCGAAACGCTTCGCCAGACTGTGACAAACCCTGGACTCGGTGCACTCTGGATCGCTTTAGCAACCGGTTTTTTCTTTAGCTTCAATCCAGTTGCCATTGCCGCAATCCCGGTTTCACTCGCATATGTCACTGAACGAGCCCCCTGAAAGACAGGACACCGTTTCCCCCTTACGATAAGGGATAGGCAAACGGTTATGTTTATGACTAATAGCAACGATAAGAGTGGGGAGCTTTTGGGTCGGGAGCGGCG
>Ga0070754_10001437_pt1 | contig 19087 bp, 24 predicted proteins | sample VirMetDEL_Sep_01_FD_75181 | JGI IMG/M metagenome (GOLD analysis project Ga0070754, IMG submission 75181) | Aqueous microbial communities from the Delaware River and Bay under freshwater to marine salinity gradient to study organic matter... | ecosystem: Environmental > Aquatic > Marine >... | reverse complement strand
TGCAAACAGTGAACCACAATTAGATGAAAATGGAAATCTTACAAATGTTAATTGGCCAGTACCACCAGGAGAGTAACGAATGCCAAGTGCTTTAAGAATCAAAGAACTGAGAGATTTGAATGACAATGTGATGATGAGTGATGGTGCATTGACGAATAATGTTGATATGTCAAATGTTGATATGTCAAATGTTTCATTTCCTGCTGGACATGTGGTTCAAGTTGTTACAGATTCAAAAAGTCATTCTGGAGCAGGTATTTCAGTTAGCGGATCTGGCTCATCTATAGGTAATGCAAGCGGTTATCAAATATTCCAAACAGGATTTACCCCAAAATATAGTAATTCAAAAATCATAATTCAAACAAGTAATATTCATATTGAAGAACAATCCAATATTGGTGATTGGGGCTGGGTAGGTGCGTGGTATGATAACACGTTAGTAGCATTTGTTTATGGATCTCCTAGTCATGACCATTTTTCAGGCGCCCTTAATTTTACAATTCATGCTTTAAATCATTCATTTAGTTCTTGGGGTACTACAAATAAAAATATCAATATTAGAGGTGGTATGAATGGAGCGGGGTATATATTTCATCAAAATGCTGCTAATTATGTTCCATCTTCACCATCTACACAAACTGTTGGGTTGACAATTATGGAGGTGATTCAATGAATTTTTTATTTGAGGCATTATTACAATTAGCACCTAATGCAGATTTTTACATTGAAAATAATGTATTAACGTGGAATTCTTCAGATATTCCTCAACCATCCGAAGAAGAAATCCAATCAAAAATCGCAGAACTAGAAGCAGCCGAACCACTACGTCTTCTCCGAATTCAACGCAACCAACTACTCCAAGAATCTGATTGGCGTGACCTACCAAGTTATCCAGGAACTGACCAAGCAGAATGGAGAACATATAGACAGGCACTCAGAGATTTAACAAACACAGAAACCCCAGCACTCAATGATAATGGAGAGTTAATCAATGTGAATTGGCCAGTACCACCAGGAGAATCCAATGGCAGTTAAGATATACGGTTCTAATCGTATTGATTTAGATGGTAACAATGAAACATTCAGTATACGTGCCACGACTGATGATGAATTGAATTTTTACAAAGGCGCAAACACAAAGTTGATGGGAATGGATGCAAGTGGATTTGATGCCACCGGACATCTACAAAATATTAAATTTTTCGGAAGAGGTAGAACCAATACACTTGGTGCGATTTCAGGAGTTTACACTCCAGTGGTATTCAGCACAGCAATTCAGACTGATAGTTCTTATTCAAATGGTGTGTGGACGGCACCTATAGATGGATGGTATAGAATAAACTGGACAAATGGTAATGCAACAGGTGCTTTAAACAATGTATATCTTGGGTTATATCTATTAATCAATAGTATTGTAGAAATAAGTGGTTGGAGTAGAAATGCTGGGTATGATAGAACTGCTCATTGTGAAGGATTGTTTCAACTTTCTGCTGGTGACTATGTTCATTTCTGCTATCATAATAGTTATGGGGTAGCACCTGCAACCGAACTGCATACTTTTGCAAGTGTGTATCTTTTAAATTAGCATGAATCTCAGAACAAAACTACATCAAGATTACTTATTATTAAAAAGTTTATTCACCAAAGAGGAACTGTTCAGTTCTAAATTCATTTTTTCTTTTTTGTCAATATTCTTTTTTGTTATCATAATAACGATTTTCATAAATAATATAAATCTTATGAATAATTTTATTAATCTAGGAAATTAATGGGAAAAGTAATAACTGGTGAAGTTGTTGCATTCAATGCATCTACAGGATTAACAGTTTCAGGTAATGTCAAAATTGGAACTGGAACGCCATCAGATGCTATATATCCTAATAAAGAGTATGCAGAAGATTATGATTTAAATAATTCATTACATCATGAAAGTATACCTTTGCAATGTCAAGAAGGAGCAAATTATCATGAGCAAGCATACGAATTTATAAAATTAAATAAAACTTATTTATTTGATAGTGAAGAAATGATAATGATTTAGAATTATGCCACATAAAAATCATATTTTGTATAAATAAAATAGTATTACTAAAATTCATTTTTTATAGAGATTTATGAAAAAATTTAAAGAAATTTACTCAAATAAAAAGAAAAAAGTCAACGAAAATTATCATAATCAATTTGGTTCTGATGTTCCTGTCTACACACCAGCAGGACTAAAAAAGAACTATAATGATTATGAAGGTAGAATGGCGAAACAAAATCTATATAAAATGCACAAATATAGTAAAGAATTATTTGAGTTATTAGATGATCATGATGAATTAGAATCTTGGGTACAAGAAAAAATTGCAAAAGCTGCTGATTATATATCATCCGTAAAACATTATCTAGAGTATGAAATGGAATATGGACCAGAAAGAAATCCATATGATAGTTACGTTGATGATGCAAATTATTATGATGATGAAGATGATATGTATGAAGATGTGCATCATATTGATGATCTAATACCTCTGCTTAAAAAAGTTGTTAAATTTAATGAACATCATAGAGTTGTTCTCGGAGATAAAGTACAAATTATAGTTGAACCAGATGATGCTAAAAGTTTACTAGAAACTTATTTCAAGTTAAATAGTTATAACAAAAAAGAATTTTCTAAAAATTTATTTGAATCTAAAAATAGTTTTTGGAGCATGGTAGCATTTTCAAATAGTAGAAATAAAAATGAATAAGATTCAAAAAATAAGTAAGGTCGTTTCTCAAAAAGGCGGTAGAAGAAAATTAATAAGAAATATTTTTAGAAAAAATAGATCTTTGATTGGTAAGGGTTATAAAAAAGTAAAAGGTAGCAGAAGAATAGTTAGAATGACTTCTCAAGAAAAGAGAAAATATAATCCTATGTTAAATAGAAACATTCGTAAGGCATTACGGATGAGAAAAATAAAACAAAGATTGACCAATTTAAAAAGAAAAAGAACTCTTAGAACAGGTGTTTATAAATCTTTACATAGAAAAAAGAAATGATAAAAGAAGGTAGAAAATGGACACTTGCAGATATGATTAAAGCAAGTAAATCCATGAAAAGAAAAAGTAAAATTATCGCTAGAAAAAGAGTAATAAAACTCAAAAGATTTGCAGACACAAAAACTTTAGAGCGTAGAGCATTACAAACTCTAAAAATGCAAAAAAAGAAAAAGTTAGCAGGAGATAAAGATTATGGAGAACTATCTTTATCGCATAGGCTTATGATAATGAGAAAACTTGAAAAAGTTCTACCTAGATTGAAAAAAATGGCAAAAAGAATGGTAAAGGTGAAAAGACAACAAGAAATAGCAAGACATCTTGGAAGTGGGAAAAAATGAAACTAATAACAGAAATAACAGAAGATCTTGAATATATTACCGAAGAATCTCAAGGTAAAAAAGCACTATACATTCAAGGTCCTTTTATGATGGCAGAAGTGAAAAACAGAAACGGCAGAATATATCCTGCATCAGTATTATTTAAGGAAATGAAGAGATATAATGAAAATTATGTAGCAAAAAATCGTGCTTTTGGAGAATTAGGACATCCCGAAGGACCTAATATCAATCTTGAAAGAGTATCACATATGATTACTGAGCTCAAACAAGATGGAAATAATGTTTGGGGTAAGGCGAAAATTATGGATACACCTTATGGTCAAATTGTGCAAAATTTAATCAGTAATGGTGCGCAACTTGGCGTATCTTCTAGAGGTATGGGTACTTTAGAAGAAAAAAATGGCACTAAAGTTGTAAAAGATGATTTTTATCTTGCAACTGCCGCTGATATTGTTGCCGATCCTTCTGCACCTGAAGCATTTGTGCAAGGTATCATGGAAGGTAAAGAATGGATATGGGATTCTGGTGTTTTAAAAGAGAAAGCACTAAATAAAATAAAAAGAAATATTAAAAGTTCTTCTTCAAAAAAATTAACTGAAACAAAGTTGAAAGCTTTTAATAAGTTTTTATCAAATCTCTAATTGTATAAATATAAACAGAGTTATCTCAAAAATATATAGGAGTTTTCAAATGCAAGACAACGAAGTAATTGAATCTGTAGAACAGGAAGAAGAGCTTGAAGAAGCAGGAATTCCTGGAGCAGGTAAAAACAAAGACGGCATGAAAAAAGTAAAAACTGAAGTTGATGATGTAGGAACGGATCCTACTGTTAATGATGCATCAAAACCAGAATATACTAAAAGTGTAAACAAAGCAGCAAGCAATTCTGCTCCAAAAACATCGGTAAAAGAACAAGCATCAAAAATGTCTCTCATTAAATCTATTTACGATAAACTTGATGAAATGAGCAGAGAAGAAGTTGAGGAAGTACTCGGTGCACTCAATGAAGTTGACGATGCAGAAGAGATCACAGAAGAACAAATTATGAAATATCTTTTAGACGAAGGATATACAGAGCAAGAAATTGCAGATATGTCAGAAGAAGATATAGCATCTATTCTTGAAGGTATGGAAAAAACTTCAAAGAAAGAAACTGCTGAAAAGAAAGCAGTGATTGCTAAAGAAGACATGGAAGCAGATCTTGCAGGTGACGTACAGGCACTCATCGAAGGCGAAGAACTCTCGGACGAGTTTAAAGAAAAAGCAGCAACAATTTTTGAGGCTGCAGTTTTTGCAAGAGTAAATGAGGAAATTGCTAATAGAGTTGAAAAACTTGAAGAGCAATACCAAGTCGAACTCGAAAAAGCAATAAACGAAAATCGTTCTTCAATGATTGAAAAAATTGACGATTTCATGAACTATGTAATCAAAGAGTGGATGGAAGAAAATCAATTAGCAATTGACAAAGGAATTCGTTCCGAAGTTGTTGAAGATTTTATGGTCGGATTAAAGAACCTCTTTGTAGAACATTACATAGATATTCCTGATGAAAAAGTTGATCTTGTAGATGATCTTTTCGCAAAAGTTGAAGATTTGGAAGAATCTTTAAATTCTGAAATTCAGAAAAACATTGAGACAGCAAAAGAACTCAAAGAATACAAGAAAATGGATGTAATGTATACTGTTTCAGAAGGTTTGACGGAAGTTGAAATTGAAAAACTTCAAAAACTATCTGAAGGTATTTCATTTAATAATGAAGAAGAGTATGCAGAAAAATTGAATATGATTAAAGAAAATTACTTTAAAAGTAATGAAAAGCAGCAAGTATTAACAGAAGATACTGTTGAAGATGAATTAAATGAAACTTCTCACGATGCTGATGATTCAAACTATGGAATGGCAAATGAAGCGATAAGAAGATATGCCGATGCTATTTCAAGAACACTTAAAAAATAAATTTAAAGGAGAATAAACAAATGTATCTTTCCGAAAGTTTACAAAAAAAATGGGCTCCTATTCTTGAGCATCCCGAACTAGGGGAAATCAAGGATTCTTACAGAAGAGCGGTAACAACTGTACTTCTTGAGAATCAAGAAAAGTCCATGAGAGAAGATGGTCAGATTCTTGCAAGTCAAAACTTTATTACCGAAGCAGCATCTGATGGATTGGCAGTAGGTGCTCCGAGTGGTGCTGGTAATTATCCAGATCAAGGTGGTGTTGCAAAATATGATCCTATCATGATTTCATTGGTAAGACGTTCAATGCCTAATTTGATTGCATATGACGTTTGTGGTGTTCAACCTATGACAGGTCCAACAGGTCTTATTTTTGCTATGAGAGCAAGATATGACAAGATGAATGGTGCAGAGGCACATTACAACGAAGCAGACGCTTCTTATTCTGCAAATAGCAATGTAGGTCAAACATCTGGTGCTCCAGGTTTATTGCTTGTAGCAAATAATGGTGCTGCTGTTGCTAATACTTCTGCAGCATTAGGATCAGCTGCAGGTGCTTTGGATGTCGCAATTGGTGAGGATATGACACCTCAAAACATGGCATTCTCAATTGAGAAAGTTACTGTTACTGCACATACAAGAGCATTGAGAGCAGATTACACAATGGAAGTTGCACAAGATCTTAAAGCAGTTCATGGTTTGGATGCTGAGACCGAACTTAGCAATATTCTATCTGCTGAAATTCTTGCTGAAATTAATAGAGAAGTTATTAGAAAAATCTATAACGAAGCAACTATTGGTGCACAGCACAATACTACCACAACAGGTATTTTTGATTTAGATACCGATTCAAATGGTAGATGGTCTGTAGAGAAGTTCAAAGGTCTCATGTTCCAAATCGAAAGAGAGGCAAATGAGATTGCAAAGAAAACACGTAGAGGAAAAGGTAACATGATTATTACTTCCTCTGATGTTGCTTCTGCACTTCAAATGGCAGGTGTATTGGATTACGCTCCTGCATTAGACAGCAACAACATGAATCCAGATGATGCTGGAAACACTTTTGTTGGTGTATTGAATGGTAGATATAGAGTTTATATTGATCCATATGCAGTGACAAATAGTTCAAACTATTTTGTAGTTGGATACAAAGGTACTTCATCATATGATGCAGGTATGTTCTATTGCCCATATGTACCTCTACAAATGGTACGTGCGGTTGATACCAACACCTTCCAACCAAAAATTGGATTTAAGACACGTTACGGAATGGTAAGAAACCCATTTGCTAAAACAACAGCACCTGCTGCTAATGAATTAGCAGGATATGATTTGGGTGGAGATTTCGGTTCTGGAACTACAGGTCTTCATGCAAATGAATATTACAGAATTGTTAGAGTAAATAACTTGATGTAATATCATTTCTTTAAATTGCGGAAGTTTTTTGACTTCCGCAATCCTTCCTCTTTCATATCATATAAATAATGATATGTCAACACTTACAAAAAATATAAATTATTTCATACCAACAGGCTTTAATTTCATAATAGACAGAATACCGAATGTCAATTTTTTCTGTCAATCTGTGAATTTACCTGGAGTAAATTTAGGAACGGTTACAATAAACACGCCTTTTAAAGATTATCCTTTAGCTGGTGATAAAGTTGAATTCAATGAATTTAGAATATCATTTGTAGTCGATGAAGAATTAAAAAATTGGATAGAAATTTATAATTGGATTATAGGTCTAGGATTTCCCTCTGATTTTGGACAGTATTCAGATCTGAAGAAATCTCATCCGAATGGAATATACTCAGACGCAAATTTATTCATATTATCCAGTCATAAAAATGTACAGCATAAAGTTGTTTTTCAAAATATTTTTCCAGTATCATTAAGTGATATTGATATGAACTCTATTTCATCGGATACTACTACAACAATTGCAGATGTCAGTTTTGCGTACACTATATATAATATTGAAAGATTGATTAGTGATATTTAAAACATGAGGTTAGATGCAATTAGAGGATATACAAAAATTATGGACCAGTGATTGTACAATTGATGATTCTCAATTAGATATAGAATCTATAAAAATTCCAGAATTACATAACAAATATTTAAAAATTTTTTCAGAAGAACGCCTTAGATTAGTTAGAATGGAATCTAAGAAAAAAAGTTTACAAAAATTAAAATGGCTCTACTATACAGGAAAAATAGATAAATCCAGTCTTGAAGACATGGGATGGGAACCTTTTGAATTAGATATAAAAAGCAGAAATAAAGAAGATCTAAATAGATTTTTAGATTCAGATAATGATTTAATGGAAATGCAAGAAAAAATTGAATATCAAAAAGAAAAAATAAACTATTTAGAAACTATAGTGAAAACATTGTCTAATCGGGGTTATTTGATAAAGAATGCAATCGATTGGAAAAAATTTACGATGGGAGCATGATATATGTCATATGATTTATTGATTCAGGCAAATTTGCCATTGTTTTCTAATGATGGTGGATCTATGGGAGGAACTGAAAGACAGATTCTAACAGTTGCTGAAACACTATCTGAAAAAGGTGTGAATGTTGGAATACTACATTCTATTGGGGATGGAACCGATAAGATAATAAATGGTGTAAAACACTTAAATGTTTTTAGACATCATTATGCAAAATCAAAAGTTAGAGTAACATGCAATCATTTTAATTATTTCGGAAATCAGCACATTTCTTATGGACTTTATAGTCCTCATGTTAGGTCTATTTCTCCATTAGAAATAAATTCATCGGAAAAAATTTATAATTGGATGCACAATTGGTTTGCTTGTCACGATGAGATTCCTAGAATTTTTAATTCAAATGCTATAAAAAATTATGTTTATGAGAAAGGAAAAAAAGTAATTGGTGATCAAGTAATACATTATATGATACCTAAAGGTATAGAAGAACCAGTTAAAGAAAATAGAAAAAGACATTTATATTGGATGAGTGCGTTTGGTAAAGGTATGAAAGAAGCGATAACTGTTTATATAGGTCTTTATGAAAAAGGTTTGAATAGAGATTTATATATAAGTATTCCACCACAAAGACTTAGAAAAGATGTTCAAATAGTTCATGATTTTATAAGAGATTCAAATAAATTTAATTACCCTATTACATTTTTGGGAGAGCTTGATTACAAAAATAGTATGAAGAATTTAAGCAATTCTGCTTGTTTATTTAGGCCTACCATGCCTCAAGAAACATTTGGTCTGGTTTACCTAGAAGCAAACAAACTAGGTGTTCCCGTGATAACTTATAAAGGAGATGCTGGAGAAGAAATTTTAACAGATAAAAATAATATGTTCATCGATGATAAAACCACATTGGATAATATTTTAAAATGGATGGAAAATATAGAAAATAAAAAAACTTCCGTTGATATGAAAAAATTTGATCCTGAAGTAATATCAAAAAAATGGATTAGTTTATTAGAAAAATAAATAAATGCTATATCAACCAGATACACTACTTATAGATAAAAAAGATGAAGTTTTTATGACGGTTCAAACTGAACCAGGTTTAGCACAAGAATTAAGTGATTATTTTACTTTTTTTGTGCCTGGATATCGTTTCATGCCTTCTTACAGAAATAAACTTTGGGATGGTAAAATACGTCTTTTTAATCTTAGAAATAAAACTTTGTATAATGGTTTGATAGATCATGTTATTAAATTTTCAAAGGATAGAGATTATAAAATAGAATACAAAAGTTTTCCTAAAATATTGAATAAATATAATAAAGATGATTTTGAAAGATTTGCTAAATCGTTAAACTTGATTCATACACCAAGAGATTATCAGATTGATGCTTTTTTACATGCTATCAATCATGAGAGATGCCTTTTACTTTCTCCTACAGCATCTGGTAAATCTTTCATCATCTACCTCATTTTAAGATACTATCAGAAAAAAGTTTCAAAATTTAAAGCACTTATTATAGTTCCTACAACATCACTAGTAGCTCAAATGGCAAATGATTTTAATGATTATGCTAAAAATGATTCTTGGAATAGTGCCGAAAACATACATTCTATTTTTGCTGGAAGAGATAAAGTTTCAGAAAAACCCATTTACATTTCAACTTGGCAATCTTTGTATAAATTACCCATAAATTATTATGCAGATTTTGATCTAATTTTAGGGGACGAAGCACATCAATTTAAGGCAAAATCTTTACAGCAAATAATGGAAAATACTGTTCGAACAAAATATAGGTTTGGCACAACAGGAACTCTAGATGGAACCCTAACACATCAATTAATGTTGGAAGGTCTTTTTGGTAAAACCTATAAAGTCATTACAACTAAAGAATTGATAGACAAAAAAACATTATCTTCTTTTGAAATAAAAGCTTTAGTTTTGCAATATCCAGAAGATATAAAAAAACAATTAAAAAATATTAATTATAGAGAAGAAATTGAATATTTAATAAATAACGAAACTAGAAATAAATTTATTCGCAATCTTGCAGTTAGTTTAAACACTAACACTCTTGTTTTATTTCAAATGGTAGAAAAACACGGTAAAATAATTTACGAATTAATTGAGGAAAAAGTAAATGAAAAAAGAAAAGTTTTTTTCGTTCACGGAGGAACAGATACTGAAACAAGAGAATCAATTAGACACATTTCGGAACAGGAGAAAGATGCCATTATCGTTGCGTCTTACGGCACTTTTTCTACTGGGATTAATATCACTAATTTACATAACATTATTTTTGCTTCTCCCTCTAAATCCCGTATAAGAAATCTTCAAAGTATAGGTCGTGGTTTGAGAAAAAATAAATCTAAAGAAATAGCTACACTATATGATATAGCAGATGATTTATCATATAAGTCTCATAAGAATTACACACTTACACATTTCGTAGAAAGAATAAAAATATATAATGAAGAACAATTTTTATATAAAATAATAACAGTTCCAATATCTGGATAAAAATGACTATTAAAAACCCATTTAAGTTTATATTATTATCAAATAATGATTTTTTATTTTCTGAAGTTGATATGAATAATTCAAAAGAAGGTTTTATTAAATTGATTGAACCTTTGAGAGCATTGATTAGTGAAGATGAAACAAGTGTCAGTTATAATTTTATACCTTGGATTCCTTTTACTACCGATAGAATAATTCCTTTATCATATAAATCCATAGTTACTATTACATCATTATCAGAAGAATACATAGAATTATATAAGCAAGCAAAAAACACTATATCTGAAAATACAGAGAAAATTCATATTAATGAATTTGATGCTAGCTTGTTAAACTAGGAATTATTCATTCACAGGAGGACATACTTATACTATCACGTTGTCAAGTTTTTGTCAAGCCCTATTTTTTTCTTGACAATTTTAATTTTTTTTGATATCATAGTATCTGAATAATTGAAAGGAGAATTATATGGCTAACTATATTAATAATGAAGATTTTCTTTTAGCGATGATCGAATATAAAAAACAAATAGCAGAATGTGAGAGTAAAAATGAAGATAGACCTCCGGTTCCAGATTATATAGGAGAATGTTTTCTGCTTATTGCTGAAAGATTATCTTATAGACCTAATTTCATTAACTATGCATTTAAAGAAGATATGATTTCAGACGGAATTGAAAATTGCCTTCAATACGTACACAATTTTAATCCCGAAAAATCTAAAAATCCGTTTGCATATTTTACACAAATAATTTATTGGGCTTTTGTTCGAAGAATACAAAAAGAAAAAAAGAATTTATATATTAAATACAAAGAAATGGAAAGATTATCATACTTACAAGATCATATTGAAACTAGTAATGGAGATGAAGGAGATTATATGTCCATGGTAGGATCAAATGATATGAGAGTGATGATATCTGAATTCATTGAAGATTTTGAAGAAAAACGTTTTAATAAGAAAAAAAAACAAGATAATAAGATCAATTATACTGCATCTGTGTATGAAATATGAAAATTGCATTAATTACTGATACTCATTTTGGGGCAAGAAATGATAGTATAGTTTTTCAAAATTACTTTGAAAAATTTTATAATAATATTTTTTTCCCATATCTGGAAGAAAATAACATTAAAACATGTATTCATTTAGGTGATATTGTAGATCGTAGAAAATATATAAATTTTAGAACTCTGAATTATTTTAGAAAAAACTTTGTAGAAAAACTTTGGAAAATGGGGGTTGATACTCATATTATAATTGGTAATCATGATGTTTTTTACAAGAATACCAATGAAATCAATTCTATGGTCGAATTATTTTCTACATCTGATGGTATTAAAGAACCTTGGATATATGAGAAACCTAGGGAAGTACAGTTTGAAGATTCCAGTATTTTGATGATGCCATGGATCAATACTACAAATTATAGTAGTTGCATTGATGCGATGAAAAAATCATCTTCACAGATTATGATGGGGCATTTTGAAATTTCTGGTTTTGAAATGCAAAGAGGCTTGTGGTGTGATGGAGGAATGGATTCAAAAATATTTGACAAATTTGACATGGTAATGAGCGGACATTTTCATCATAAATCGACAAATGGAAATATTAATTATCTAGGTAATCCTTATGAACTTTTTTGGAGTGATTATAATGATCCTAGAGGTTTTCATATCTTTGATACAAAAACAAGAGATTTAAAATTCATACAAAATCCTTATAAAATGTTTTATAAAATATATTATAATGATTCTGATAAATCATATGAAGATATAAAAAATAATGATTATTCACAATACAATGGTTCTTTTGTTAAAATAATTGTTACAGAAAAAAATAATCCATATTGGTTTGATGTCATGTTGGATGAATTATATAAGAATAATGTGGTAGATATATCTGTTGTTGAAAATATTGATATGGAATTTGAAAATGATGATGATGTGATAAATGAGGCGGAAGATACTTTGACCATTTTAAGTAAGTATGTGGAAAGTTTGAATGTAAAAAATAATAAAAAAGAACTTGACAATTTACTCAGATCATTATATAATGAATCATTAGACTATAATTTATACAGTTAACATTTTTTATAAAGTTTGATTATGGAAGAAATTACGTTTGAATTATCTACAGAAGATATTGCAAAAATTGCTTTGATGGCTCATGAAAATGATATGAAATTGAATGATTTTATCGTCAGAATACTTTCAGATTATGCAAGAGAAATGATTAAAGATTCTGAAAAATTGGAATTTCTTGTTGAAAGCAAATAAGAGTTTTTATGATTTTTTTTTCAAAAATAAGATGGAAAAACTTTTTATCGACAGGTCAAAATTTCACTGAAATTTTTTTAGATAGAAATCCTACAACTTTAATTTTAGGTGAAAATGGATCAGGTAAGAGTACAATGTTGGATGCTCTTACATTTTCACTTTTTGGAAAACCTTTTCGAAATATCAACAAACCTCAGTTAATCAATTCCATAAATGAAAAAAATGCTATAGTCGAAGTTGAATTTACTATTGGTAAAAAAAATTATCTAGTTCGCAGAGGTATAAAGCCAAACGTTTTTGATATATTATGTGATGATGTATTAGTCAATCAAGATGCTAAATCAAAAGATTATCAAGATCATCTAGAAAAAAATATTTTAAAGATGAATTTCAAATCTTTCACTCAAATTGTTATTTTAGGAAGTTCATCCTTTGTTCCTTTTATGCAATTGAAAGCTCCTGATCGAAGAGCAATTGTGGAAGATTTATTGGATATTCAGATATTTTCTACAATGAATCAGTTACTGAAATTTAAAATATCAGATAATAAGACAGAATTGAAGGACAATGATGTTCAAGTAGAATTAAATCAAAGTCATATTGAAATGCAAGAAGAATATATTTCAAAAATGAAAGAAAATAATGAAGAATTGATCAATACAAATCGCAAAAATGTAGAAGATTCTGAAAAACAAATTAAAGCGTTAAATAAAAAAATAAAAAATATTTCTGATGAAATTGAAGGTTTAACATTAAAAATTTCTGATCATAATAAAGTACAGAAGAAATATCAAAAACTTCAACAATATAATGATGAAATACAAAAAAATATTAAAAAAATTGAAAAAGAAATAGTTTTTTACTCTCAGAATACAGATTGTCCTACGTGTAAGCAATCCATAGATCATGATCATCGTTCATGTGAAATCACTAACAAAAATGTCAAAAAAGAAGAATTATTAAAAGCTATTGATAAATTGGAAAGTGAATTTGAAAATATATTTGACAGAATGAAAGAAATAGAAAATATACAAACAAAAATAAATGAATTGAATGTTGATGTTTCAAAAAATAATGTTTCTATATCTGCACTGAATCAATATATTTCTAAAATTAATGATGAAATTAATTTATTAACTGTAAAAGGTGCAGATGTGAATGATTCTTTAGAGAAGTTAAAAACATATCAAAAAAATAAAAAATTTTTACATGAGCAAAAAGAGAATTTAATTAATCAAAAAGAATTGTATGATATTGCATACACACTTTTAAAAGATTCTGGTATTAAAACTAGAATTATTAAGCAATATTTGCCTATTATGAATAAACTGATCAACAAATATCTTTCATCTATGGATTTTTATGTATCTTTCAATTTAGATGAAAATTTTAATGAAACAATAAAATCTAGATTTAGAGATGAATTTACTTATGCTTCTTTTTCTGAAGGAGAAAAATCAAGAATTGATTTGGCATTAATTATGGCTTGGAGGGCGATAGCAAAACTAAAAAATAGTATGAATACGAATTTATTGGTATTAGATGAAGTTTTTGATAGTTCTTTGGATTCTGAAGGCACAGAAGATTTATTAAAAATATTGACTTCCATAGGTAAAAATACTAACATATTTGTTATAAGTCATAAAGGAGAAATATTGATCGATAAATTTAGATCTATAATTAGATTTGAAAAAATTAAAAATTTTTCAAGGATAGTATAATGTCTGTTCTACCTCTTGTGAATGAAAAAGATCCTATTTTAAAAACTAAATTAAATGATTTTGATTTTAATGTGGGTGATACTGAAAAAATATCTATTGATTTGATAGATAGCATGTTGTATTATAATGGAATTGGATTAGCAGCCAATCAGGTAGGTATAAATGCTAGAGTTTTTTCTATGATTCATGAAAATCAGAATATTGTGTTATTCAATCCTGAATTGATTTCCGTATCTGATGAAAAAATTAGAATGGAAGAAGGTTGTTTAAGTTTTACTGGTTTATATCCAAAAGTTGTTAGACCATATGGAGTTAGTATAAAATATTTTGATAAAGATAATAAACCTATGATGGCTAATTTTATTAAACTATCAGCGAGAGTGGTTTTGCATGAATATGATCATCTGAATGGTTATACATTTCACGATAGAGCAAGTAAATATGACATGAGTAATGCTAAAAGAAAACGCATAGGATTTCTAAGAAAAAATAAAAAAAGTAAAAGAAAGGACTTGTAATATGGAAGTTAAGACGTTAAAATTAGTTACAGGTGAAGAAGTCATAGCCAGAGTTTTAAAAGAAGGAGATTGCTGGAAATTGGACAATCCGGTTGTTGCTATTCAAACGCCTCAGGGAATGGGTTTAATGCAATATTGTACAACATCATCAGATACAGAGATGACACTTCATTCCGAGCATATAATGCTGATGCTAGATACACGTAAAGAATTGGCGGATCAATATCTTCAAAATGTTACTGGATTGAGTATTGCTGGTCTGAACACTTCTGGATTGAAATTATGAAAGAATGGCAGAAAGGTTATGAATTAGATTATTTGGTCGAAAAAACAAAAAAATTTGATCATTATAACTCTTTCAGTTGTTCTCCTTTTTCTGAAGTTAAGAAAAACAACATACCTGAATATCTAGTTGACGATACATTTAGAGATTTATCTGATTGTGTTTTTGTGGAACGTGTTGCAAAAGTATCTTCTCCTATTAAAATGTACCAAGACATTATTATTGGACATAAGCAAGTAGGTGATACTATCATTGAAAAAATATCATTGCAAAATTCAAAAAAATCTGATAGTTTTATCGAATATATTCAAAAAATAGACACAGGTGTATGGATAGAAACTTGGGCAGAAGATTTATTGACCAATGAAATGATACAAAATTTAACTGGAGTTGAGTATGTAGGAGCAAAAATAACTACTTTTGCTGAAATAAAACACTATTGGTTTAAAGAACCTTCTAATATTTTATTTGGCAGAGATCATGTTAAAGTTCCAGAATATGAATTATATAATTTAGAAAAATTGAATATCGATTCAAATAAAATATTGCCTTTGGTAGAAAGTATTAAATCTAAAATTGACAAATTACCACAATTTATCAATCATTATTCAAATTATAATAAAGGTAAATCTTGGTCTGCAATATCTTTAAGAGGATATAGACCAGAACCGACTTTCATGACAAAACCGTCAGAAATGAATAAAAAATGGCAGGAAGAAAATAAAGATGTGCAGTTTGAGATGCAAGATACAACTTTATACCAAGATTTTGAAGAGGTCAGAGAACTTGTCAATATGCTGAATTCTGATGAAGTGCATAGAATTCGTTTTATGAAATTGACCAAAGGTGATGGAGAGTTGGAAAGACATACTGATTTGGTAGATGATGATAGTGGAATTGCTGATGGTAAATTGATGAGAATTCATTTTCCTATCGTGACAAATCCTAAGGTTGAATTTACATCATGGAGAGTTGATGGAATTCCTAAAAAAGAGCATATGGGTTTTGGAGAAGCATGGTTTTTAGATACTAGAAAACCACATAGAGCAATTAATGCTGGGGATGAGGATAGAATACATTTAGTTGTTGATGTTTTGGCTAGTGAAAATGTTAGGAGTTTATTATGAGTGTATTATTTGAAGATACTGCGGAAGATTTTTTACAACTTATTGGTGACTGGAAAGATCCTTGGCCAGATCCTGTCATCAAAGAACATGAAGGTTTTTTAGTTGTGCGTGATGATTTATTGAATGCGGGATCAAAGGTTAGATTTTTAGATTTCTTGATCGGCAAAGAAAAACATATAAACGAATGGGTTTTTGGTTCTTGCCCTGCTACTGGATATGCACAGATCAGTTTACCGATTGCTTGTAGAAAACATAACAAGAAAGCAGTACTTTTTATGGCGAAAAGAGATATGGATAATTTACATCCATATCAGCAAAGAGGTATTAAAGAAGGTACGATTTATCATTGGGTAGAAAATGGAATGTTACCTGTAACGCAAAAACGTGCAAGAGATTATGCTGCGGAGAGTGATGATCGTATGGTATTACCATTAGGTCTAGAACATCCGACAGTAATTGGTAGTATTATTAGAGTTGCCAGAAACTTATCTGTCAAGCCAAAAGAAGTTTGGACTGTTGGATCTAGTGGAACTTTAAATAGAGGCTTGCAATTTGCATGGCCTGATGCTAGAATGAACGTTGTAGGAGTTGGACATACAATGTCATCCCGTGAAATCGGAAGAGCAACACATTATGAATCTCCTTACAAATTTGATAAACCTGTGAAAAAAGAAGAAATGCCACCCTTTCCTAGTGCGCCAACTTATGACGCCAAGGTTTGGTCATTTGTAAAAAAATATGCATCGCCTGGTGCTTTGATATGGAATGTCGGAGAATGACAAAAAAATATTATTATGAGAGAGCAGATTATGTTCTCAATCATGAAGTTAATAAACCTTTCGAAGAGATTCTTTGGATGTCTGAAAAAGAATTTGTAGAATGGTTGCGTGAAATGCGTAAAGTGATAGTTTATGCCTGGGATGAACTAGGTGTTCCTCCAAGAGTAGGATGGAATCGTAATGACATAATTGATCAATTTAATAAAATGTCAGAATATCCTGTGCATGAATTTTTGCGTGAAGATGTGAATGGCGATAAAAAGATCATACGTAATACATCTGTTATTGGAAATGCTTGTAATCAATTTTTTCCTACCATGATGAAAACACGAATCAATTATTCAAAAAATGATGATGGTCATTCAATTTATGATCATTTTGTTGATGATAATCTTTTTGATAAAGTTTGCAAATATGCTCACAGACATTTTAAACGTGATAGTTTTTATGAGTATTCACAAACTGTTCCTGTTTTTAATCCAGATAAATCGACTACACAAAAACATGATAAAAATTTTTTGATTTCTGCACAAAATGGTGTTGAATGGATTCAAAGATTTGAGAAAGAAAAAAGACACTTGAATACTCATGATTATTGGATTGCACCTTTTTCTGATGATACTGAATATTCAGGTCATAATAAAGAATTGGTTGGTGTAAAATGGTGTACTATCACTAAAGATGATATTCCAACATTAGATATTCCCGATAAATGTTTGGTAAATGCTAACGTTGAGGAAAATGATTTATTCAGAATTAGAGTTTTTGAATATGGAAATAAAATATTTCCAGTAGGATTTAAAGCATTTAGAATATCATGGTGTCAGTATGCTGTAAATTTTCCACCTTTAACAGCAAAGTTATTATATGAAAAATATACTGAACATATTAAAGATCAAGATGTCATTAACATTTTTGATCCTTCTTCAGGTTGGGGTGGTCGTATTCTCGGTGCTATGTCTGTTAAGCCTGATCGTAATATTCATTACATTGGTACTGATCCTAACACCGATCATTGGATTGGAGAAATTGGTGTCACGAAATACGAATATCTCGCAGATTTTTTTAACAAAAATACTACAAGGTCCGTTGGCACTCTTTATCCTCATACTAACACTTATGAGGTTTACCAATTGGGGTCGGAGGTCATTCAACATTCCGATAAATTTAAAAGATACAAAGGAAAATTAGATTTAGTTTTCACCTCACCTCCTTATTTTGCTAAAGAAGCATACTCTGAAGATGAGGAGCAATCATACAAACAATATCCTGTTTATGATAAATGGGTCGAAGGATTTTTAAGACCTACTCTTCAAACGGCTGTTGAATATTTAAAATCTGATCGATATTTGTTATGGAATATTGCTGATGCTAAGTTTGGACCAGATATGTTGCCTTTAGAACAAGATAGTCGTAAAATTCTAGAAGAACTTGGTATGCAGTATATTGAAACTATGAAAATGACATTAGCTTGGATGCCTGGAGGAAATCGTATAGATTCTGAAGGTAGACCGAGTTATAAGAATGCTGTCTATGTGGATGATAAATGGTTCAAATATGAACCAATTTTTGTTTATTATAAACCTTAAATAAAACATTGTTATGTATAAGACAAGACCTATAACAATTTATGAATGTGAACCTAGTGGTGTGATAGAAGATTTAATTTCAAATAAATCTAAATTTCCTTATCATCGTCAAGTTAGAAACAAATCTTGTGTTTTTCCATATCCTATTTTTGAAATTGCAACGTATCAGAAAAAAGAATTTTTTGAAGAAACTATGAGAGTTTGTTATTCTGAAACTCTTTCAGATTTTCAAAAAGAAGTAAAAATGAATGAAATCGCAATGAAGATATGGTTACATGAAAAAACAACAGGTGGTAGAAAAAATGGAACTGGAGGTAGAGATCCTGAAAAACATCGAAAATTTTTAAATTATGATAACATACTAAAAAAATGCTTTACAAATTGTGAAGAGTGTGGTATCGTATTAAATTATTACTTCGGTGCAAACCGATGGTTTTATGAAGAAAGTATTAAGTGTGATAGACCTTCTCTTGATCGTATTCAAAGTG
>Ga0070754_10001436_pt1 | contig 19092 bp, 15 predicted proteins | sample VirMetDEL_Sep_01_FD_75181 | JGI IMG/M metagenome (GOLD analysis project Ga0070754, IMG submission 75181) | Aqueous microbial communities from the Delaware River and Bay under freshwater to marine salinity gradient to study organic matter... | ecosystem: Environmental > Aquatic > Marine >... | reverse complement strand
CCAAGACCCACATACTGATGTTATGGAAGTAAGAAGAAAAGGTAATTAGAAATTCCTGAAGATTGCATATTTGATCAATGACAATTCTCATGAATTGTCAGTGGCCAAATCTGCAATCTTCAGGATTTTCCCATCACCTTTTCTTTTTACTTCAATAACACCAGTATCTGGGTCTTGGCGTATCACATCACCAATGGCATCAAGAATAAAATCAACTTCATTGTACTTGTCTTTTGTTGATTCACCAGCATTGACATTGGGTATATGAAGTATTGTCTTTTTGTTGGTATCCAATACTTCCATAATGGAATCGGTGTACTTACCCTGATAAAAATGATACCCGATACCCAATGATTTCAGATACTCATAACCATTCAACTGTTGGTAATAGTTATACGTAACCTTTGTGAATTTTGCTTCATCATCAGGATGTAGAACAGGAACACTATCACCTCTAAAATAAGAACCAGTCATTGCTATGAGGTGTGCATTTGAACCGTTCATTATGTTTCTGATGATATCTCCCAATCTATTGTTCACATCTGCTGAAACATGATGGAATTCATCAATGGCTATCAATGTATCATCAAAAGATTTTTCTTCAAGACCTTCATATGCAAAACGTAAAGTGGCATGTGTGCATATAAGAATCTGTTCGGTTGGGTCTTTCATAAAATTATGAAAGGCCGTTACCTTGCTCTTACTGCCATCACTACCTGCTGTACATAGATTATAATTCTCATTGGGTTGCCAGTTGGCAAAAAATCCAAAAGACTTTAAATCTGTTGTGGCAAAAGAGCTTCCAATGGAACGTTCTGGTACCGCAACAATTATTTTTTTGATGCCTTGATGACTGAGTTTATCCAATGCCAAAAACATCAAAGCTCTTGACTTGCCAGATGCTGGTGGGGCTTTTAATAAAAGATATTGGGCATCACGTTTTTCAAAAGCTTTCTCTTGCATTTCGCGCATGCCGTAAGCATTGGTGCTCTTGCTTTTGCCCGTTTGTTGGTATTGTACGTGTACTATATCTGGCATATCTTATTTCTTTTTTCTTGACTTTTTTTGTTTTTCAAATAGAGTTGATGCACTCTGTTCTTCAAGTGTCATTTTCTCGTAAAGCTTGAATAGATATTCAAGTCTTTCTTCGTCATTTGAAAAAGGGGTCACACGATAAAACAGCTCGATTGTCTTGTCATTGTTTTGGTGAGCTTCTAACAGTTCATGAGGCATTCTCTTCGGGTCATATAGTTCAGCCAGAGGTCTTTCACTGTATGTTTCTCTGACTTCAATGATTCTTAAAGTTGACTTAGTTAGTTCTTCAATCTTTGAGGGTGTTATTTTTGGAAAAGGAAATGTGTTATAACATAATTGGTTTGAGTACCTAATTCTGGTTTCCAACCCTCCTCCAACTGCCTTAACCCATAGTAAATGCATTCTGGATGATAAGACTGCCATTATATATGGTTGAGCATCATAAATTACTTGAACGGCATCTGTAACTATGGATTTTTCATCTGCATATCCAACTGGGAGGTATTCACGATTTTCACTAGTAGTTCTTGGAATAATCAAAAGACTTTTCTTTGCCTCGTGTATATATCGAAACCTGTAGGGAATTGAAACTAAACTCCTGGCTACTTGCCCTCCTGATTCTCTGAATTCACGAACCTTGGTAAAACGTCTCTTTAGTGAATCAATCTTTTCTGCATCTTCTAATTCTTCTTCATTAACCCAAATACACCAACGTTCTTTATTGTAAAGAAACTCATCAGCTCCATATAATCTTCTTAAATACTTATTCGAATTAGGATGTTCTTCTAGTAGTTTGTTTTTTTCTTCAGGGCTTAATGTTAAATATCCTCCTTCAATGGCTTGATTTCCAAACACTAGTGGGGGTATGCTGATTAGAGGCTTATTTCTTTTGGTTACAAATAGATTACTCCCAGCAGTAAGATAGGGTGAGATATTGTCAACTTCTTTTATCAAAGAGCCAGAAAATATAATTTTCTTTTTGATAGTATTTCTTTTCTTAAGTCCAATAATCACCACAGTAACACCTGCATTACTCCTAGCATTATTCTTCCACTTAAAAGCCTGATGGGCAAAGTCAATTTCAATACCGAGATTGAAAATACTTGGCCACAGTATAGCCACTTGTTGTCCTTGAGAAATAGAGTTTGTTGACACAAAAGAACAGCCTCCTTTGGTAACTGTTGATATAAATTCCGCCCCCTTATAAAACCATATTCCGATATAATCTAAACTATTAACTCCAGTCATGAAACCGAGGGCATGTTGCATTTCTTTTTTTTGTTCAGGACTTTGATTTCTTGCACCTAAATATGGGGGGTTACCTAGAATATAAACTTCGCTGGATGAATTTGGACAGACATCAAACCAACTAATTGTGGAGGAGTTTCCATTAACAATTTGACCCGCATCTTTCAATGGCAATGTAGGATTAGACTTGCCAATCGCTTTGAAAAACTCCTGATTCATTTGATGTTCTGCCAACCATAGTGCAAGCTTGGCTATCTCATGTGCAAAATCATCAATTTCAATACCATAAAAATTATTTAAACTGATGTGTGACAGGTAATCTGAACCAAAATCCAAACTACCCATACCAACCGTTTCATGAATACCCTGTAGTTGATGAAGTATCTGAATTTCCAACCTTCTCAACTCTTTATAAGCAATGATGAGAAAATTGCCAGAACCACATGCTGGGTCAAATATTTTAATGTTTGATAACCGCTGTAACAGGTCTGTAAGTTTTTTCTTATTGCCTTTAGACCGTTCAAACTCTTCTTTTAAATCATTAAGAAATAAAGGTTCTATGACCTTCATTATGTTGGGTACAGAAGTATAATGTTGCCCCAAAGAACCACGTTGGTCTACATTGATTACTGCTTGAAACATTGAACCAAAAATGTCTGGATTGATATCAGACCAGTTCAATGTTCCCCCATCTATTATGGATTGACGAACCTTTCTATCAAGTTTTGGAACATTCAGTTTATCTTTAAAAAGACCACCATTGACATATGGGAAAACATTCAGATATTCTGGAATATCAACACGTTGATTTTTGGGAGTATCAAGAATTTCAAATAATTGAAAAAGGTATGCATCCAAGTCAGAACCATCTGCCTGAGTGTGTGACCCTATGGCATTTGTAAATTGATTTTCTGAAAAGATATTGGTGTCTTCAGCAAAGTAGCAGAACAGTAATCTTGATAGAAAAATGTTCAGACCATGAATGAAATCTGGAGAATCATCAGGGTTGTTCTGTTTAATGGCATCGAATAATCTGGCCATTTTTTCAGCAGCTTTTACATCTGCTGGATTCTCATTGGCATGCTTGGTCTTCTCCATACCAGCCCATGGCAAAAAGAAATCATAATGTTTTGGTAGGTCTGTTATTTCACAATCCAAACGGTCACCAGTTCGGGTATCAATTGAAAGGATTGTTCGATAATCTGTAACGATTAAGAACCGTTCGTTATGCTTATGATTCTTTTCAATTTCGGTTATGGTACTGTGCAAATCATGAACATCTTCAAACCTGAAGTGTAATTTCTTCTTCCAGATAATCTCACCATCTTTCTTAGATAGATTAAGGTTGCCCTTCTGCAATCTGGTGATTGATGCTTTGGGAAGATTGTAAGCACTTAGCAGGTCGTATATAAAAGCGTTAGGGTCTACACTTTTGACCAGGACCTTGAGCTTGCTTTCAATTTGCGTAAGATTCATTAATCAATAAAGAAAGGGTTTGAAGGTTGCAAGTTACAGGTGAAATGCCAACATGTCGATTCAACCAGCGAATTCTATTTTCCAATAGAATCAAATGTCCATTTAGTATCATTGCTTAACCTTTAGTCAATTGACTAAACCTTCTTTAAAATACTTTAATCAAACACCGATACCAGATGGCTACAAGTATTGAATGGACAGATAAAGTTTGGAACCCAACAACTGGATGTAAACATCATTCAAATTCGGGTGAATGCGACAACTGCTACGCTGAAGTGTTCACCAATAGATGGCAAAAAAATCCGAAACAAGTAAAGTACAAAGAAGGCTTTGGTAAGTTGGTGATGCACGAATCTTCATTGAACGAACCGTATGAGTGGAAGAAGCCCTTAACGGTTTTTGTCAATTCAATGAGTGACCTTTTTCATAAAGATGTTTCGCTGGAGTTCTTGCAAAAGGTGTTCAAGGTGATGAATGATACACCCGACCATACATATCAGATTTTGACAAAGCGTGATGCTCTTCTTGCAAAATATAGCGACCATTTAGAGTGGACGGATAATATTTGGATGGGTGTATCGGTGGGCACTCAAGATGCCACCAGAAGAGTTTCAAGATTGGTGAACTGTGGTGCAAAACATAAGTTTTTGAGCGTTGAGCCATTTATTGATGAGATAACCGACATAGACCTTGCTGGTATAGATTGGGTTATTGCAGGTGGCGAGAGTGGTAAGAAGGCAAGACCAGTTAAGAAAGAGTGGGTTCTGAAAATGAAAGAATTCTGCGATGAAGCATCGGTACCATTCTTCTTCAAACAATGGGGAGATGCAAAATTCAACCCAGACCCTAATGACCCTACTATCAATAAATATCATAGGTATCATGCCAAGGGTGGCAGTCAATTGGATGGTAAAAACTATTTGGCCAATCCAACCATGAAAGATGATTCCATGCCCACTATCAATCTTTTTGGTGATGATTATTTCGTGATGGATGAGGTGGAAGAACTGAAAACCATTTGGGAATTGAAATCATATTTGCCGATGGCTGATAAGGTTCAATTGAAGAATTTGAAAGCCGATATTAAAGCCAATGGAGTGCTTGACCCCATTCTTTATTGGGTAACTCCCAATGGTGATAAGTTGGTGATTGAAGGCCATACGCGAATAATTGCAAGCGGTAAAAACAAAAAGAAAATACCAAGCAAAGAAGTTAAAGTAGATTTTAAATCATTGGATGATATACGTTTCTGGATGCTTACACATCAGCTCAACAGGCGTAATCTGGATGAAGTTGAAAAGCTACGGTTAGCGTATAGTTATAAAAGCCAAATTGAGGCACGAGCGAAGGCCAATCTATCTAAAGGTGGTAAAGGCCAGAAAGTTGATGAACCAGTGGACACAGCTCAAGCTATAGCAAATCTTGCCAATGTCAGTAAATCAACGGTAACACGTTATGGTAGGGTAATGGCCAATGGCAATGAGAAAATAATTAAACAGCTACACTCCAATAAACTTTCAGTTTATGCAGCTTCAAAAGCGGTGGGCGAAGAAGTGCCAGAACGAAAACCTGTTAAGCATTACGAAACCGATTTTGAAGTTTTTAAATCTTTAACCGAAGCGAAGGAAGCACTGAAGGCCAGTACCATCAACGCAATAATAGTTGTGCCAAAAGATGTTGAGGCAAAGACTTTTGTAAAAACAAATACACGTCACAAAATCGGAGTTGTTGAAGATTCGAAATAGCCTTTAGTCAATTGACCAAACCTTCATTAAGCCAGCTGGTGATGCTGTGATTATTGTCGAAAAGCCACTTTGAAATCCAATTGAAATATATCATCAGTTGTAATGAAGGCTAATGATTATGATTTGGTTAGAACTTACCCAATGAAATCCCATTTCAGTACAAACACTTTAATTTGCAAGCATAATGGATAACCCAATGAAAAAATACATCATACTTCTTATGTTGCTTACACCAGCAGCATTGCTAAAGGCACAGAACCTTGCCCCAGCGGCAGTAACCTGTGCCGCCACCAAAATGACACAGAGCAATGGCTCGTTAAGCTTTACCGTTGGAGAACTGGTGGTAGAAACCCAAACAGATGGCAATGGCAACACCTTAGGTGGTGGTTTTACCAATGGCTCTACAAGCAGTACAACGGTAACATCAGTACAACAGCCCAATGCAGAAAAACTGATGGCGAATGTATACCCCAACCCAACGGCAGATATGCTAACCTTAGATGTGCAGCATATTGATGTGGATGCCTATACCATTACCATTTTTGATGTAAGCGGTAAGCAGGTTTACACAGCCAATCACGCAGGTGTAAGTGGTAGAATAAACATCAACCTATCATCATTTAATAGTGGAACCTACCTGCTCAACCTTACATCAAACAAACAGGAAACACTTGGCACATACCAAGTGATAAGAAAGTGAAAAACAATACAGAAAGACTGTAAACCGAACGAAAATGAAAAAGATACTTACCCTTTTATTATTGGTTGTTGTTGCCATTACGGTAAATGCACAGACGCCACCAGAAGCATTTAATTACAGCGCAGTGGCGCGAGATGCCAACAGCAACCCAATAGCCAATAGCACCATTGGCATACAGATAAGCATTAAAATTGGTAGTCCAACAGGTAATACTGTTTACCAAGAGAATCATTTTGTGAATACAGATGGTTTCGGGCTGTTCAATCTTGTAGTTGGTGGTGGTTCAATACTGAGTGGAACCATTGCAGATATAGATTGGAGTTTAGATGATTACTACCTGCAAGTGGGCATGGATGCCAATGGAGGTACCAATTTCTTGAATATGGGCAGTACACAACTGCTAAGTGTACCATATGCACTATATGCCAAAAGTGCTGGAGGTATTCAAATCACATCTATTTCCAATGATGGTGATACGCTTTATCTCAGCAACGGAGAAACGTTTATCAATGGTTCTGGCGGTCAGAGCGGAAACTTGGTTTTACCAACTATAACGACCAATGCAGTAACAGGTATCACGTCCAATTCAGCAACCTTTGGTGGTGCAATTAGCAATGCCAATGGCAATCAAATTATAGAAACAGGAATTGTCTATTCTACCACACCCAACCCCACGATTGGCTCTGGCAGAATAGTGATTGGGGATGGTATCGGTGCATTTGATACAATTTCTGCTTTTGGTTATCAATACCCTCATTTATTAAACTCTAACACTACTTATTATGTACGTGCTTATGCTGTGACAGAAAACAACATTTCTGCTTATGGTAATGAAGTTAGTTTTACCACTTTATCAGTTGGCCAAGCTGGTCCTGGAGGTGGTATCGTATTCTTTGACAAAGGAAATACAACTGGTGGATGGCAATATTTAGAGACTGCAACAAGTGACCAAAGTACTGGTATTGAGTGGGGTTGTCTCGGAACTTTAATTTCAGGAACACAGCTCACTGTTGGAAGCGGTGAGGCAAATACAGCCTTAATTGTCTCGGGCTGCAACGAAGCATCGTTTGCTGCTCAACTGTGCAATGATTTAACCTTAGGTGGTCAAAGTGACTGGTTTTTGCCTTCTAGAGATGAGTTAAATTTGATGTACAGAAATTTACACCTTAACAATCAAGGTGATTTCAACATTTCGGCCTATTGGAGTAGTACGGAGAGCTCTGAAAACATCGCGCGTGCATTCTACTTCTCCAGTGGGAATGCCGACAGCGGCTATAAGGGCGGTGGGGCCTATGTTCGTGGAGTCAGAGCTTTTTAACAATTTAGTTTTTAACTATTTAATACCGCGTCTTGTGCTGAGCATAGCCGAAGTAAGCGGTTGATTTATATAAACAGAAACCCCGCCAAGTGCGGGGTTTTGTTTTTTGGTCTTAACAAACAGTTGAACCTTTTCTCAATTGACTAAACCTTCAATTCAGGCAACCAACTGAATCTTTTTATCCAATATTCTTTTGACCTTTTGAACGGTGCCCAAACTGCAACCACCCAGTTTGGCTGCTCTTCGCAAAGATTCGCCAGCTTCCAATTCTTTTACAACCACTTTATATTTTTCCAGAATCTCATCATCGGTCATGTGGGTGCCATGCAATCTACCTTTGTATGTGCCCTTTGCTTTTGCTATCTCAATACCGAGACGCTGCTTGAAAAGCATATTTTTTCGTTCCATTTCAGCAACGTTGCCCAAAACCGATACAATCAGTTTAAACGTTTGATTCTCCTTGCCATCAACCAAAGAGAATAGACCAAGATTTTCAACAAAAAGATTGACCTTATTTTGGTTCAGATATTCAACCACATTCAGAATATCCAAAATGTTTCGTCCAAGCCTATCAACCGATGAAACATGAAGTTCTTGCACCTTACCACCATCGATATATTTTTTAATCATCTTGCCTTGTGGCCTTTCAAAGAACTTAATGCTTCCAGAAATCTTATCGGTGAAAATCTTATCAAACTTTTCTTGATTGATAAGCTGACGGTCTAAGTTCTGTTCGATAGTTGAAACGCGGAGGTACTTTATCTTCATGTAGTGATATTGGGTTTGGTGATTATACTTCAAAGATAAAAATAAGTATCAATAATAGGGTGTTTAAAATATACACATATTGCACAAGAAATTAATTCATTGGCATGTGTATCATTTTGGGGCATGGTCTAACTGTGATACAGAATGGAACGGCAATGAATTGTTTTATAATTCAAACGAATGATGTCATTACTGGGAATGAAGAAATATGATCATGCCACAGCATGATCATATTTCTTCATTCATTCAGACATACACATCAAAAACAGTTAGGAAGACCATAGTTTGGTTGAGATTATCGTTTGATGAAAAAAATACGCCTACTGAAATCCCAATTCAGCATGATTACTTTTATTTGCAGATTCAAGAAATACCAAAAACAATGAAAAAAATATTTACAACCCTAAGTGTGCTGCTTATGGCAGCAGCAGCAATGGCGCAAGTGCCCAGCTATGTACCCACAAATGGCCTTGTGGGCTATTGGCCATTTAATGGTAATGCCAATGATGAAAGTGGAAACGGTAGAAATGGTCAAGTCACGGACGCTACTCTGACTGCTGACCAATTTGGAAACAGCAGTTCTGCATACAATTTTGATTATACGGGATACAGCAATGGGTCACTTGATGACATGATATACGTGCCTCACGACAATGGACTGAATTCACAACAGCTTTCCGTCTCTTGTTGGTTTAAGCCTACGGCATGGAGCTATCCTGGTAACCCAGGCAGTAGTGCTGTATTCAAGAGAACTGAAAATGGCTATGATAACCCTCCAGGTGAATTTTGGTACATAGTATTCAATGATGATGGCAAATTAGTAGCTGGTCTGATATCAGATAGCCAAGGAAATAGCCCTGTTGAATCACCTACTGGGGCAATCACATTGGGGAACTGGTGCCACGCTGTTCTTACTTATGACGGTGGTGTTGAGAAATTATATTTGAATGGAAACCTAATTGACCAAGTAAGCGGTTCAAATTTACTGAGTACCCAAGGAACCTCTGGATTGTCTTTTGGGGTTAGCTATCAAGCTAACGGATATTGGCGGCCATTTAATGGTGACATAGATGAGAGTGCCGTCTGGAACCGTGCACTTACCGAGCAGGAGATAACAGACCTGTATAATAGTAATAGTTGTCCAAACCCCATTACAGCAACCATTACTCCCAACGGTAACACCACATTCTGTGCGGGTGGCTTTGTGCAATTAACTGCATCAACTGGAGACAGCTACCTATGGAGCAACGGAGAAACCACACAGACCATAACCGCCACACAAGCAGGGCAATACACCGTTACCGTTACCAATAATGATGGGTGCTCAGATGTAAGCGACCCAGTAACTGTTACCGTAAACCCAACACCCAACTCTGGTGTAACCGTTGGTGGTGCAACCACCTTCTGTAGTGGTGGTAGCGTAACGCTTACATCTCAAGCATCATCAGGTTCTTACCTATGGAGCAACGGAGAAACAACGCAAAGCATTACCGTAAACCAAACAGGCAATTATAGTGTAACGGTAACAGAAAATGGTTGTAGTGCCACAAGTGGTTCAACAGCCGTTACCGTTAATCAAACACCAACAGCAACCATTACTCCACAAGGCAACACAACGTTTTGCCAAGGTGGTTTTGTGGTATTGCAAGCATCAGGTGGTGGTACTTACCAATGGAATACAGGTTCGCAATCATCAAGCATTAACGTAAGCCAAGATGGTACCTACAGCGTTATTGTAACAGATAATGGTTGTACAGACCAAACATCACAAACGGTTACTGTAAACCCATTGCCTAACGTAACACTGGCATCTATAAATGATGTTTGCGAGAATGCAACAGCGGTAAGCTTAACAGGTGGTATGCCAATGGGCGGTAGCTATACCGTAAATGGTACACCATCAACAGAATTGAATCCATCTGTTACAGGAAGTGGTACTCAGACCGTTGCTTATGAATACACAGATAATAACGGCTGTACCAATACAGCAACACAAACGGTTACTGTAAACGCCACACCTAACGTTACGCTAAGTGGTTTGAATACCAGCTATACACCAACAGATTCACCATCAACATTAAGTGGTTCACCAACAGGAGGTGTGTTCAACGGTTCTGGTGTAAGCAACGGAATGTTTGACCCAGCAGTTGCTGGTTTAGGAACACATGGTATTATGTACACCGTTGTTGATGGTAATGGTTGTGTTGGTGGTCAAGCCCTATGTACAACGGTTGATATAAATGTAAATGTTGGTGGTGGCAACATCGATACAGATGGTGGTACCATTGATGTTTATCCAAACCCAAGCAATGGTCTGTTCAGCATAAGTGTTGATGGAATTGATGGAATTATAAATATGGTTATTTATGATTCAAGAGGTCGTGAAATCATTAATGAATAAATGGTTTCGAATGGCCAGAAATCAATAAATGATATTGATTTAAATAATTATTCTGATGGTGTTTATACGCTTCAATTGAGTTCAAAATCAGGTAATTACACCACCAAATTGGTGAAGAAATAAAAAAATATATTTCTATAAGTTAACGGTCAAATAGACCGTATTTCGAAACCAAATGAAAAATGAAAACCCCGCCATGTGTGGGGTTTTTATGTTTTTGGGGTGGTGCTAATAGCGATATAATTCAGTCTTACCCTCTACCCTATCCAATTCATCAAGCAACTGAACAGCCCGTGCAATTGCTGGAGTTTTATCGTAATGCTTCTGCATAATTGTTTTGGCCCGTTCGGGGTGACTTATATTCACAACCACTTCAGGAACAACACCTATCTCACTAAGATTTGTAACGAACGAATCACGCCCTATGTGACATGTTATCAGCCTATGCAGAGGCTCTAAAGAAACTACAGGTTCAGCAACCTTGTAGTAATGCTTTTCAACGGTAAAAACTTTATCCAGTCCAGCGAACTTTGCAAATCTCTTAAGTTGTACATTCATTGAGGAGTTATTTGGAAATTTTGGAAATCTACCTCCATTATCCTCCAAAATTCGTTGGGCTGGCTGCAACACGGGTATGAACGTGCGAAAGTCTTTCTTGGATTGATTCGTAGGTTTCCTAATCAGTGTATCAAAGCCCAAAAACTCACGACCATTGTATTCTACCGTTTCAACTTCAACCTCATGTAAGTGTCGCATATCATGATATCGAAGAGAGGTCATTGCACATAGGATGATATAATTTTTGGCATTAATAAAACCTTGAATACCACACGTATCACAATTGACAACTTTCTTCAAGTCGCTTTCAGAGATATAAGCCTCAGCATCTGAAGCAGAAACTTCAGCGATACTCAGACTATCATCTGTCAAATCTATTCCAAGTTCAACACCCTTAACCTTACCAATTTTACGTAACAGCGTCACCAAGGTCGTTGCTGTTTTTGAAATGGTATTAACCATGTATCCGTGAGGATTACCAGCTAACTTGTACTGTTCATTAACGAAATCCAGATACTCATGAAACATGTCATTATCGAACTCATTGACAACCAAGTCCTTCTCCCAACTCTTTTCAAACAGTAAAAGGCCATTCCTCACTGTTCGATACTTTTTGATTTGTTTTTCACCAACCTTACCCTTTGCTGTTGGTGTAAGTGATTCATTCTTTTCAATTATTGAATCGATGGTATCGACCAACGAAAACTGTATTACATCAGGTTCATTTGTCCCCAGCTTTATCTTAACCAGCTTCTGTAATTCAGTTGGTGATGGATTTCGTCCATTACTATCACGAAACTTATCCAATTCAGTCAATGAAACCGAACGATACTTTTCCATTCGATTCTTTATGGTCTTACCAGTACTATTAGAATATGCCTTCTTGAGGTCTTGTACTGAAAAATCCCAAAATTTTGGGTCCACTCTCTTTTGTGTACTTAGCCGAAATGGCTTGTACTTGGTCTTACCAGAAATTGGATTAAACTCTTTGTAGCCATAGTTGATATTAAGGAATATCAATCTACTACCATCCTTATTTGGTGTAGACTCTAAATTGTAAGTAACCTTGGGTGACCTCATAGCCCAAAATTAATAACGTAGTAATTCACGTATTAAAACACAGTACAGATACGAACAAATATGTACAATTAAAGACATTTTAAATTTTTCATCATTTTTTCAATAATCTGTATTTCAACTATTTACAACAAATATGACCCTATTTGAACAATAAGGGGTTTAAGCCCCTACGGGCTACTTAACACAGTGTTAAACCCTTGTAAATCAAGTATTTACAAGGGTTTTTTCTTTTACACGTACTAATTCACGTAGGAATTTGATGCACAAAAAAAAGAGGCATCAACCTCTTTTCTCTTTTAGCACTCCATCTTCTTAATTGATTTCAGAATCGATGACATGCGGTATCTTTTACGATTACCGATGCGAAAATCAGGAGTGATTACCTCTTCCCGCTCCAAATCCAGCAAAGTATTTTTTGAAATTTTCAAATAATGCTGAACATCTTTCGCGGTGAGTATCTCACTGAAATTGCTCATAATAAAATGAGTTTAGGCAGATTATACTTCCCTCCACATTGCCTTTTGCGGAGTTCGTTCGTTCGTTTTAGCCAACGACTGCTTCAACCCACTATCACCGTAGGTTATATTGCAATTGTATAATAAAAACCCTCAGGTGTCAACTTTTTGAATGGAATAATCTGCTTACACGCTACACAATTGTGTACACACCACCACTCACTTTAATCGAAGAATAGGTTTGATGCCAACTATTTTAAAAAGTTCATCACTCATTATATGAGATACATGATGCTGATATTCTGATGTTGTCAAAATTGAATCATGTATCGTATAAAGTGGGGCATCAGGTAATTCATCTGATACACGTTTGCATACCACATCCAACACAGCATTTGATTCTATCAACTGAAGACCAATGGCCAACTGTCTATGGTCTGAACCTTTTATGTTTTGCATAATTCTGGATATGGTTGGATATGATTTTCTGAAGACCTGAATCTCTTGCGACCAATTATTCCATTCACCGAATAACACACGATAAAATGATTCTTTAACCTCAAAATCATCCTCCCAACCGTAACCCCTACTGGCTTTTATTTCAGAATTATGAACGGGATATATCCATCCCATTCTCACCCATTTGAAATATTGATACACATCCGTAAGGTCTAACTCACAAGATTTTAAAAACGCATCAATATCATCTTCACTTATTCTATTTTCATCATTGACCATTGAAATCAATTTTAAGACGTTCTCACGCCCTATCTCATCGTTCAGGTGGTCACATATCATTTTGACAAATAAGAATGGCTGAGAGGCTTTTATATCAATCTCATACAAAGCCTCACCATCATAGCGGAGGTGTCTTCTGAAATCTTTTTTAAGGTTGGTGATATTGGTGTATAGTCTCTTACCATCACCGCTTATTTTGAATTTCCAATGTCGGTCAACAATCTTATCAATGAGATACAGGTACCCATCGCTGTATCTGTATTTTCGAATTGTTTCAATACATGCATCCTTATCGATTGTCAGTTTATTTGATTTAAAATGTTTCCATAGGTAACCGTACTTTCTTCGGTCACGCAATGCAACCTCAGAAGATTCTTTCAATTTTCTGACAATCAGTTTATCTGTGAATTCAACCCTTTTGAGATTCAACTGGTCGTAGTTGGATGTGATACGGTACCCTATGGCAACCACACCTTTTTGCCAACTACCATCACATTCTATAACACCAACCTCTTCCAACCATCTCACATAGCGTTTGTAACGTCCTATTGTATTTTCAATCTTAATGGATTTCAACGCCACATAACCATTGTCTTTTTTCACATTATCGTTTACCAATGGCAACCAGATGATAAGTCCCACCACATAGGCCAATTTATCTTTCTGTAGTAGCTCAACTGGTGGGTGTTGTTCCAATAATTCATCAAGGTTCAAATCCCTTGGTATGTATGTGTAGAATATCTTTTTACTCAATTCTCATCATTCTTCTAATCTATTGTTATTCAGTGTTTTACAGTAAACTGTCGAACATAATAGTATATACATATATACCTACCTATTCTTCTATATATACTATAGTACCATTTACAGTATTTAGAACCAGAATATGAATCAACAGGAGTACATACTCATACATTCTATTTATTCTGATTCAACACACTATACAGTTAATTGTAATCAAATGGAATCAGAACGTCAATAGTGATGTATGATGATAGGAATTGGAATGATGATGAATCAATGAATTGTCATAACATCAAATAAATTTCAAATTATTTTATCGAAAAATGGTCTTTTTACTAATTCCAGCATATTTATATATATAACAATAAGTTAAATCAATGAATATGAAAGACTATAAAACCGTTAAAGAAGTAGCATTGGCTACATCACAATCACCCAGATGGATTAGAAAAAAAATTGAAGAGATAAAGGATAAACATCCAACCAAAATCAAATTTGAAAAAGGTCAATGGCTCATCCATCAAAACCTAATCTCCGAATTTGAGGGTAAGAATATCAAGAGAAAGAAATTTTACTCATTCTCATTTCAATCTCAATACGATATAGATTTAAATCTGTTTAGAAAGCATCTGGAATTGGTTGCATTGATTACCAATGACCCGAAACTGGTTGGATATGCCAGCCTTGTGTCAATTGACTCAAGGTTAATCATACATGGTTACTTCAGTTGTAATAACAAATCTGATTTCATTGATGCCACTAAAAAAGCATTCCAACTAACTGATGTTGATGTTCAAGTGAAACGAATACATGACGTAGGAGCATACCACATGTTCTTATATCCGATATCTGATGACCATGTGAAGTTTATTGCAGACCAAGCTCATTCGTCAGGAAGGGATATAAGACTGGATTATATGCTTCAGCATTATCCTTCTGTATTTCAGGATTACTTCAATAGCAGATATGCCAGCGGAAGCTACAAGTGGTTACAATCAAAACCAGAAAAACAGCAGAAGGTGAACGAGGAGATAAACGATGAAATCAATCATATTCTCAAGGTTGGGAAGGAAAATGGCTGGTATGATGAGACGAAGGGCATCAGACAAATATTCCATTAATGAACAGCAATAGCACAACCGAAGAACAGAAGCTTGTGTGGTCAATGCTTCATTATGCTCACAAACACCATGTTAAATTGATTGGAATTTTTAGAGAAACAAATAATTGTCATGACGAACGTTCAAAACGCATCAACGAGATAACCTTCGACATCCTCAATGAATTGGCTTTCAAAGCACATGACAAAAAATTAAAAACCTTATTTGGAGATGAAGAAGAATGAACAAGAACAATATCTCAAAGACCTTACATGGTTGTTTGACAATAACCCATGCCTATCCAATTTGATGGCCAATTATGTTTTGACAGTTTATGGCACCAATGCTGTATTAACTCCAGAATCGTATTCACATGAGTTCCAATATTTGAAAGAAACAGGTAATCTACGTGTGGTTTTCGATTTGGCATTGCATGGTTATGGGCAACGCATTCAGAATTAATTGATGAATGAATAACGGAGGGAGGGCTGGTTATATTCAATGGGGTACCCCCTCCCGTAAACCGTCTTAAATACCCCCTTGATACGGGTTCATATGTTGGGGGGCGATGACGTTCGAAAAATTTTTGGAAAAATTCTGGGCATAATTTGAGGATACATGTTCCTGAACGTACCGCTATTAGCAAGTGTCAACGGATGTGTTAGCAAGTGTGAACGGGGTGTTCAGGCACAATTGGACAGTTTGGGGATGGGTGCTCAAGCAAAAAGATACTGATTTTTTATTTCAAAAATTCAGATTCTAAGCACAGAATCATCGAAGAATACCAGGCATCAGCCAGATGATATCTGCAATAGCCATGCTCCGCATTGAAGTTTGCAGGCAATTTGAAACAGAAGAATACATAGATTTATGCAATTCCATCTTTGTATAAACTTATAGTATTTTCAACAGGGTAGCCGAGTATTAGCCCCGTTTCCCATAATTCAATTTTGCTTTCACTGTTCTGTGCATCCCAATCTTGAAAATAATCCTTTAACTCCTTTTCGCCAGCTTTTTTTATCTCTATATGAATTCCGTTATTTTGATAGTCTTGCTTGAGAGTTTCTAAATCAAAAAGGTTTTTTAATTGCCCTTTTGGCGCAATAGCTAAGTAATGTGCTCCTGATTTTCTAAACTTCAATTCTTGACAATCGAATTTTCTGTCATCAATTTCAGATAGGTATTGTTCTAAGTTCTTTTTTTCCCATTCTCCTATTATTCCTATTGGTTTATCCCCTTCTAAAACCCGTTTTAAAAGTGCTGAATTAGATAAATCCATATCCTTTAAACTCCATCCGCCAGCAAAATGTTGATTTACATCATTGACCATTTTGTTTTTAAAATTTATCTTGAATGGTTGAGACGAATAACTAATCATCAAATACCCATCATTATAAATTTTTTTCGTTTGTGTTTTTTGTCCCTTTTCAATGATAATACCGTGCTTTTTCATTTTATTGAATTTTAATAAGTGGCCTTAACAGGTGGGTTTTATGGCCTTAACTTTTCTTATAAATCAATTGATTGATACTATCGTATCGATAGTTTACAATCTCACCAGATATCAGCAAACTGATTGATTTTTCAATTATTCCCAATGGGACAATGAACCATTCTCTTGGTGTATGTCTTTTGCCATTACTATCAAACACATCAACTTCCAAACATGTGTTACCAAAGAAATTATGAATCAATTGCTCAAACTTCTGGGTGTTCATGTTAAAGCATTTGAACGCTGATACCAATTCAACTGGAGCCATAAGATAAGTGGGTTCATTCTCAGCATTCTTAATTCTTTGAGGCACTGGATGCTTTGAATAACCGATTTTATAGAGATGTTCTGTGGAGGTTATTTGAGGGTCTTTAGATAAACTTTTTAGGATGTAGATATATCCAGAAGCTTCATCTTCTTCCGTTATATCACTGAATTTTTCGATGAACTCTTCATGTATATCATCAACAGGTTTGCTGATGGCTTTACCATTATTTATCAAAGACTTTGCTAATGACCTGAAGTATAATTCAGATTCGGTACCATTTTCAAATATCGTTCTGGTTCTTCCATCTTTAAACTCCCTCATCCTATTGTCCTCATTCTCACCACGACTCCATTGCCTACCTTCAAAATCAACAGATTCTAAAAAAAGTAAGACACCATTGTTTACGTAGAAATTATCGGGTTTGAGTAACGTTTCTTTAAACGGTATCAACTTACGTTTACCGCTTGCCAAATCACTTTGAACGGCTTTGAATCTCTCTTCATATTCATCAAAATTCTTGCATGGTTTTCTTCTTGCAATGAAATCAGCAGCGGCACGTTCATCAGGTTTGGGGGTATGCTTAAAATCAAAAAGATTGGAATCTTCAGTGTCTATGATGTCAAAAAAATCATCATTGAAAATATCATCAATTGAATTGATTTCTTTTTTCTCAATGTTCAACAGACCGTGAACATCATAATCTTTCAATGCTTCTTTTTTCTCTTCATCATCTCGCAAACTCTTCAGTCTGGAGTAAAGTTGGTATTCAGAAATATTTGATGCATCTGGTGTTGGTTCTCTATCATTTTCAGAAATAAATTGATTTATCTCTTCAAACGAATTGACCAATCGTTCATCAGCTGTGATATTGGATGAAGATTTTGCCTTTACGTTCAACAGACCCAAAGGGTCGTTATTGAAAATATCATCAAGTATCTTGTCCTTATCCATTCTGTTGATTCATTCTTTTCTTCTTTTCAACTCTTAGATAAATGACACATTCGGCCATTCTTCTTTCCTGTGGGTCATTGGATTCGATACTTGGTTCACGTTTAAATGTTTTTACAAACTCTTGAACCTTTGGCCATAGAACTTTAGCTTCTTCAAAATCCATTTTTATACGGGTAGCCTCAATGGTATCCTGAATAACCTTTAAAACCTTTGCTGTAACCGATTTAGAGAGCACCTCAAAGGCTTTCTGGAATGGATTGACACTATCTATCAAATCAATATGGATATCGTCTATATCGACAAATTTTCCAGCCATTCTGATAAAGCGTTTATCACCAGCTTCTTTTATCTCACCATCTTTTATAACCGTATCTACCACCACGTTCTGACGAACTTCTTCAACTTCTTCATCTGTTAGGTCTGGATACTTTACCCTTATGATTTTTGGTATAAGAACTTTATTTATAACCTCTGGGTCAACATTACCAGGCATGGCCTTCAGCATGGTATCATCCTGAAGAATGGTGGCTTTTAAATCATTTAAATCTGATTCCAATATTTCTTTGACACGCTGGGTACTTGGCACTTTAAGACCACGCACTTTTATTACACCATCTTCAGATTTATCATCATCAGATAATTTTGTTTTAAACTTCCAATTGGGTGCCAAAACCTGTTCCATCAACAGTGATGCTGTAATGGCTTTCAGCATATTATTTACAGAAAGTTTAACCTCATCATCAGCTGCATCTGGTTGTGCTATAAGGTTGGTGAATTGAGCATGGTTCTTATTATTACTATCACGTGTTGCTCTACCTATGATTTGAATTATTTCAGTTAATGAACCACGGTAACCAACAGTTAAAGCATGTTCGCAATAAGGCCAATCAAAACCTTCTTTGGCCATGCCCAATGCTATGATGATATCCATATCATCAACAGATTCTATATTTCTTAAATAGTTGACAATCTTATCACGTTCACGTGAATTGTCATTGACCAAATCCGCAATCTT
>Ga0070754_10001433_pt1 | contig 19153 bp, 28 predicted proteins | sample VirMetDEL_Sep_01_FD_75181 | JGI IMG/M metagenome (GOLD analysis project Ga0070754, IMG submission 75181) | Aqueous microbial communities from the Delaware River and Bay under freshwater to marine salinity gradient to study organic matter... | ecosystem: Environmental > Aquatic > Marine >... | reverse complement strand
GTGAGCCAGTAGAGGGGCTGAGCGAACTCAGACTTGTTTTCGTCAAAGGCTCGGCCACCAGAGCAACCGATGAGGGAGTCAATGACGACGAGTTTTGGCTCGTAGGTCTCCATCAGCTTGATGAACTGGGCGTAGCGTTGAAGCTGCCAGTCAGTGAGAACCCGAGTCATATCGTTGATCGGGTAGTCCACTTCCTCCAACTGCTCTTTGATTTGCAGGAGAGGCTGGTCACCGTTCAGGAGCAGGACTGGACCTTGCTGAACGGGCATATGGTTGCCACGAACGAGGAAGGGCTTGCCAGTCGCTACGTGCTTAGCGAGAGCCCAAGCAGACATGGATTTACCGTCACCACCAGCGCCATAGATCAGAACGACTGAGGGGTGAGGCAGGACATCAGGGATGAGATAGTCCCGCTTTTCATCCATCTCCATCAGGTCGGTCAAGGTGATGAGGTCTTTCTGTTTCTCGTATTGGAGCTGATCAACGATGAGTTTCTCCAGGGCGCCTTGATCGCGGTATCCGGCTTGGAGCGCAAGGCTGTTGAGGCGATAATTGACCTTAGCGTGGTTATCGAGTTCAAGGATCTTTTTGGAGCGTCTGACGACCTCATCGAAGTCGAGAGTGGCCTGGCGATATTCTTGAACTACTTTCGCTTCTGCTGTTTTAACGACTTGGGCCAGATCGTCTGAAAATCGACGCCTCTGAGGGTCTTCCCGGTCAGCAAGCCAGATAAGGGTGCCAAGGCCAACACCGCTGCCTTTGAAGGAGTACCAGACCTCTTCGCAAGGGTTGCCGTCTTCCCAGTCTGAGGCGAAGTCAGGATCATCAGAGGACCAAGAAGACCAGAGCATCATTCCTGCCTCTGTGGGGAGAGCAGAGTTGATGGCCATGCCAATTTTGATCCAGTGATCCCTGGAGCCTTTGCCCTTATTAGGGATCACGTCGAGGCAATCTTTGACGATCTCGAAGATCTCGTCTTGCGTGCGATCAGAGAAGTCGAGGTCGCGTTTGATGATGGTTTTCGGTGGCTCTTTCATTTCTGAAAGGAGCCAGTCAGGAGCTACGGGGATGTTATTGAGATCACATTCAAAATTGTACTGACCGGCAGGCGTATTAGTTTTGTCATTGCCTGGATAGGCGCCAAAGATTACGCCTTGGCGTTTGGAGTTCCAGAGGATCTCATAGTCTCCATCGTCACGGAGTCCATGACCTTCGACTTTGTTCCAGAGGACTTCAGGTACCCGGAAGATATATTTAGCCGCGTTGAGCTTGGTGGAAGTGACCTTTGGAGCGGATGCGACGGAATCACCCCAAAGCTTGAGGCATTTTTTTAGGTTGCGATCGACGTCAAGGATGACGATGCCGTTCCCGCGAATACCAGTGAAGATGCCAACGGCTTGAAGGTCTGAGTTGCGCTGGCAAGCGAGAGCTACATCAGCTGGACCGAGCTTGTGATCAAAGGATGCTTGGGTCGGATTCTTGCCAACAGCCCGCTTGCCGGATTCCATCCGTGCGCCTTTACGGAAGATTGGTGCGTATACCAGCCCTTCTGGGAGCTGCTTGACGAATTCAGAGAAGTTCATGTACTATAAGAAGGTGAATAGGTAAACCAATCCCTGGGGAGGGGTCCTCAGGGATTTTTTTATGCTACCCCAAGTTGACGGGTCGTCAAAACTTCTGTAGTATTCTAAGGCGTCTTAAATTTGACGCGACAACCCACTCCTGTAATTTTCACGTGAAACTATCAGCAACCTTCCTCCAGTCTATGGAGCGGCAGGCCGAGGGTGGTTCTTCCAGGGAGAACTATCTGCGGTACACAAAGTTACAGCAAGGCAAGCCAGCCAATTTTGCGTTGCTGGAGCAAGACCCGCTCTGCTACTGGCTTCTCTGGGGCTTGGCCAAAGCTGACGACTCAATGAAGCCGTTCCGCTTTATGAACAAGCCTACCCAAGCTGACATCGACACTGAGCTTGGAACGGATTACGTTCAGTCGTTAAATTACGACAAGACTGCTGTCCGTCCTCCTGTCGAGTGCCTTACTTGGCCGGTTTACAATTGGGACCTAAAGCAAGTTCAAGTGCTTGAAGTTTCTCACGTTTCATTAGCACGTCAGTTTGCAAAGTACGGCCTTAATCGAAAGTATTCTAAGAATCTTTTGAGCTGGGATTTCGAGCTAAGCAAGATTCAGGCGGACATGACTCGTTATGAGCTGCTGATCGTTCCCCGTGATGAGGAAGAGCATGACGAGGATGCGATGGAGTCTGAGTGGGAAGCAGTGCAGAAGGCTGGCTTCGATCTGAATCAGATGATTGCCGGTGGCGATCCGTTTAACGCTGGCTAGAACTGGAGCGGAAAGGGGTCGGGGGAGTCTTCGGGCTCCCTTTTTCTTGCCAGCCCGATTTTTAGAGGTATTCTAGCTTTGGATACCTATGCCTTGAATGGCCGAAGAGCAGCCTCGTTTCATCCCTGATCCAATCACAACTGTTTTAGAGGACGGTTGCATTCATATAACGGTTGGTGACTTTGGCGGGGTTGTCTCTTCGTTTCACTTGATCGAACCTAAGGTTCATCAGCTCACAGAAGCGTGGTTAAAGCGAGAAGCGTCTAATGCCGTTTGAAGAAGTCCAGGACAAGCTTGCCTCATTGAGGCAGTGGCGTTTGGAGCAAGACAACTCTGGCCCATTCAGGGTTTACAGAGATGAAGAAGGGAAGACATACCACTCTGTCACTCATATTCTGAAGCACACCGCCCCCCAGTCCCAGAAAGATGCCTTGGAGCGTTGGGCGAAAAAACCGGGAAGCGAGTTACAGCGTCAGATCGCTTGTGACCGTGGAACAGTCGTTCATGAGCAGTGCGAGTATGTTCTCAAGACCGCAGCCAAGCTGGCACGTCAAAGTGCCAACAAGAAGGGAACGTGGAAGGTTTGGGATGATGGTTTGGCACGTGCTCCAAAAGCCGTCACCTCCTGGGCACTTAAGAAGTCGGTGGATGGAGCGCCGAAAGTTTCATGGGCCGCCCGTGAGTACGCCAGAGGCTTATGCGATTGGCTGGTTAGCGGATCTGTAACGGCCATTCATGCTAGCGAGTTCAGCATCAGCCATAGCGGAGGCTTTGCTGGAACGGCGGACGCTTTGATCGACACTCCGTTGGGTCTAACCATCTGTGACTTCAAGACATCGAGTCGTGAGTCTGACAAGCCTGAATCTTGGCTGGTCGATCACCAGGACCAGCTGGGCGCATATAGTTTGGCGTTACGCCAGATGATCGGCCTTAAGGTGTCTGCTGGAGCGGTAGTGATTGCGAAGCCCAATGGGAATGTCCAGCTCCGAATGTTGTCAGAGCTGGAGATGAGGGGCTGTGAATGTAGGTGGCAGGAACGTCTTGACCGCTATATGGCGATGCTTGACCTTGGAGCGGTTAGCATTTAGCGGATTCCAGCGGTAAGTTTTTTGGCTTTAGTGATCAATTTAATTGCAAGCTGGGGATTATTTGCGATCAGAAGATCTTCAAGCATTCGCAGTGCGACCTTTTCTTTAGGCTCTTTGTTTTTTTCGACATAGGTGTCAAGAAATTTATCTTTAGCAAACATCCAGATCTGTTCAGTCTTCCGGCGTCTTGTGCAAAGGGAATAATACTGTTGTTCGCTGCAAGGAAACTCTTTGCAGGCAGCAATTTCAAAGATTAGCTTTTTGCAAAGCGTTTCAGTTTCCGCCACAACAGTCTTTAATTGTTCAGGACTAAGCTTTGGAACTTGAGTCATATAAATTCGCCTTTCCATTGTTTCAGAGTAATAGAATGGTTCAGAGATTGACTTGGGCTTAAAGGGAGCTGCCATGGTGTCAAAGGAGATTTTGGAGAACTGTTACTACTGCCGTAACAATGTGGCAGTAGGAGCAAAGGAAGCAGGCGTCTCCCTTAACGAGATGAAGCGCCTGCTCCGTGATTACATTTTGGCGCGTAAGCCGCTATCAGACTTCAGTCAGTGAAAGAAGTCGTAAGCCGTTTGTGGTGTTGGGTCATAGTCGATCTCTTGCTGCATCTGGGGGATGATCTGTTCTTCCAGGAGATGTTGCATAGAGATTGGGATATGTTGATCCATGAGATGGCGTTTCTGGTCACGCTCAAAGGCCTGAGTGATCAGATCAAAGGCTTCAATGATTTGTGTGTAATCGTTAGTCATTGATAGGAGTCCAATCAGGTGAAAAGTTGTCGAGATAGGTAATGATGTCTGCTGTTGGAGCGCCAAGCGGTGGATGCTTGTCGCCATCGGAGACTTCAATGATGGTGGAGCAGAGAGCGGGTCCAAATTCGCCAGGTTGAGCAAGCCCTGGCGTATAGATGGCCATCTGCATTGGAACGATGTCATCGATAAGAGCGATGATCTCATAGCGAGTCACACCTGAGATGTCGGGATCAGGTGCCAGGACCTCTATCACATCGATGCGTTTAATGTCAGTCATTAGCGCTTGGTGTTTTTAAGGATGATGGAAGAAATTTCTAGAATCTTCTCCTGATCGCCTTTGTCTTCAGCTTGCTCCAGAAGGATCTCCAGGGACTGTAGTGCTTTGGAACGGAGTGTATTGACGGGCGAGGCATCCCAGGGGTCCTCCAGGCCCGCAGTGAACGTCGAGTAGAAGCGATACGCGGAAGATTGGGGGACACCGTGATCATCCACCAGAACCGAAACGATCTCTTTACGGCCAAGGCCTTCCGCATGAAGGGATTTGATGATCTGTAGCGCGTCCTCTCGAAAGCTTTCATGGTTTTTTGTCATGTAGTGTTTTTTGGAACGGATTCTCGGAATGGATTCTCAGTGAGAATTCCCACCAAGTGATACGCCCATTCCTGTGATAGCCTATCAGCCAATCATTAGATCGACAACCCCGACGTGACCCCTACGATGCCCAAGACCCTGAAAGCTGCCCAGAAGCCCGTGGAACGGACGGAAGAGTATCTCGCGCCCGATGAGCTGGAATTGGTGCTGGAAGCCCTCACGTGGTTTCGTAGGGACCCCTCAGGGCGTGCTCATGCTGGCCGCCTGACTTGGACCCGTGAGAAGTTCGTGAGAGCTAAGCTGCAGGGCCATATCATCGTCCCGCTTGCTAGGGATTGATCCTGGAACGGATAACGACCAAGCCCTGAATCGATAAAAGCCCCCATTAGTTGGGGGCTGTCGATTTGATGCCGCAGTGTTTCTCTACCAGGGCTTGATAGATCGCCCTAGCATTGCCCTGCAAGTCAGAAGGCTGTGAAAGGCACGGACTGGGGCGAAACCTTAGCCTTTCAAGCTGGGCAAACTTGCCATAGATTGGGCAGCCTTGCCCGCCATGAAATAGCGAGGCGAACATGAAGTGAGCCTCGCAAATGTCGAATCGATCAAACCACATCGGCTGAGCCCTCCCTAAGTTCGTCTGCGATTTCATACGGCTTAGGGAAACTCCCGCCGTAGCAGCTCAGCTCTTCCAGAACCATCTGGGCATATCTCAGCCCCGCTGGATCTGAAAGGCTGACGCCATTTGCGTCTGCAATCTCTTGAAGCGTTGTCATGTGGTTTCCTTTGTTGGAACGAAAGAAAGACCCCGGCCGTCAAGCCGAGGTCATCGATGGCGTCGAGACAATGAAATAATAGTGATCCTGGTCAAACCCAGACGCTACGATCTGGGCTTGCCAGTCCGCCATTGGACTGGAGCGGATGAGAGCAAGCGCCGCCAATCGTGCATTCTCGAAAGCGCTTTCCTCGTGTTGCCAGTGGCTCGTCTGTCGCCAGACCGTCCCGCTATCGCGATGATGGCTAGCAACAATCCGGGAGCCTAGCCTTGCGGTAGGTCCCAGGTATTTTGTCTTGATCAATGGGCCGCTGATTGTCATTGCATCCATCCCTTGATGGCGATTGTTTTTATGTACGGCTGAGTGCCGCTATGGGTGAAACTGGAACGGTTGCTCTCCGGTTGATAGAAGAACAACCACAGGCAAGAAAGCCCGGCCACTGCTATCAGTGACCGGGTGGCGAACGTCTCAAGGGTCATCAGCTGACCCCCTGGGCGTCTGCCTTGGCGTCAATCTCTCGGAGATTCTCAGTGAGAATTCGGATGATCTCTTCCTTCTCACCACGCCAGCCGCTAAGCAAGAATTGCTCAATCGCTGGCTTCACTACCCCATAGGGCAGATCGATCTCGACCACATCCCCAGTCTGTTTGCATTTGGCACGGATCGATGAACTATGCAGTTCAACCTCAGCGCTAGTGATGCTGTGACGTGTTGTTTGTGTCGTTTGCATTTGATGGTTTCCTGTTTGGTGTGAACGTTGGCCAGACCCTCCACACTCTCGCGATTGAGAGCGCTTGGGAGTCTGGTTTGCCGCCCCTGCTGACAGTGCGCCTGGTAACAAGCGAACCGACGAGAGGCGGCTGAAGCTGGCACGGGTGAGACCCAGCCAGCTGGCTGATCAGCTTGACTGACTGTCAGCGTTGCGCGCTATGTAGTTATCGAGGTTCTGCCAGCCTGTCCCTAGCGGGAAGGCTTGCCGATCGCGAGGCGATCGATGATCGGCTTGGCTGTGGAGCGGAGAGGCTCTCGCCTCCCTATCCTGATCACTCCTCTAGCATACCAAACTCTTGGAGTGATAGGCGAGAAAATCGCCATTCACGCGAGATCTTAACATTCTCAATTAGCACTCGATACTGAGAATCCCCGCTAGTTGATTCTCAGCGATTCTCAACAAAGCGACTGCTATTGCAACCGAGAATCACTCTCAAAAACTATTGCAACTGAGAATCACTCTCAAAAACTATTGCAACTGAGAATCACTCTCAAGAACTGTTGCAATTGAGAGTCATTCTCAAGAGCTATTGCAATTGAGAATCGTTTGCAATAGGGGGGGCAGTATTGCAAATGAGAATCGTTCGCAATTGGCGCGGGGAACCTGCACATATATCCGCAAACAAGTGATCGAGTACTAAAAAGGGCCCCCGAGGTATTACGGGAGCCCCAGTGTTTTGCGTTGCGTCTAAGCGTCAGTCGATTTTGTCTTCGATTTTGATTGTGAGGTCCGGCGCTTGGATATTGACGACTTCAGTGGACTCACCGATAACACGTCCAATGGAGTCCAGGACCTGGGAAGCAGTTTGCAGCTGCCCCTTCTTCAGAGCCTGATGGAAGAGTTTGGTACGCATATGTTGAAGCCGCGCGAGCATATTTTCGCGATCAGCCTGCCAGTCTTCATCAACGAGTTCTTTTACGGCTCGCCAATCGCGCCAAGCGGTTTCAATTGAGACTTGTTCTTTTTCAGCGTGATCGTAAACAAGCGCCCTTGCCGACAGACCATCCAGCTGTCTGCGATAGAGGCGTCGGATGCGCTCTTCACGTATTTGCGTGGAGCGACGTTCGGTAAGGCTCATTTAAGGGTCAACCTTTTTCTGGATAATAACCTCCAATATGCCGCATTGGCACGGTAGGAGGGGGGTAGGGGTCGAAAACCTGTGTATTGTGATAGGCATGAGCCAAAATTCGCAACCCATCCAACTTCGCTGGGCGCAGGGCGAAGTATTTTCATGCAAAAAACGATTTCGCGTCTTGGTCGCGGGTCGAAGATTCGGCAAATCGTACCTAGCTTGCGTCGAATTGCTGCGTGGAGCGATCAATCGTCCTGGGGAGACGTTTTTTTATTGCGCTCCGACGTATCGGATGGCAAAGGACATCGCCTGGCGTGTCTTAAAGAAGCTTGTTCCAAAGGTCTGGATCAAGACTAAGAACGAGACGGATCTACGGATCGAGCTGATCAACGATTCAACGATCGAATTAAAGGGTACAGAGAACGCAATGGCGCTTCGCGGTCGCAGTTTAAGCGGCGTTGTGATGGACGAGGCAGCTTTTATGGATGCAGACGTCTGGTTTGAGGTTATTCGCCCTGCTTTAGCCGACAAGGAAGGCTGGGCCTTATTCATTTCAACGCCTGATGGGACGGCGAGTTGGTTTTATGACCTTTGGTGTTATGTGGAGGAGGATCCGACTGATTTATGGCAGCGGTGGAGCTTTACGACAATTGACGGCGGAAATGTCAGCAAGACTGAGGTCGAGGCAGCACGTGCTCAGCTTGATGCTCGAACGTTCCGGCAGGAGTTTGAAGCGAGCTTCGAGAATTTAAGCGGATTAGTAGCGATCAGCTTTAGCGACGAGAATATATCGACAGAAGCAAAGGATATTTCGATTCAGCCGTTGCTTTTAGGGGTTGACTTTAACGTTGATCCAATGAGTGGCATTGTTGCGGTGAAGGACGGTCATACGTTGTATGTGTTTGACGAGATCATGTTGACGGGCGGTGCGACCACCTGGGATTTTGCGGAAGAGGTAACCCGTCGATACGGTGTGGAGCGCAGGGTAATTGCGTGTCCTGACCCTACGGGCGGAGCGCGAAAGACTAGTGGAGTGGGGGTGACGGACCATGCAATTTTGCGAAAGAGCGGTTTTACGGTGCAGTCACCGCGATCACCGTGGAAGATCCGCGACAAGATTACGGCAGTTAATACAGCGTTACTAGATGCGTCTGGTGATCGACGTGTTTTGATCCATCCACGGTGCAAGGAGCTGATCAAGGCCCTTCGTACCCTCACCTATTCTCCTGGAACGGGTTTGCCGAACAAAAATTTAGGCGTTGACCACGCTTTTGACGCATTTGGGTATTTATGTTTGCAGCAATTTAATCTGGCGAAGCCGGAAACGCTGGGGACAACAAACTACCGTCTTTATCAAGGGGCGGTTTTTCTTCAAAATAGCTACAGAAGGCTGCAAAAAGGTGGCCTTCTTTTTTGGGTTCTGGAAATCCAAAAGTGCATTTTGAATACTGCCAATGCTCGCACATCGGGCATCTTTTGTTGGTGCGTCGAGGCAGGTCTGGGCGAATTTCGCCGTAAGTTTTGCCATTACGGATGTTACTGATTACGACATGAACGACCCCTAGTTCGTTTGCGATGGAGCGATCAGATTTGGAGCTTTCGAGAACATATTCGACGTCTTGCGTCCCAAGGCGCCGGTTGTTGGCGGGAGTTTGTTTTTTCATGTGACTAGTGTACTACGCTAGGCGTTAAAAAGCCTTTGGGATGGCTAAGATTTGCTTGATAACCGTTCAAACGGTATCGATCGTCCGTTGCCCGGAAAGCCAGCGGTGAGGGGGTGTCAGCGCGCGAGCGGCTCCTAGCTTTCCACCCAATTCCATGGCTAAAATCGGTGTAAATACGCCTTTTAGCCATGCCTGGCCACTACGGCTCCAAGAAGAAGTCCAAGAAAGGCACCAAAAAAGGTGGCAAGAAGATGTGACGAGTTGTGACGCGCAAATTTCGCAAAACTCGCAAAGACCCCAAGACTGGGGCAGCACAGAAGTACCTTTCTGGGTCAAAAAATCGAGCCGCTAAGGCGGCTGAGATTAAAAAGACTGCAGCAAAGTACAAGCGAGGCGAAAACATTGACGTTGCTGCAGTTAGTCGTTCCAGGAGTTCTCAGAATGCCAGCAAAGCCGCTAAACGAAAAAACAAAAAAGGCCCTAAAAGAAAAGGCTGAAGGCACTCGCTTCACTTATGGCGAGTTGGCTCAGGTCTATCGTCGTGGGCAGGGCGCATACCTTTCCAGTGGCTCCAGAAACGTCTCTATGGCGGCCTGGGCGATGGGTCGAGTCAATAGCTACATGTCTGGAAAAGGGGGTGCGCGTAAGGCTGATTCCGACATCTACAAAAAGTCCCGCTCCAAAAAGCAGAAGTAATGGCACTTACGATCAACCGTGGCACCAACCTTGTTGAGTACCACGAATAAACACCTCTCACCTCTGTTGATGATGCCTTTCAGGTTCACGCAGACACCAGCTGCTTTTGCTTTGCCGCTGTCGTCACTGCTGGAGCGAACTTCACCCTCGCTTTAGAGACCAATTTCAATGGTGGTTCCGAGTGGTTCACCATCGATACCAGCAAAACAATCAACGCTGATGGCCAATACCTCTATTTTTACGACGGCAAGCCATGTAACAACATCCGAATGAGGATCTCTCACATTTCCTCTGGAACGCCCAGCGTCACGCCACACATTGGGCTTACCTATCGCGATTGAAGAGCTAGACTCAAAGGCATAGACCCTTCCTTATGTCTAATCATGGCTATCCTCCGTGGAGAACAGGGGGCTGTTCAGTTTGACGCTGCCGGTTCTACTAACGCCACTATTATTGGCACCCGCAGCTGGACGCTGAACATCACCAAAGAAACCCTGGATGTCACCGATCACGGCGACACTTTCCGGACTTTTGTCGGCAGCATGATTTCCGGCTCTGGCACGGTCGAACTGGTGTACGACCCCGATGCCACTGGCCAAGCCTCTTTTATCGAGGACATCATGACGACAGCGGACACAGCTGACGCCACCTTCGAGCTGTTTACCACGGGCACCACAACTGGTTCAGATTCGATCAGCTTTGCTGGAATCATCACCAGCATGGATATTGCATCCACAGCCGGTGATTTGGTCGTTGTGACTTGCAACTTCATTACCAGCGGCACCATCACTTCTAACCTTGAATAAGGTTTGACTGATGGTTGAACGCGGCGGCGAAAAATTTGAAGGCTACAACAAGCCTAAGCGCACACCGAGCCACCCTACGAAATCCCATGCCGTTTTGGCCAAGGAAGGGGACGAAATTCGGTTAATCCGATTCGGGCAACAGGGAGTCAGTGGCTCTCCTAAGCGCAAAGGTGAATCTGCAGCCGACAAACGCCGCCGTGCTTCATTCAAAGCCCGCCACGCAAAAAACATCGCACGTGGCAAACTCTCTGCTGCCTACTGGGCAGACCGCGTGAAATGGTGAAATGACTTATTCCGTCCCCGGCCTGGTACGTACCCATCTCGTCAGCTCTTCCTACATGGGAAGTGTTGACAGTCCGTTCGTCCGCACCAAAGCGGTGATCAACCAGATGAAAGGCTGGGAGATCATGAAGGCCGTCACCTCTGGGACGGAATACCTCCGCGAAAACAGCGAAACCTTCCTTCCTCTCGAACCCCGCGAGGATTACACGGCCTACCTGGCACGTGTAAACCGCGCTGTTTTTTCGCCTTACACGCAGCGCCTAATCAACGCCGCCGCAGGTCTTATTCTCCGCAAACCAATCAGCGTCGAAGGCGACCCCTACTGGACCGAAGTCTTCAACAAAAACGTCGACGGCTGCGGCTCAGACCTCGACGAATACGCCCGCCGCAAAGTTGTTTGCGCGCTTACCTACGGCCACTGCCACACCCTTGTCGATTTCCCCGCACCTAGCGATGCGCGAAGCCTTGCTGAAGAGCGTGCTCTTAATCGTCGGCCCTATTGGATTGAGGTGGATCCAACCAGCATCTACGGCTGGCGCCTGGACCGTGAAACAAACTACGGCAGTCTCACGCAAATCCGAATCGGCGAAAAAGCCGTTGTAGCCGACGGTGAATTCGGCGAAAAAGTCTATGACCAAGTCCGTGTCATCGAGCCAGGTCGTTATCGCATCTATCGTCAAGAGGAGCAAAAACAAGAAATGCAAGGGCAGTTTCCATACCCCTCTGCATTCGATCAATCCGACGCTTCAGCAGACTTTGAGCTGGTTGAATCAGGTCCTTACAGCCTCGAAGAAATCCCTCTGGTAACGGTCTACGCCAACAAGGTGGAGACCTTGGTGAGCCGTCCCCCACTGCTGGACATCACTTACCTCAACCTGGCCCACTTCCAGCGTCAAGCCGACCTAATCCACAGCCTCCACATCGCCTCCCAACCCGTCCTTGTCCTCGAGGGCTGGGACGATCAAACCAAGGACATGGCCGTCAGCGTGAACTACGCCATGGCGACCCAACCCGGCAACAAGGTCTATTACGTCGAGCCCGCGTCGAGCGCTTTCGAAGCCCAATCTGCAGAGATCAAGGAACTGCAGCAACAAATGGGCAACCTCGGCATTTCAACTTTAGGCCACCAAAAATACGTCGCCGAGTCTGCAGAAGCCCGCCGTTTAGACCGCATGGACAGCAACTCAATGCTGGCCATGGTTTCCATGGACCTCGAAGCTGGTCTCCAAAAAGCCTACGATCTGGCTGGTACGTACCTAGGCATCGAACCTCCGACAGTAAAAATCAGCCGCGACTTCGACCTACAACGTTTGATCGGCCAAGACATCACTGCAATGGGTCAGCTGTTTGCTGACGACATCATTAACCGCGAAGAGTTCCGGGAGATGCTTGTACAAGGCGAGATTCTACCCAAAGCAGCGGAATCACCTTACGACGGTACAGTAGAGGAGTAGTAGCAAATTATTCCCCATGGGACTTCGTTTCGAGGAGATCAACCCTCCCAAAAAGGAAGAAGCGCCTGCAAAGAAGCCTGCAGCCCGCAAAACCAAGTCTACTAAAGTAGAAGAGTCAACTGATTCCAACTGATGGAAAAACAAGTCATCCAGGAGACGCCCGTGGCGCCTTCTGAACAGCCCGTGGCTGCGACGACCCCAACTCCACCTGTGGACATTTCTGCTTACGAGCAGCAAATCGAGGCGTTAAAAACTCGTGCCAGCGAAGCTGAGGAAAGATTCCAGGGCATCAAAAGCAAACTCGACGAGGTCTACAAAAAACAAGACGATCAGCGCCGCAAAACCCTGGAAGACCAGGGCCAGTGGAAAGATCTTTGGGAAGAGGCCAACAAAACAGCTCAGACCAAAGAGCAACAGATCGCCGACCTGCAACGCCAACTCGACGACCTAAAAGCGTCGAACGAGACCGCAGCAATGAAAAACTCTGCACTCTCCGCCATCAGCCTGGCTGGAGCGATCAATGCAGAGCAGATGCTGCAGTTGGTCCAAAACAACCTGACTAAAACTGCCGACGGCAGCGTAAAAGTTTTGGACGGCGGCGTTGAACAGGACCTCAACATCTACCTCGCCAAGCTAAAAAATCCTGGTTCGGGGTACGAGCACCACTTCAAACCCAGCACTCAAGCCGGGATGGGTGCAAAACCAAGTTTGAATACAGCCAATGCCGCGGGTATCGCTAATCCGTGGGCAGAAGGTAGTATTAACTTAACAAGGCAAATGACCTTGGAAGCTACCGACCCCGATCTTGCAGCTGTGCTCAAGAGAGAGGCAGGTAAATAGTCCCCGTGGGACACCACTTCAAGTCTGTGACTTGAATCCCGTAAACGTTATCACTGGAGCTTGAAATGGCCGCCCCATTTCAGAACTATTCCGGCGGTGTCCTTCTGGCGGACATCGTCAAGCGCAATAATCTCAGCACTTATGTGTCTGAGGCCATCAAAGAGCGCAGCCTGTTCATCAAGAGCGGCGCTGTTGTTCGCAATTCCCTGCTGGATTCCCGCTCTGGCGGCACCCGCATCCAAGTTCCTGAATTCAACCCCGTGTCTCCCACCGAGGAGATCATGGATGGAACCGCCACTTGGGGCACCAGCACCGCTGGTTATCTGACTCCCCAGAAGATCGGCACTGGCACCCAGATTGCAACCATCTGCCATCGCGGTTTCGCGTATGCCGTGGATGACGTTGCAGTTCTGGCTGCTGGCGAAGATCCAATGCTTCACATCCGCAACCAGCTTGCCGACGCCATCAACAAACTGAACAGCGCCCGTCTGTTCTCCCAACTTGCTGGTCTGTTCGGCACCGCTCTGTCCGCTAACGCACTGGACAAAGCCGTTGCCGCTGCTTCTGGTGGTGCGGAAGCCAACTTCCTGTCAGCCGCCAACGTGGCCGAAGCTCGTTCCAAACTGGGCGAGCGCGGCGAAGAGCTGGACACCCTGATCGTCCACCCCTCGGTTGCCTTCTACCTGTACCAGGTGGGAATGCTGACCTTCTCCACCTCTGCACTGTCCGCTTCTGGCGCAGTGACCTGTGGTGGTGGCGGCGTGGGCATCGGTGCTCGCGAAGTCGGCGAATTCGCCGGTATGCGCGTCATCGTTGACTCCCAGGTCAACACCGTTGCCCCTGGTACGTCTGGCCACCAGCGCGAGTTCTACTGCTATCTGGTCAAGTCCGGCACCATCCTCGAGGGTGTGCAGCAGGACCTGCGGATTGAGGCAGACCGCAATGTGTTGTCCAAGCAGGACGTCCTTTCGGTTGACTACCACTCTGCTTATCACGTGATGGGCACCAAGTGGTCCGATGCTGGTGACAACCCCACCAACACCGAACTGGCAACCGCCGGTAACTGGGATGCTACCTACGACATCGATCTGATCCCCATGGTTCAGATGACCGTCAACAGCCCCCTGGACACCACCACCATCTGATCTTTCTTGATCAGGCAAACGGCCCTACCATTAGGTGGGGCCACCTTCTTTTCTTGCTATGGCTGCCACAATCAACGCCACCCTGAAGAGCGCGACAGCCAATAGCTATGTGACATTGGCCGAAGCCGATTCATATTTTGAAACCGTCCCAGACAGCACCACCTGGGACGACAAGACTGACGACCAAAAAAACCGCGCTTTGATTTCAGCTACGCGCTGGATCGATAACCAAGTTTTTTACGGTGATCGTTGCGACGTTGAGCAAGCACTGAGTTGGCCCCGCAACAATTACCACGTCGATCGAGTCGAGCTGACTTGCAGTGTCATTCCTGCCGACATCAAATACGCTACCTACGAGCTGGCACGTGCCTTAGCCAATGACACGGAGTCAATTACAGGGTCTACCGGCGATACGGGGCTATACGAAGCCGTCAAACTCGGCGACCTGGAAGTCAAATACAACACTGCTAGCCAGGCTACGGGAACAGTCAATAACGTTTTTGATGTTTACCCGTGGCTGCAGTCTTACCTTGGTGCTTACTGCCTTGGCGGCAGCGGCAGCTATCAAGTCCGCTTGGTGAGGGGTTGACATGCCTGGAGCATTAGACAAAGCCTTCCGAGATGCAGCCAAAGCAGTGGTTTCGGAACTTGGGAGTAGTCTCGATACGACCATTGACTACATTCGCAAGTTTGATGGCGAGTATGACGTAGCCAAGGGCAAGTACGAGACTTTTGATCGTCCTTATTACAACTTGCCTTGTCCAGTTGAGTTTGTGAGATCAGAGGAAGAGGAGGGTCGTGAAGAGCGGCGAGCTCGGATCTATATCGCTCCTGAGCAAATTGGAGGCAACCAGCCTACGCTTCAGGACGAAGTAATCTTAAAGTTTGCTGGAGCGGACCGCACCGTTCAGATTAATAGCGTGCAGACGTATCGAGGCGGGCAAGAGTATTTGTATGTTTTGGGGGTAACGTTCTGATGGCGCGTAAATTTGCTAGCACAGATCTAGGCGACTTTGAAAGCGATTACGAAGCGTACTTTGATAGAGCGTTTAATAACCTAATTGAGCTAGCGCTTCGCAAGCTAGCGACTAGCGAAAATAGTCCTGTCTATACAGGTTATTTTGCTTCTAGCTGGAAAGCAGGAAAAAGGCAAATCCAAAGAGAAAGCAGAAAGGTCAGCGATCGGAACCGACGCACTAAAGAGCCTTGGGCGACGGTTTACAAAATTAAGACAAGAGGCACGGGCGACACGTTGACAATGTGGGGTGTAAAGAAAAATCTTGGAGAAATTCAGCCAAGGTTTTCTCAGGCCCCCAACTTTAATTTCAAAAAAGACAAAAAAGTGTACATTGGCAACCAAGCCAATTATGCTCCTTACGCTCTTGAAGATGGAATGACAATTGCGTTTATTCAGGGCGAGATGAAAAAGCTAATCGACGACACTTTCCGGGAGAAACCCATCTTGGGACGAATTGCAGTTGGTGCGGCGCCTGCAGTTAACAGGCTGTCGGGCACTTATGGCGTTTCTTACGAGCCTCTTATTGAACCATGACCCTTGTAAATGCTAGAGCTGCTTTTGAGAAGGCAGTCACCGACGCAGTTGTCGCAGCGGACAGTAGCGTGCTGATGATTTACGACAATGTTCGGTTTACGACGCCAGGCAAAACAAAGAAATACGTTTCGATGCGAGTGACTTTCAACCAGTCAACGCTCAAAAACCAAGGCGCTGCTTCTGACTATTACAGCGGCGTGATTCAATGCAACGTCTATGTGCCCAAGTCTGCTGGAACGTCTGTGCTGGCTGCAATTAGCGAATCGGTGATTGACGGTTTGACCTCAGTCAACGCAAGCAACTATGTGGATACATATAGCGTTTCGCCTAGGGTCCTAGATATAAACGGTCCTATTCCAATAGAGGAAGAGGATAGGTCTCATTTTTTAGGCATTGTGTCTTGTCAGTTTACGGCAGTCCTGTAGTATATTGATCGAAACGATAGTGCTGTATGCGCGCGACTGAGCTGCTGCGAAACAAGTTTGGCGTTAGCCAGCTTTATAAGCATGAGGTCAAGGATGGCGACGAGGTGGTGCTTGAGGTGTATTGGCACCCGTTGACGATTGCCGAGCGTGAGGCGATCCAAAAGAAATCTAACTCTGATGATGCCGGTGATTTTGCCCTAGGCATGATGATCGAAAAAGCCCTGGATGCTGACGGGAAGCGTCTTTTCCAGGATGGAGAAAAAGCTGCTCTTCGCAATGCTGTCGAAGCGGCTGTGCTGCAAGAAATCCAACTTGCGATGCTGGCTTCTGGAACGGAGAACAAAGTGGAGGACGCGAAAGCAGCTTTGAAAAGCAAGCAATGATTGGTACTTTATTTATTTTCTAGCCAAGGAGCTGGGCACAACGGTGTCTCAGCTTGCTCAGTCGTTGACGCAAGAAGAGCTGGTCGGTTGGGCTGCTTATTTTGAGCTGCACAACGAGCAGCAAGAGAAGGCAATGGAGCAAGCAAAAATGCGCCATGGAGCGCAAGGCGTTAGCAGGAGGTAAAGTGGAGCAATAGGTCTTTGGTGCGGGCTTGTGGCTGACTACGGCGTAAATATCGCGGTTGCGGTCAAGAACTCCCAAGCGATCACTAAGCTGTCAAGAGACACCAAAACGCTTAGTGGGCAGATTGATAATGTAAACAAGAACATTGAAAATTATTCCAATTTGGTTGGCAAGGCCGTTGTCAATTCAACGGCAAACTTTAGTAGAGCCTTGCAGGACGCTGCTGAAAACTTAAACAAGGTTGCTCTTAATGGAGACAAGGCTACCCAAGCTGCAAGAGAGTTTCTTGACGCGCAGTTGTTGAGCAATCAGGCACTAGAAGAGCAAAAGCGACTGGTTAGAGAAGTTTTTCTGGCCGGAAGGCCTGTTCAAGCAACTCCGTTTGGTCCTCAGCCCTTCAGCCCTCAAAAGCAGTTGGCGGACGAAGGAAAAGCAAGGGCTCGCCTTCTAGCAATTCAGGCTGATAAAGAGTCAGGATTGCGTCAAGAAAGGTTTCAGGCTACATCTGACTTTTTAAACAAGATGCACAACCTAGAGATAAGTCTGGGCAAAAAAACTAACAGCATAGAAATTGATAACATAATTAAAGAGTTTGAGATTAAAGAAAGGTTTGAAAAGGAACTATTTGACAATGCAATAAAAAGAGACAAGGAAGAGGAAGAAGATTTATGGAGCAGCTTGGGTTTAGAAAAACTGCAGAGTTGCGTGCAATAGAGGAAGTTGACAAAGCAAGAAAGAAAGCAGCAGGCGAGGCCATAACCCTTATTGGCCAAACAAGCCCAATCGGTGGAGCGGTAGGCATTCCGGGCAGTCCTGCTGCTTTGCGTGCTGCTGAACGCGCCCAAAGACTTAGATCCGCTCAAAGTAGTGCACTAATTGGTGGGGCGTTTCCGTTGCTGTTTGGTCAAGGCCTAGGAGCCTCCATCGGTGGCGGATTAGGCGGCTTTGGCGGCGGAATGATTGGTGGCCAGTTTGGCTTTGGCGTGTCTCTGATTGGAACGCAGATTGGTTCAATGTTTGACCAATTTGTTTCTGAAGTGGCAGTTCTTGGTCAAGCTCTAAGAGATCCAACAGAAGCTTTAAGTGCTTTAGAAGAAGCAGGTTATAGGGTAAGCGAATCTATTAAAACTTCCGTACAAAAGCTTATAGAAACCGGAAAAGCGTATGAAGCCCATTGTATTGTTCTGGAAGAAATAGAAAGAACTCTAGGCCCGGGAGCTGTTGGACAGCTTCAAGCGTACAAGAATGAAACCGAAAGACTGCAGGATCAGTACAACGAGCTAAAAGCTGCTCTAGCAGCCGAACTTCTCCCGGCAATGGTTGGGACGGTATCGATAATTAACGAGTTAATTGTGGCCTTTAAAGCTTTAGTAGATTCCCCTGTAGGTCAGTTTATACAAATGATGAGTCGGGGGATGATTGGTATGTTCTTCCCGGGTCTAAACGTATCCTTGAAAGCTTTTGAGATGGTTCAAGAGCGAGGAAGAACACTGGGTAAAGCTGCCGCAGGGCCTTCATTAGCTCCTGATTTAGTAGAGTCAGACAGGTTAAAAGCACTCAATAAAGAGGAAGAACAGCGAGCAATTATGCGGAAAGCGGAGAAAAAGCATCAACAGGAAATGAAACGCCTAGAGGGCGAGCGCGCTGCAGCACAGAGAAAAGCATCTCAAGATCGTCTACAAGCTGAATTAGATTATATAACTCTTCAAGAGCGGATTATCAACTTTGAGAAACTACAACGACAGAAAGAAAATGCTGCACTTCAGCAAAAACAAGATTTAGAAACAAGCATAAGTTTACTTAGAATTGAGTACATGAAAACACAAGATGAACTTAATAGTTTAGGCTTAGACGAAATCAGTAAACTTGATATTACTAGAGAACAAATTAACGCTATTTTTGAGATAGAAAAGAAACTACTTAAAGAAAGACAAGAACAAGAAGTATCGCAAGCTAAATCGATTAAAAACCTAAAGTTAATTGACGATAAGTACTTCTATCTGCTAGGAAATCTAGAAGCTCAGAGGGACTTAATGCTTGACTTGAATGACCTTGAGCAAAAACGTGCAGTGACTGGCGCAATACTTGCCGAAGGATTTACGCAAGAAACATTGGAGGAAATGTTCTCTGTTGAACAAAGCATAGATAAACTTATTGAAAAATATCCACTGCTTGGTCAGGCTGCTGATGCAGCGGCCAACATGATGACCTTTGGCATCCAGTCTTTTGTCGATGGAACGAAGACTGCAGAAGAGGTGTTTGCCGATTTCCTCCGCAGTATTGCTGACATGCTGATGCGTACCGCGCAGCAAATGATCGCGCAGTACATC
>Ga0070754_10001428_pt1 | contig 19198 bp, 34 predicted proteins | sample VirMetDEL_Sep_01_FD_75181 | JGI IMG/M metagenome (GOLD analysis project Ga0070754, IMG submission 75181) | Aqueous microbial communities from the Delaware River and Bay under freshwater to marine salinity gradient to study organic matter... | ecosystem: Environmental > Aquatic > Marine >... | reverse complement strand
GTATCATTTACTATTTCCCAGTCTCCAGCAGTGCCAATATTTATAGTCTCTTTGTCCTCTATATCATCATCATTCCACCAGCTAACTTCTATCTCAACATCAACATTTGTAGCATAAGCTGAAATACTTTTTAATCCCCAAGTCCTCATTTCAAAATATAACTCCCAGTCTATTTGTGCTACACACTCACAATCGTAATTATCATCTCTCCTATTCTTCCAGTTAGGTAGTCCGTAAACATCTATACTTCTGTCCTCAAGTTTTGTAATAAAATTATTGTCTGTCATCATTGTTTTGTGTTTTAAGTTCAATACAAATATTGCATCTATTTTTTATACTGGCAAATTTTCAGCACATTATTTTTGTTCTGAACCCTTATTTATACTCATTCTAAATAAGACTTCTTTAATTCTTGCCACTGCATTGAGGTATGCTATATAAGATATATTTGCATAATCAACATAAAACATATCATCTTTATACTCATTATCTACACCCTCAAATATTCTAATTTCTTCCTCCAGCTCATTGACTACATTTTGTAGCACTTTTTCTATTTTTGTTTTCATCTGTAATTTTTATTTGTGTATTCAGTTTCTTTTTTTAATCTATCTACCATAGTTTTATAGTATTCTTTCATTTCCTCATAGTCTATAACTATTTTATTGTTATCATCAATATGATAATATACTGGTACGCTTATTGTTTGTTTCATATTTTATTGTTTTTCAATTATTACATCATTATACCCTTGATTTTTCCACTCCAACACTATAATTTCTGCATCTAATAGTGTTACATTTTCAGCATCTATAACGCCTCCCACCCATACTCTATACAAATTTTCTTTCATAATTTTTTATTTTTAGTTATCAAAATATCTATCTCTTTCGTTTTCATTATACTCATATAATGGTATAGCATCACACTCATCATCACATTTGTCGCAAACATAATCTATATAGTATTCATTTTCTACACTATTACACTCTTGACAAACAGACCAAAACTCATCTCCTTTTGAGAGGTTTTTTATATCCAGTGAGCCACAATCCCCACAAGCCATAACATCTTCTTCATAGGTATCTCCACAACAAGAGCTTACTAATACACTATCCCCAGCATCATCAATAGGGTTGCTTAATTTCCAGTTATCGTAACTCATTGTATTGTTTTATTGGAGTTTGTTAATTGTAGTCTTATGTACTCTCCCTCATTATCCTCATCTACATCTGCAATATTATATTCATCAGTTTCAATAATATTATGCAACGCTTCTTCTGTATGGTATGTACTTTTTATTTTTATTTCGCAAATATCATTTCCAAAATAATCTTCTAATTTAATTCTCATAAGTGTCCTCCCCATTTTTCGTTAATAACATCATATCTTGTTTCATTCTCGCTATCTTTTTCGTTCATACCTCCACCAAGACCAAAACCATATTCAAGTTTTGCCTCGTGTAAACTTTGGTCTAAACTATCAACAAAGATATTTTCGTTCTCAAATAGCCAGTCGCTTACATCTTCTAATGGTATATCTACTGGTATATCAATATGAACCTCAGCGTACTTATGATACACCACTCTACTGCTTATTACTACTTCTCTTGTTTTCATAATTGTTTGTTTTACTTAATAATAATTTCTATACAAATATTGCACAAATAATTGTAACCACCAAACATAAACGCCTTTATTTCAGTAGTTTATAATCATTCTAAATAAGGGATTTCAGGGGTGCTATATAGGAACAGGCGTGTGTACGCCCATAAAAGGATTTCTCCAGGACTTTTTGTAGCCCAGGATTTTGAGCATAAAAAAAGGGGCAGAACGCCCCCTTTTTAGAGAAGATAAACACAAAACAAAACAAAAACAATACGAAATTGTTTGAAAAACAATTAACGCATTAAAATCCACATAATAAAGAACTTTTTGGAATATTATTAAAGAACTTTTTACAGGACTTTTATCAGGGGGGATTTATTTTTTAAGTAATTAGGGAGGTCGCAGACGACCATTTCTTTAAACCTCCCCAATCAGAACATATATGCAGCACTCAAGTAGCTTGCTCACTAAAACTTATAAATATTTCTTCTACCTAAATCCATAGGCACAAATATTCCTGTCTTTCCTCCATCTATAACCACACCGCAGCCAAGAGTGGGCTTCTTTGGAAAGTTTTTACCATAAGAAAAGGCCATGTGGTCAACATCAATTCCGCAGCCGACATTGAGGCCAAAAATAATGTCATTTCTTGAGGCCATATAGGAAACTCCACCAAAAGAGTGAGAGTGCCCAACAACAGTAGATTGCCTATTGGCTTGTGCTCTGTTTCTTGCACCTGAAATACCGCTGCTTCCTGTGCCATGTTCATAAAGCACTCCGTCTATCTCCCACGAGAGTTCCCACTGCCAACCTTTCGGTGCGTTCCATATCTCTTCATAGGTTTTCATAAATCTGCTTGGTATTCCTGCTGTTGTGGCTTTCCTAAAAGGTAAGGCCGAGTGGTTTCCCACACAGACCTTAACATCAGGGAAAGTCTCATACCACTTCTCCATCGCTTTTTGGGCTTTCTCAGCTTCGCTTTCAGCATTAGGCATCTCTACCATCTTCTCGTGGTAAGAAAGGGCCGCATTATCGACCTCATCGCCAATATGTATTATTTCTGAAACACCAAAACGAGAAAAGACTTCGTAACAAAAGTCTCTATATAAAGGATGGCAGAATGGTTCATGAGTGTCTCCAATAATTCCAACATTATTAGAGTTCCTATACGCCTGAAGCATATCGTTTTCGGCTTTAGTAAGCCTTGGTCTATACTGTTTCATAGTTTCGTGTTTGAGCAAAACTATAAAAAAAATATAATATATACAACTATTTTTTCATTTTTTCGTATGAACGACCACCAAAGTAAGCTCCAAAAGCTGTTATAGCAAGCATTTGCCACAGGTCAATCCAAGAATCTTTTATATCAAGTTCAACAAAACTGAAATCAACGAGAGTGAATACAGTAAGAAAAACAAGAAGAAAAGCCAGGCTAAGAGGTCGTATAGACTTAGCGAGCCAATTATCGCTTTGCATATCTGCTTTCCATCTTTCACTAACCTGTTCTTGTATAGTTTTTTCAAATTCATAGATAGATTTATTTATTTCGTGTTTAATAAGTTCTTTCTCTTCTGCTGAGGTGTGTATTTTATCAATAGCATTTCCAACACTATCAACAAGCTCCTTTGCTCCACCACTAAATATTTTCTTTAATATACTCATAACTATTTCTGTAACTTAATTCTTCCTAAAGCGATTCCTACAAGAATCATAAGGGTTATATATAAAAGTGCCATCATGCTAAGTCTATATATTCTATTGTTACTTCTTCTCCTTTTTCGATAGCTTTTGCAATACGAGGATAAATTCTTTTGTAGGCATTAACACTCTTACCAACAAAACCATCTTTAATGATTGTATTATTCTCTTGCGAGTCGCCCACGATGAGACAACCAGCAGTGTGTTCGTCAGTATTGCCAGTGTGTATAAGAATGTACTCAAAACCAGGAACATTAACGATATGAAGCATACCAATATGTATATTAGAATACTTTTTAGTGTATCTTTCATGAAATCCACCCTCTTTTCTTAATTCTATATTATAAACTCCAGCAGGTATTCTTGTCTCTCCCTTTACTTTTAACACCCTCTTTTCATCTTCCAGGGTATAACAAAGAAAATTAAGCCCTAAGTCGTTCTCTTCAAAAAGTAAGCCTGATGTTGAGTCAGGCCTGGAGTTAAATCTTAATACTTTTAGCTTCATTTTAGAAGAACATTTTAACCAGCACCCCAACAACCGTTGCAAAAATAATCCAAAGAGCCTTTGTAACATTTGATTTCCACCTTTTCATGTCCTGGAACTCTTGAAGTAAATCTTCATACTTCTCAAATTTAGTTTCCCTAAAGTCTGTATTTTTATTTACACGAGAAACAAACCCATCGTCAGGATTTAATAAACTTGAGGTTAATCTATCAAGCTTACTATCCATAGAGTCAAGCTTGTCCTCAAACGAGTCCATTCTCTGCTTCATTAACGCTATTTCTTGTGCTGCTGTAGCCATTATTATTTAGTTGCAACAAACATTTCTAAATCACAACCATCTGCCGCCTCAGGAACTGCAAGTGCATATACAGTAAAAAACCTATTGTGGTTATTGGCGTTAACAGCATCTCTACCCTCAATAGTTCCAGCACCAGCTAAGAAAACATGGTCTTGCAACAAAAAGCTTGCCCCTGGATTTAAAAGAACAACATAGGTAGCGGATGCAGGGTTAGTATCACAAACACCATCATTGTTTGTTACCCTTAAATATACAGGGTAGTTATCATCAAGGTTTGTAAATCTTGCATAAGAGAACTTTGTTACATCAATATCTCCAGCACTGTTTGGTGCGTTAGTAGCCGCTATTAAACTCACAAAATCTTGAGTCCTGTCAACATAAGGAGGGATGGTCATTATTCTTTGATAAACCTCATCTATGTTTGTAAGAGTGCTTGTCGTAACACCTCCGTATGTAGTTCCGTTAAGTGTTACCGAATCTGTTATTACACTTGTTAAGGTTGCGTCTTGTACTGTAGTTGCCATATATATTTTTAAAAAGTTGTTAATCTTGATTGGATTTGGAAGCTAACATTGTCTCTTCCTGGTATGTTTACCGCTATAACTATCATTCCGTCTGTTGGGAAAGGCCCTGCTGCTGGCGATATACCAAAACAAGTTGCGTCTCTATCTCCTGCTAAAGTTACTAAGTCATTACCTAAAGCGGTATTGTTGTCAGTATGCGTTGTGTTACATAGAGTGCTAACACTAAAAGCAATTATATCAACTTGTTGACCAGCAGTTCCTGATATAAACCCTCTAAAACCCTCAAAAGTCTCTCCCTGTCTATAATAATAGCAAGCCCCACCCATAGCCTCTGTAAGAGAAAATCTTGAAGCTCTTGGTGCAAGAGAAAACTTATATGCGTGAGTATCTTGCATATTTTTTATCCAAAGCCCTGTGCCAAGATTTGATGCAAAAGCTCTTATAGGGGTGTGAGTAAATACACCATTACTGAATGTTATGTAATCAGAAGATGATAAATAACCGTCTGTTGTTGAGTTTGCTTGAGTTATGCTTATAGCTGGAGTTGTACCTCCTGAAGATACTATTGGAGCTGTGCCAGTAACAGCAGTTACCGTTCCTGAGCCACCGCCTCCTGGAAGCCACTCTATAACCCCTGAAGTTGATGTTAAAACAGTAGTTCCTGTATAAGTTTTTGTGTTTACAAACTCAAAATTAGTATCCCCATCAACTGTGTCAGGAGAGTCGGTCATACCATTAAATGTAACTTTACCTGTTCCGTCAACAGTTGTTGTTAACTTACCCCAAGAACCAGTTTGTCTGTCAAACTCCTGCTGTATTTCAGAAGCAATAGTTATAGCTGAGTCGTTTGCAGCTATATCTATTTTTATTTGATGATAACCTGGAAGCGGAACATGAGTATCAGTTTCTCCAGCAACATCAAAGTAACACTCTCCCTTATTGCTTTCATCTAAAAAAACATAAAACTTTCTTTCATGAAGTCCTCCAGCTATATCAGGCCCACAAGTTATTCTTGTTTCTGTTCCATAGGGAGATGTGTTCCAATCCAGTAAACCAGCATCACTCTTTGTTAAAACACTTGAGTTGTTTGATACACTAAAGTCTTTTGGTGGGTGTAGCTGGTCGTTTGGTAAATCAGGATGAAAATTAGTTGCCATATTAGTATAATATTATTCCGTTTAGTTTACTTACCCCACCCTTATTTTCATTACAGTAATCAGGATAAGCTTCATCGTTCTCGTTTAAAAACTCAATCATTCTTCTTTGATATGTGTCTGACTTTTTAAATGTTTCATTTCTAAGGAAGTTTAACTTCTTAGAATCTACAGGCATAGTAAAGTCTGCAACATTCTCAACAACACCCTGTGAGGTTGTATTATAAGACATATCAGGCATCATCTCAAACTTAACACCGAAAGCTAAGTATTTTTGTATATAGTCCTCTAAAAGGACTCCGTTTGGCCTCCTAAATTTAAACTTAGAAAATGCGTTTGTGGTTTTTGCAGCTCCTGAAACCTTGAATTTAGTTACAAGCCCAGCCGCATTTGTTTCTACAGAAACGACCTTGTTAAATCCTCTACAACAAGCACCATCTGTATTGTTACTATCTTCGTAAAGAGGCAAATCAACAGAAGTAACAAAATCATTTACCTGTATATGATTAACTGGAGTGCTTAGTGTAACATTAATATCTCCACTTGCAGTAACACAATCAACATCAATCCATGTGTACTGAACATTATTATTGACCTCCTCAGAAATAGTTTCATAAAGCTTTTCTCCAATAGCAGGCTGTATAAAGTTAAGTTCTGCAATTTCTACAAAAGCAGGCTTAACTAAATACTTATCTGTATTTTTATTAGTAAAAGCTGTATCAATTACTTGCTTCGGAGTTATCAGGGCCATCTTTTATCTTATTTTTTTCTATTAATAAATTTTCCAACTCCTCTTCTGTTAGTTCAGGCAAGTGAAATATTCTTCTTCCCTCTTGAACTGAAACATAATCAGTAGGGTTTATAGCACCAAGCATAGTAACTGGAGGTTTATTTACTATGTGCAGGTCAGAAACATTGTAACCTGCGTGCCTTTTTAACACTTTCTTTAATTCTCTACACATCATGTATTGAGGCTCTCTAATAACTGTTGACATAACTATATCGTATATAGTCAAAATCTGCTGGTTATTCCCTAAAGAACCTGCAACCTGTATTCCTGATAAAGCAGGATTCCATCTGTGTGCAGAAATTATGTTATCATTAGTAATGGTTTGTAGTTCCATAAAAGAACCATCACTTGTGTCGTTTATAACTTGAACATTTGAGGCAGACTCGTCTCCATTCTTAGCTATAAATAATATTTTAGAGTTGTTGTTTTCTCCAGTAAGCTTTTCTCTTGCCTCATCAATAAAGAGTTGTGCCTCTTCTTCTGACATATCTGCCCCTAATTCAATAATTGCAGACGGCATAAAGCCATTCTTAAATCTTGTAAGGTTGTACTTACCTATTTGATTTGCTATCTTTATATGGTCTAAAGCTGCTACATAATCAGGTAAACCATAATAATAATATGTGCTCTCATAATCACAGAAGTGGATTACAGAACGCTGAACACCCTTTGCGTACTTTTTAAATGTAGGGTATATATCAAGAGACTTAATCTTCTCTTCACTTCTCCTTACATCTGCCCAGTTAGGGTGGAATAGTATTTTCTTTTTATCTTTAGCAACTCTACCTGTAGTTGCATCGTGATGATAAAGATTGACATAACCCTTACCAACAACAACTTCAAGATATGCGTTACCAAAAGTCCAGTAGTCATCAGACACTTTTCTCATAACATCATCGAGACTTTCTCCGTCTGCGTTGACATCTTGTATATATTCGTCAAGAGACTCGTCTAAAGTATGAAAACCCTCTCCAATAGTAAAGGTTGTTTTAGTGTTTAGAATTGCCCTGTGAGTAGAGGCAGCTCTTGATAACTCACTTAAATGTTGAGGAAATAAATTATCATCCCCAAAAGGAATCCAGCTATTTTTGAGCTTATCCAGCCTTTTTACCTCCTCAGGAACATCCTGTGCAAGGTCTTTAGAGAATCCGTAAGCAAGAAGTTTATTTTTCTTCGCTGGCTTTTGATGATACCTGCTTCTCTTCTTTTTTACCTGCTGTTTCTTTGATTCCATTTACCTTTTTCTTTTTAGTAATTTTCTTTTCTTCGTCTGAAGAAACATAAGGCTTGCCCATATCATAAAGCTCTTTTAAAAGCTCTTGATTGTCTGAAACAATAGACTTAGTGTTTTTATAACAAAAATCAATTCTTGTTTTAGATAAGACAACCTCTTCACAGCCATTTTTTGAAAACCACTTTATATTTAGTTTATAAGCCATAATTTTATTTTTATAATGCAAACATAAAGAAAATTTGGGAGGATGTCAAGCACCCCCCCATTTTTTCAATTTATTAATAGCTTATTAAGCTACAGTCCAAGCACCAGTGAATGATGCTGGTGGTGTCATACCAGCAGTAAGACCGATTGGGTACTCAGCTTGCTCTCCTGTTAATGTAACATTAGTTCCATTAGCATCTTGAAGTGCAAGACCTGTAGTCTCCTCTCCTGTTGTAAAGTCTAAGTAAGCGTTAGATTCAAATATTTCATCGTATCCTAAGACGAACTTATAAGTTACTGCTGGAGAAGCACAGTCATCTGCGTAAGTTTCAGCTATTGCAAATAAACCACACGATTGAGCTAATTCATCTAATACCAAGTTAACTGCTGGAGTTACTTTTGGTATGTAGAAAATTAATTCAACAGTGATGATTGTACTTCCGTTTTCACGAGAAGCGTTTGCGTTAAAACCACCTGTTCCTCTATCAAAGTCAAATTGATATAAAGAAACTGTTGGGAATGAAGTGTATGAGTTTGTAGGGGCATCATAAGTTGGTGCACCTGTCAAACTATCTTTTTCCATAAGCCAAATGTTTTTCAATCCACCTCTTCGGTTTCTATCACAACATATAACCTCATGTCCTTGTGTAATTGCCATAATTATTTATTTTAAAAGTTATTAATTAGTAAGTGATAGTTGCAACTAAAGAATTGTCTTTCAACGCAACTCCGAATGAATAGTTCATTCTAAATCTGTTTTCTTTACAATCTCTGTTATACCACATATCTACATCCTGAATAGACCAGTCAGTACCTACAGCAAGAGCATCCTTAGCAACTAAGAAAGCACACTCAGTGTTACCAACAGCACTTGGAGCACCAGTAGGTAAAGTACCACCGTAAGCAGCGATATTTACATCAAAGTCAGGCATAACCATCATTGGGATACCATTAAAAGATAAGTTAGCGATACCACCTTGTAAGTCTTGGTAAGCACCTTGAACACCTATACCAGTCAACTCAGCTCTATACTTGTCAGCAAATGAACGAGAAACGAACATCATTTGGTCAGAACCAGCTAATTCGTTAGAACGAGCAATCATAAGTGCGTTAAGAGAATCTATAGCAGCAGTTGCACCTGGAGCATAAGTTACTTGTTGTGCAGCAGGAATACCTGAAGCAGCTTGCCATATACCGTCAGCTAAAGCTTGTGTACCTGCACCACCTGTAGCCTTACCCCACCATAGGATAGTAGAAAAGTCTCTCTTAATACCACCTAAAAGAATTTCAGAAAGCATTTGCATAATTACAGTTCCAGTAAGGTCATTTCTTTCGATACCTTGTCTCATGAACTGAGATTTAATGTGATTGAATAAAGCATGAGCTCTTTGTCTGTGCTCTACCTCTAAACGAGTTAATGTTAATGTTACATGACTGTTTTCTGAACGAGTAGCCTCATCCTCAAAACATCCGTCATTTAACGCTTTAGTAACATCTTTAAGTGCACTATACTTGTCAAGAACAATAGAAGCACCTGAGATATTAGTCATTACATCAAAATGAGCTAAGTCATTGTTTGATATAAATAGTGGCTGTAAAAAATACTTTGCAGCATCTTCTTGATTCCAGCTAATTGGGTTTTCAATAATATTTGCCATTTTTATTTAATTTTTTGTTAATTTTTTAAAAAATATTTACTAAGTTGTCCCACTCAGTAGATTTACCCTCAGATTTTACTGGAGTTGGGTCTTTCTCAGGAACAACATTACTTGAAGTACCCTCGTACTTCGCTAATTTAGTTTCTAAACTTTTTACTTCGTCAATTAAAGCAACAAGGTTAGATTCTTTCTCTTCCAAAGCGGCAGAAAGGTCAGTTAAGTTATCTTCAGATGCTGCAATAGCAAATTCCAACTCACTAATCTTATTAGCAACTTCTTCGTTTTCAAGAACATTCACTACTTCTGCTTCATCAACTTTATTTTTTTTGTTGAATAAATCAGAAATGAAGTTCTTTAACTCTTCAATTTGATTTTCCATTTTAAATGATTTTTTGTTAGATTTAAACATATCAGCTACAATGCTTGTGTTTTTGTAGTTGAGCTTTTTAATATCAAACTTAGCCGCCAAAGCAATAGGTTCTTCAACATAGTCGATAAAACCAGCTTCAAGAGCTTCGTCTGCCGTAAACCAAGTTTCATCATCCATCCAATTACGGATTTCTGATTCGTCTTTACCTGTTTTACTTACATAGATATTTACAAGTCTGTCTCCCATCTTTTCCATTAGGTCAGCAGCCTTTCTCATATCTTTTGCACCTCCTGTCTCTCCACCCCATACATTATGAATCATAAACAAGCTATTCTGACTCATAGAAATCTCATCAGCTCCTAAAGCTATTATAGTAGCAATAGAGGCAGCAAGACCCTCGATTTGTGCGGTTACTTTCTGAGGCATACGCTTAATAGCGTCATGTATAGCAAGACCATCTATAACAGAACCGCCTGGGGAGTTTATTCTTAATAGAATATTCTCTGTGGATATTTCTTTAATTTCTTCAATAAAACTTTTGGAGTCTATACCCCATTGACCTATCTCATCATAAATAACTACTTCTGTAGAATTTTTAGATAGGTTTTTTATATTATACCAATTCATATCTTTTAAATTTTTAAAATTTGAATGTTCACGAACTTCTCCGTCTTTATAAGTAAACTTAATTACCATCTCAGTACCATCTTCATCTATCTGTGTTATATATAAAACACCTTTTTCGTGAAGCTCTTTCATTTCTGCCTCACTGAAGTTGTACTCATGGTCGTAATCAAGCTCATTTTTTTTATCAATACTCTCAAGCTTTCTTATAGCCCACTCAACTCCACTTGTCCCTCCCCAAGCATCCCACATTAGGCCTCCACAGCCCTCATCATAAGGCACATCTTTGTGTTGTTGATGTCTTTTAAATGATGCCATACGAGCAATAGTATCTCTTGATAGCTTTTCTCTTCTTGCTAATTGGCCTGCACGAGTCCAACCCACATTAGTTCCACAATCAGAGCCGTTTTCTTCTTTATATTTGATAGCTCTCTTAGCATTATTAGTTGCCGACTGAGGGTAATCATTATATGTTTCAGCGTTATAACCTGAGTTAGCAGATTCGCAAGCTTCAAGAGAACTGTATTTACAGTCTCCATCTTCTCCCCATTTATAACTATCTTCTCCGCACTTAATGCAAGGCATACTTTTATCTTTAATGTGCAATAATATTAATAATATATGTAAATGTTAGGAAATTTCTTACACAGAAAAGGAAATATATGGAATATTTTAAAAAAAAGGTCTAAAAATTTGGTAGTCTCATTTTTTTGTGCAATATTTGTACTGTAATTAACTAAAACACAAAACTATGGGATTAATGAAAGAAGAGTTTATCAAACAAAGAGAAGAAGAAGTTTATCAAGACGAAACGATTAAACTTCATTATGAACACTTATTATTATTAAGTGAGCAAGAAGAAGAAACAAAAGAAGTTATTAACACAATTAAAGAAAAGTAAAATGGAAAAAGAAACGCAAAAAGAAACACTAAGAAGATTATTTGTAGAAAACAATTTAGTTAAAGATGATGTTTTTAAACATAAGTTCTACACAATTATCACAAGAAGCGGTATTGATAAAATTCAAGCTGCCAACAGTATTAATATAAAGTATGACCTTATATATAATTCTGATGATACTAAATGTGTTATTATTAAGGCAACAGCTAATATGGGAGACCAGGCTATTGAAACATTTGGAGAAGCTGCCCCTATGAATAATTCAAACGGATACCCAGTTGCTATGGCTGAGAAAAGAGCCATGTCAAGAGCTGTATTAAAGCTGGCAGGTTTTTATCAGTTAGGCGTATTCTCAGAAGATGAATCAGATGACTTCAAGAGATAATGAAGATGACTGGATGGATGACTTTCTTGATGATAAGTCGTCTATGTATCAAATGATGAGGTTTGAACAATTAATGATAACCTCATCTGCAAACATGAATTATCAACATATTAACATAGAACAAATAACTTATGGAGAAGCCCAAGATATTATCAAAGACCTTGAAGAAAACGACAATCCAAGAGACTGTAGGGAGCAGTTTTACAAAATATTTAAACGCAGTTGACAACACTCAAGATGCAAGGAATATTTTTAACTTTATGATTAGACAATTAATCACTGACAAAGGTGTTCCTTATATAAGTATTGAGGATTATATAAACTTCTTTAAAAAGATACCATTAAAGTATTGGTCTGAAAAGCCAGTGTTTTATCACAAAGATGGTAAGTTTGATGCTCTTGGGTTTCTTGGAGAAAGAGTACACGCATTTACTCTTATAACGAAAACATTAGATTTGTATTTTCAAGACGGAATAAATATGCAGATAACTCATGTGCTTGACAACAAAGAACCTAAATTTATTAATATTAGAAACCCTAAAGAAAGATTTTTAACTGCATTGGAATATCTGAAAGATAACACAAGTAAAGGAGATTTAAACAGGGCATATCACAAAGCAAAAGCAATATTACATGGAAGATACTATTAGTAAGGAATTAAGCAATCTACATAAGGCAGATATACTGTTTAAAACTGTAGAGGAGATTACAGGTATAAATAAAGAAACTATACTTAGTAAAAACAGAGAAAGCAGAATAGCTATAGCAAGAAACATTATGGGTTACATTTTATATAAAGAAATAGGCTTTACAAGTACAAGTGCTGGTAAAATCTTAAATCTTGACCACTCTACTATAGTTTATTATGCCAAAATGTTTGATGAAAACTATCATTATTACACAGACTATAGAGATGACTATATTTTGATAACAGAATTATTTTGGAGCAAATTTGTGCAAACCGAAAAAGAAGAGCTTGATTTACAAGTTAAATCATTACAGTCTTTAATAGAAAAATTAAAGAAGAGAACTGAGTATTTATTAATTAAAAACAACTAAAATGGAAGAAAAAAAGTATGTAAACGGAATTGTTATTAAAGAGAGAGTCTTTGATAACGGAGGCTCACAACTAAAGATGAGTGTTAAGGTAGAGGATTTTATTTCTCAACTGAAAGAGATTTCAGATAATGGTTGGGCTAACCTAATTATTAGTAAAAGAAAAGAAGCTTCTGACACTGGTGTAACACACTATGTTAAGGTTGACACTTGGAAGCCTGACCCAAACAAGTCAAGAGCAACAGCTCCTAAAAAGGAAGTTGTAGAAGATGATGGTTTACCATTTTAAGATAGATTGGTTCTTGAGGGGGTTCGATTCCCCCTCTATCTACTAAACACAAACACAAAATATGAAAAGAAAATTTAAAGGTATATGGATTCCTGCTGAGATTTGGGAGTCCACAAGCTTAACGCTACAAGAAAAAGTTTTTTTAGTTGAGATAGACTCTCTTGACAATGAGAAAGGTTGTTATGCCAATAATAATTATTTCGCTAAGTTCTTTGGTTTATCATCAACAAGGGTCTCTCTTGTTATAAGCAGCCTCGTAAAAAAGGGTTTTGTAACCTCAACAATCTTACAGTCAGAGGGTAATAAACGAATATTAAAGACCTCTTTAATAAAAGTTAAAGACCCTATACAACAAAAGTTAAAACATAATAATACAGTTAGTAATACAAAGAATAAAGAAAAAGAGGAGCTTTTTGAAATTTTTTGGAAACTATATGATAAGCCAGTATCTAAGAAGCCAGCAAAACAAAAGTTTATTAGAATGTCTTTAGAGGATTGTAAGAAGTGTGTTGAGGTAGCTCCAATATATGTTAAGGCAACTCCTGATAGAACATATAGAAAGCACGCAACAACATGGTTAAACCAAGAGTGTTACAATGATGAATATACTGTAAAGACAGAGGGTATTAGTAGTGGTAACTTAAAAGGTATGATTTTATGACATTTAGTGATAACGGCATATATCTTAAAAGAACTTCAGGACAAGTTAAAACTAAGTGCCCAAAATGTTCTCAAGATAGAAAGAAGAAGTCAGACCCATGCCTTTCTGTAAACATTGATACTGGGGTTTGGAATTGCCACAACTGTGGATGGAAAGGAGGATTAAAAAAACATAACTTTATGAAAGAGATAGAATACATAAGACCTACACCGAAACCAATACAATCAAAATATAGCGAAAGCTTCCTTAAATACTTTGGCAGTAGAGGTATAAGTGAAAAAACGCTTTTAAAAAATAAAGTTACTGAGGGTAAGGAATATATGCCTCAAGTAGGTGGAGAAAGAAACACTATACAGTTTAACTATTACAAAGACAGTCAGCTTATAAATATTAAGTATAGAGATGGAGATAAAAACTTTAAGCTTGTAAAAGATGCTGAAAGAATTATGTATGGACTTGATGACCTTAAAGACTGTAAAGAAGCAATCATAGTTGAGGGGGAGATAGATAAGCTTTCTTTTTATGAGGCAGGATTCAAAAATTGTGTTTCAGTTCCAAACGGAGCTTCCAACTTAGAGTGTAAATATCTAAAAGACTTCCCTGATAATTTAGAAAAAGTTTATATAGCTACAGATAATGATGAGCCAGGAAGAAAGCTTGCAGAAGAGTTGTCAAGAAGAATAGGTAGAGACATTTGTTATAGAGTCGATTTTAAGGACTTTAAGGATGCGAATGAGGTAATCATACAAGAAAGTGAAAAGGGCCTGTTAAATGTTATTAAAAAGGCTAAGGCTTACCCTTTAGAGGGTGTTCTTGGTGTAGATAGTTTTGATTTAGATATTGATGACTTATATAGTAACGGTTTGTCAAGAGGAGATGTTACTGGCCACCAAAGTTTTGATAGACTATTTTCTTTTGCAACCTCACAGTTAACTGTTATTACTGGTGTTCCTACACATGGTAAAAGTAATTGGCTTGAGCATATATGTATGAAGCTTGCATCGCAGAATGACTGGAAGTTTGGAGTATTCTCTCCTGAGCACTACCCCTTACAGCTACACTTCTCTGTTCTTGCTGAAAAATTTATAGGTAAAAGCTTTAGACAGGTTACAAAGTATGAAAGGATGAGTAAGTCTGAATTAAACCATGCTAAATCATTTATATCAAATAAGTTTAATTGGATTAGACCTGATGGAGATGTTTTTACTATTGATGCTATTCTTGATTCTGCCGCAGGACTAATCAAGAGACATGGTATTAAGGGTTTAATTATTGACCCTTACAATAAGATACACGCACCTATGGGTAGCCAAAGTGAAACTCAATATATTAACGACTTCCTTACTAAGCTAACTATATTTAAGCAGAAATACGATATTCATATATTCTTAGTGGCACACCCAAGAAAAATGCAGAAGAAAGATAACGGATTATATGATGTGCCAACCTTGTATGATATTGCAGGTTCAGCAAACTTTTATAATCAAGTTGACAATGGTATAACTGTTTACAGAAACTTTGAAACAGAGTCCACTCATGTTTATGTTCAAAAAGTAAAATTTAGACACATAGGAGAGCTTGGAGAGGCTATTTTTAAATACAACTTGCAAAACGGTAGATACCACGAATTTACTGAGTACCCTGATAATTTGCCGTATTTAAAGGAAACTGAACAGTTGGAATTGTAAAATATTATTTGTATAATTGTAAAAATTTTTTAAGATGACAGAAAACACAAAAGGATTAGAAAAAATAAGAGCTTTCATTGACCTTGAAGTAAACGGAGAGGCTAAAGGTGGTATATTCATAAAGTCTGATTTGAAAGATAAGATAGAGGAGCTTGAAAAGTCAGGAGAGGTTAGGGTTGTTGGTGTTGTTTATGATGGAACTTATAATCTTGAAATAATCACAAAACCTGTAGGAGAAGCTCCTAAGTTTAAAATAAAAGGTAAGAGAAAATGATAACGCTATTTGAAGAGATTACATACGAACTTACCGACTACGAAATGGATACACTTGTTCCTGTTGTAGTAAAAGGGCTTAAAAATAAGATTGGCAAAGAAAACGCAATAACAAATAGAGTTATATGTGATAAACTAAAATCTGCCAACTATAAAATAAGTGAACCAAGGCTTAGAAAGATAATACACCATATTAGAATAGAACAACTTATAGTTGGTTTATGCTGTAATAGTAAAGGGTACTATGTAACAGATAGTCTTGAGGAGCTTGGAAGATATGTAGAGAGTCTTGCACAAAGGATAAGAAGCCAGCAAGCTATATATAAAAGCATGAAGAGGGATATGGATAAAATATCTTTATTAGACAGAACATTTGACTTAGACGATAAAATTAAAATAAATAACTATGGAAAAGAAAAGTAAGTATTATTATGACTACACGAGAAATTGCGGATGCACAGAGGAGTGTAAGAAAGCCTGTAAGAATAAAAGTATTGATGACGGAGTGCCTGAATACTATAAAGGTAAAGATGGATACCAGGCGAGAAAGGTTGTCGAGAACTTTGATTTAAACTACAACCTCGGAACGGCTACAACATACATCTTGCGTGCATATCGTAAACACGATACAGCAAAAGACTGTATTAAAAAAGCAATACATCATTTACAATTTGAACTGGAGGCTTTAGAAAATGGAAACAAATAAAAAGTTTGACAGGGAAGAATTTGAAAAATACCTTATAAAAGATGACGACATTAGTCTTACTTCTTGCTGTAATAGAAAATATTATAAGACGAAGAAGAATTTAAAATGTGCTGGCTGTAAAAAAACTGTAACAAGAGATATAGTTGCAAGAGGAATTATGAAAGGAATAGATACTATGATGAAAGAAAAAGAAAGAAAGCAGCTTGAAGAAGAAATGAAAAAAGCTGAAGAATCAAAACAAGATACATTTGACTCTTGGGTTGGAGATTTGGAAAAACAAGAACAACCTGAAGTTTGCAACCTTGATGATGAGGATTGCGAAGCTTGTGGCTCATAAATAAGTTATGGTAAATATAAAAATAACAGCAGTTTCAAAACCAAGAATGACAAGGGCAGACACTTGGAAGAAAAGGCCTTGTGTAACAAAGTATTGGGCTTATAAAGATGAGCTAAACGAGCTGATTAAAGGTATTGATGTAGAGCTTGATGACGAGTTGTTTATTGAGTTCTATATGCCTATGCCTAAATCATGGAGTAAGAAAAAGAAAGCAGAGCTATTCAACAAGCCTCATAAACAGAAGCCTGATATTGATAACTTAGTCAAAGGTGTTATGGATGCCCTATTTAAAGAGGACTCTCATGTTCACACTATATACGCTAAAAAAACCTGGGCTAAAGATGGAAGTATTAGCTTTATTTCAGGAAAGAATCTTGTCGGATATTTGAGTTAGGGTCAAACTTTTTCCTTTGCTTATAAACTATATTTTTAGCCTGCTTTTCTGATATATCATATTTTACAGATATATCAATAAAGGTATTGCCTACATGACCCTTGTTTTGAACAATAAACTTGTCAAAGTCATTTATCATCATATAGTTCCTTAAAGTCTTAGGAGGTATTAAACCCATTGATGATAGTTGAAACAAAACATCTTTTAATGCGAAATCTTCGCCAAATCTGTTTTTTAACTTATCATAAACAACATCTCTAAACTCAAACACTACTTGTTTTTTATTAGCCATTGTTCTTGCTTATTAAGGATTCAGCCCAACGCTTTACTTGGCTTACACAGCTACCACAAGTCCTTGAAGAGGTGCTCCAAATTTTCATAGTGTATTTTGTGTGCATATCAAACAAGACATCTAAGTGGTCTCTTCTATCTTCTTTTGGGTCTTGCATTTTCTCATAGTGGTGCTTTATAAGAAGCACATCTCTTGTTGTGATTTCGTTACTCATCATCTTCATCTTTAATCATTTTGTGTATATCCATAGCCACAAGAATCATAGCTACGATAAATACTATTGCATAATACTTTACCATAAGTCTTTAGGACATTTAATGTAAAACTCGTTTATTCTTGCTTTAGCATTTAAGAAGCATCCGCAGTCTCCACACCTTTCGAGTGCCTTTATATTAAAAGGTTTTTCGTAGGACTTACAAGAGTTTGACCTGCATATAGACATTCTTTCTTCAAACTTTTTGTCGTCAACTTTTTGGATTCCTTTACCAATAATAAAGCTCCAAAATAATTTTGCTAAATCTTTCATGTAGCAAATATACAAAAAATATTTAAAAGATGGTAGAAGTTAATTCAGTAACAGCTACACTTTGTTGTGAGCCTGTAATTGATGCCTCTGTTACTATAACCTCTTTGCTATTTATACCTGAAACAATATTAGCAGCCAACTGTTCAAATTGCTGAGAACTATTAGCTGCACCTGACGATTGTAATATGTTTGAAGTTCCTGGCATAACACCACCATCAGCAAATCTAACCCCACCGCCAGCAGCGTTCATTTCAGACAACTGACCTCTAAACATAGCTGTTGACCTTTTGTTTATAACAGCCTCTCCACCCTCTAACTCAGCAACTCTACCACCTACAGCGAACTTAACACCACCATCAGCATGACTTGGGCCTACAACCATTCCACCTTTTGCGAATTTTTCTCCGTCAGGAACTAAACCACCTTTAGCACCAACAAACTTTTGTGATGCAATAGCCGCAATCTGAGCAGCTACAAGTGCCGCAATAATAGGACTAAAAGCAAATGTAGCAACACCTGTTTGTGCTGATACTTTCGTCATAGCTAAAGCACCATTTATGGTTGCCTGAACTATATCTTGAGCTTTTTGTAATTGAAATTGTTTCTTTTGAATAGCTCTTATTGCTTGTTGTTTCTTCTCCTCGTTAGCTTCTTGTAGTAAGGCATATTTTTCTCTAACATCCTCTTGAGCCTCAGCGTTACCCTCTACAGCTTCAAGCTCTCTCTCTAAAGAAGTGTTCAAGTCGTCTGATTGAGCAGTATAAAACTCGTTTAGCCTTTGCTTTTCTAACTCCATTCTATTTGTGAAGAAAGTAGAGAAAGCATCCATAGCCATGTTGTAATATTCAGCTACTTTATTTATAGTCTCTAATTGGTCTTGAACATTAGCATCAAGACCATCTTGATTTATTTTATTTATTTTATTAGTAGATTGTCTATAAAGTTCCTCTTTTTGTCTAAGGTACTCTTCATTATTTTGATAATCTTCTCCGTAAAAATCCTGTAGATTTTGTAGTTGCCTATC
>Ga0070754_10001425_pt1 | contig 19207 bp, 5 predicted proteins | sample VirMetDEL_Sep_01_FD_75181 | JGI IMG/M metagenome (GOLD analysis project Ga0070754, IMG submission 75181) | Aqueous microbial communities from the Delaware River and Bay under freshwater to marine salinity gradient to study organic matter... | ecosystem: Environmental > Aquatic > Marine > Coastal... | reverse complement strand
GAACACGGCGAACTGCATGCTCTGCTGTATGATACTCTAGATCTGACTTGAGAAAAGATAATTCCTTGACAAGCCTTCTAAACCGCAAGCCCTCTACGGACATTAGTAATCCAATCTAACTCGCAATGTCAGTTCGTTTGAAGGATCTTTCTTTAACGGCTCTGATAGTTTTGCAACAGCAAGCAACTCATTATCAGCCGAATAAAGTCCGACAGTAGTGATATAGGATACCGGAGTGTCTGAAGCGTTATTCTTTACAACCAATTTAGATGAACTTAAGTAAGTTGGGTTAGTAGAGTAGTTAAACTCATTGTGATGAGCACGACAGAAGTAAACAGTTGAATTCAATTCAGTTGTGTTGTTGAATTGGACATTATAGATTCTGTGTCTAATGGCGTCACAAGAAGCCGAGATTGCAGAGCCTGAAAGCATATCATCAATATGACTGGAGCCGGACATATTAGATGAATTTTTAGTGTTGAGCAAGATACCGCCTTCTGATTGTTCCAAGAATACTGATGCAGATACAACAGCAATTCCTGCTTGATAGAAGATAAGTCCTGCTTTTTGCGTACCATCATCTGTGGTTAAGTTTGTCCCTGCGGTAGAGTCTGCATACAGAATAGCATAATCTCCTGCCGGTGAATTAACACGATAATCATTCTGAGCGTTCGTATCTACCAATTTAATTCTTTCCGAGAATGGAGTTCCAAAAACCTCTTCTGTCCCAATCTCAAGATTGAAAGAGCCTTTCTTGATTTCATCTTTTGTGAGCAATCTCGCAAAGTTGATGAAAATAACTTCTTCCATCTTGGTTCCGCCAGTAAGATCTCCATCTTCATCAAATTTTCTAATATTCCCATTTTCATCATAGCCCATCAAAACTTGAGCCATTTGGTTATACATGTTAATCTTCTTGGCAACTTGAACGTGGCTATTAGATGTACCACTAAGGCTTGAATCAGCATGAAACCCGACGCTCAAATCAAAGATGTGATTTGCAGATGATGAAAGATATGGATAATCATACACAGATTGGAACATCCCATGTGTGTAGTTCTTAATGCTAATCTCATTGCTTCCGTCAAGATATGTTCCACTCACGATTGTTCCTGTAATGGGAATAGCTTCGTGAAGAAGAGTTTTTGTAGTTACGATATCGTTTGTAGATAGTGATTTATAAGTTGTAGCCATAGTTTAGTTCCATTCCTTTGTTAAGCTTTTTTGATATATCTGACGGGTAGTTCGACAGAATATCCGGTAGTTGCACCCATGATTCTAATTACAGTATCGATAGCTTTGTAGGCAACATTGCTGATCGTGAGGTTTGAAGAAAGTCCAATCTGATCAAACAAGAATACACTGTTTTGTAAATTGTCTGATGCTTTGATAGCAAATGAGAATCTAGTACCCCTTCTTCCAGCGACAGAAGAATCTCCAGACTGATCATTCGCTGGAATATTGGTAACGAATCCTGAGTTATTTCCTCCGGATCCCATAGTGAAGTAATAGGTTGCAATGTTGTCATCGTCCAAGAAAGAGTAAGAAGCAATTGATTCTTCTCCACTTGCATTAGCAGAAGACTTTCCTATAAAGCCAAGTCTGTGATCCATCTGAACAATATATTGAGTTTCTTTCAAGTCTGGATCGATAGCGATAGTTGAGGTTAAGTCAGAAGTATCAAGCCCTTGATCGAAAAAGATATTAGTAGTATTGCTTTCAAGAGAGAACCCATTCATCACTCCTTCGGTGTTAGAACCAATTGTGGAGATAGTATCATCATCCACAGCAATTAGATGCATGTTATAGGTGCTATATCTCTTACCGCCAGTTACGCCTTTGTCTTCATTCAATTTAATGACTGGCAAGTACAGAAGATTAGATCTTGAGATCGTAATCAATTTACTCTTCATCGTAGAAGTGTTGTTCGTAAAGGCTTCAAGAACTGGAGTTTGCAAAATCTCCAAGTCGTAATAAGCAGATCCGCTTGTATGATTCTTATCATAAAGTCCATAATTAATCTCATCATCGCCTAATGCAAACTTGGCAACACTAAAACTACCGTCACCTCTTGCTAATCTTTTTCTACCCGTATCTGTCAAAACAGCGTCTAGGATAATATCCCCAGAATTATCTAAAAAACCCATACTTTCTTCCTCATATATGTAAATAGTATTTCATCATAAATAGTAAATGATAATCATTTATGCTTTAATAACCTTATTCTTTTTGAATGTCACGTTAATATCTATTAACTTCCCTGTGTTTTTGCTCCGTATACGAAACTTAAACTTCCTAAATTCCTTTTCATTCGCACTTCTTGATACCAATATATTGTCGTCCGAAACGCCAATATCGATATACTTTCCTTCAATGTCTGATAGATCCTCTGTTACTTGCTGTGGCACTAGATATTGGCTTGGACTTAAGCCTATCTTGATGTACTTTTTAAAACTTTTATTCTTCTGAGCGGGAGGCTCTGGTTTTGCAAAGTCTACAATTCTTATCTTTGGATACAAAGTTTCTCCTTCCTTATTCAACACAAACTCATATATTGGTGTCGGATTGGAAACAAATCCGTTTATATCTTGAGTCCTGAACATATAGTAGTAAGTTTGATTTGGCATGATCGTATCCTCATAAGCGGCAGAATATGCTCCATTTGATTTAATCACTTTGTAGTTTTCATTTGAGAAGTCTTGGTATTCTACTGGCTTCTTGTTTAGTCTGAAGAATTCAAAATCTGCAGGATCGTCCGACTCAAAAATGATTGGCAACCCAGACTCAATCTTTTGAGACTTGTATTGTTCAGCAAAATAATCAGAATCAGAAGGATTTATGTACTCAGGCACTTCAACTTTCTTATCCACCATCTGATTGAACATGATCAAGACTTTATTGTCTATTCCCCGATATGTAACCAATTCAACATCAGGAGCAATTGGAGGAGAATCTAAGATATAGATATCTTCTCTATAATATGGCTCTTCGACAAATACTAACTCTTCTGCATCACCACTAAAGTTGCTTGGCGTAACAGTTCGTACTTTCATCATATTGATTACCCTAACCACATACGTATAATCTTTTCTATATGCCACTTGGGAATCAAAAAACAAAAAAGTCTCTAGATCTGTATAGTTGAAAAAATAATGTACACTTATTAAATTGTCATCAATATCTCTCTTGGCAATGCGAAATGCGACTGGGTAAGCCATTCCGGTTGGCATATTGTCGATCATCTCTTTTGCTTTCGATTTAAAAACCTGAGATTTCAAGAAGGACTCGAAGTATTCGCAAGTAGTCTGATCCTCAGAAGGCTCACTAATAACCCTATCTGATGCCGATTCCATATGTGAAATAAAGTCATTGTATCGATACAGGCGAACATTAGAAGATGTCACCTTCTCTTCCTCATCAATCATATATCGAAAATCCACAACCTCATCTGACTGAACACTGGATCTCTTAGAGACTAAAAAATCAATAAACTCGCTGTCCAATTCGTACTCTTCTAAAAGATTGCAAAACTCTACCTTCTCCACACCAGTCATCTTAAACTTTGCAAACATGGGAAACATCTCTCTTTTGTTATCTGAGTCTTGGTATATCTTAGACACTTCTTTGTTGATGAATTCCACTTTATCATATCCGGGCAACAGTTGATAAATTGTCTTATCTAGGTTGCTGTAAAGTCCACTTTCTTCGTAATATACATAAGTTTGCTCCACTTGATTAAAATAATCTTTGCTTAGGATCCTATCTGGGCGCTCTGCTGTGCCGTCCCGTCTGATAGATGTGAACATATATTCTCTTACTTCTTCACTAATCTTTTCATTTTCGAGCAAAAGCCAAGCATTCAAAGATGGTAGTAAGTGCAATATCTTTTCATTGTGAACCTGAGCAAGTACTTGCTGATACTTGCCAGCATAGTAATTGTATTCAAAATCAATATCAGCATATAGCTTTGATCCCAACTCTGGCTCTAGAAAGGCATCAGGAGAAGCAGGAGTCTGCTCATCTAATAGTTGCAGATACAAATCATTTCTCTCGTATGGTGCCGCATAACTATGGTTGATATAGAATCTGTTTCCATTCACAGTAATTGAATCTTGATTAACGCTATAATATTTCATTTAGTTCTCTCTCTCAGTCTAAGTATAAATAGAAATATCTAGATAATATTTCTCTATCAGACGTAGATCCTTGCCCTATTTGCATTTTCGAGTTCTGAAATCGTTTAAGTTTGCATAGAACTCCACCTGTCTCATTTGCAGGGCTAGATGCTATCTGTCTGGCGTTCTCAATATTTGACAATTGTCTCCAGTCCGGATTCATATTCTCATCAAACCCAGCTAAATAAAATACCATAAAAGTATTATCCAAGACAAATCTCGCCAATGGCATTGAAATTTCAGATCCTGCACCGTTTTCTGATAATCTAAAGTACTTCTCAGTTGTGTAATGTAATATAGGGTTTGGCTTGTCAGCGACATTACTTGAGTAGTTAAAGTTATAATCAAAACTTCTTGAGTTCTTGTCCCCTTGTTTGAAGCTTCTTCTATCAAGAATACTGTAACCATCTCTATTGATTAACATCCTCATTGTGACATCTTCTATCTTAACTTTTTCTAAGAATAAAGTTTGCTTGATATCGCTTCTCTTTTCTTCTATGTCTTCTTGATCGTCGTCTGTGATGATCTCAATTCTGCCATAATTGGAAGAATCTGCTTTCAAAAGATTTTCCCCATTGTCAATCCCAGAAGAGTAAAGCCTCTTAGACTTTTTTGATATTTCGACTTTAGTGTCAATAGAGTCGATTGTGAGATTCTCGATTGTACCACCAAGAGAAGACAAAAAAGATTCGAACATTCCAGATCCATTCTTCAGCTCTCTCACTGTACCGTTGTAGCCGTCTGGGTTGGTGTCCAATAGAGCGTTCACCAAAGAATCATCAACAACGTCACCACTCTCCAAGATGTTGGCAAACAAATTTAAATAAGTTCCTATGGGATCTCCAGAAGCAAAAGGATTATCACCGGCTAAAAAAGATGGCGTCATGAAGCCCAAGTCTTTTGAATCGACGTTGAATGTGATGTTGTGTTTGCTCTTTTCTAGATCCATTCTCATCTTATAGTCAAATTCAGATACTTCAGATCTATCTTGTTGTATGACAGACATAACTCCATCCTTAAATGCTCTTGGGCTTACCTCAGTATTCCAAGTTCTAGAATAGGTTATGACTTTGCTTGGATTCTTAGCAGAATTGGCATATCCATTATTAATCTCTGCAACACTGAAGAATCTGCTGGTGGCATCAAGAAGATCTTCGATTATTCTTCTGGAGTTCTCAAGCCTTCTTCTCTCGAAGACAGAAATATCTAATATAGCATTTTCTTCGAATTGTTGCTCAGTATCGGAAGAAGCATATCTTAGAAACATATAAGACTCTCCTGTCAAGGCTTTAAACAGTATGTCGAAGTATAACGCTTCAGTCAATAACTGACTGTCTTGTTCAAACAATGCCCTAAGATCCGACTGAGCCTTAAGGTTAAGTTCGTCTCTAATTTCATTATAGTTCTGAGGATTATTGTGGATATAAGTCATTGCCTTGTTGAACCGGGACAACAGATTCTTAACTGGAGTAATGATTTCTTCCATGAATTCATACATCGGATCAATAAAATCCAACTCCAAATTATACACATACCTACCATCTGTTAGCTTTCTTATCCCAAGATCCTCAAACTCATAGTGCATAATCATTTTAGAAATCTTTGAATTTGATATATTAATTTCTGAGCCCTGAAGTGGATGAGAAATGTCTGTACCTTTTCTAATTCTTTTTACTCTGGTGTCCAATATTCGTAAACCACTGAAGACTCCGGATATGTTGTGTTTAGCAAGGTTATCATACACAAACCTCACACTAGAATTTCTTTTACACAATTCATATATGTTCAAGAAGAAGCGATTATTAGTTTTGATATCCTTTGAAGTTAAGATATTATCTCCCTCTGGGACATACGGAACCATAGATACATATGATGAATACAGATCGGACGTTATGCCGGCATTAAGAACCTGAGTTTTGCCAGACACAAGACTAACCTCATCAATAACTTGATCGTAGATAGTGATTCTGTCCGGACGAATAATCTCTTGTATTCTCTCTGTGATCCTGAAATCTTGAACCTTTTCAGTTGCAGCCATTCCTTCTTCCAAGATATGACACTCGTCGATATCTTTGAAAAAGAATTGTATAGTATCAGAGTTTACTGGAATGGAAACATCGCTCTGTGCGTTATTTATCTCGAATAAACACACAGTGTGCATATAACAACTTTCTACAGCGGTGCTGTTCGTAAATGTTAAACTCTCTAAAGGTAACTTGATATCATAATATCGGTTGCCATCTTCGTCGAAAGTCAATTCTCCAAAGTTTTGCAACGCTTGGATTCCATAAGAAGAGAAGCCTATCTCTGCCACATCAATTTCATGTGCCATCTTAGATCTGATCAAATTATCATAATGCTCTTCTAAAGATTCCGAGAATGCCGCATTATTAACCACACTTGCGGAATTGAATACCTCATTACCTAATAGGAGGATTCCAAACATAGTCGCCTCAAAACTAGATTCAAATTCAACCCCAGCCATTATGAGCGAAAACAAAAAGCTTTGTTTTGCTGGGCTTAAGCCAACTTGATTTTCCTCATTCCAATAAGATGCTAAAAAATCAACAAACTCTTTGACACTCTCGCTTCTTGAATAAACTGCAATCAATTTTATATTTTCTTTGAAAGTGTCTGACATCAAGTAATCCGATATCCCACTATCGTCCTCGACTGTATCGTATACTGAGGCATCAATTCTGACACTGTATTCTTCGTAGTTTCCAGTTGTGGGCTCTAGAAATATCCGGTTGCACCTAAAACTTGGCACTAAATCATCTAATGTACATCTCGCCATTAACAATCCTCTCCATCATTATCACTAGTATATAGTTCTGTTCCGGGAGTTTGTTGGTAATCTTGAGAGCTAATGTTACTGTCGAATATATTGCCTCTTTTATCTCTAGAGTGGATCTTCTCTCTTTTGGTTTTATTATCGATTCCATCATCGACAGTTATATCAAAGTAATACTCGACAAACTTGCTATCAACCTGCACCTCAGATATTTGAGATTCAATCTCTTCCTGATCTAACAAAATTCCATTAACGATAGGTTGTATTTCCTTTTTAAACATTTTAGGAATCAATATCTCTTTTTGATCTGCGTCCTCATCTATCTCGTACACTTCCAGCGAAAACGAATCATTGTACAAATCGACATTTGCTTCAGCGACATCAAGCAATATATAATCGTCTACGATTCTGATAAACATTCCACCTTCAGAATCTTGTGCCACAAACCTGTCAGTCACAGGATCAGAGATTCCTTTAAAATCTTTTTCAACCAAAACCGGCTGCACATTCATATCGACTTTGATTTGTGGTATATTGACAACAGGCTTTTGGCAAGAATAAGGAGACTGGCAAGTAACGCTTGAGTCCAAAGTTGTAGATCTCGAACTATTAAACCTTCCTTCTAGAAACTCCACTCTCCAAGCAGCAACATGCTGGTTTCCTAATTGAGACTTGCCTAATGGCAGAACGTTTCTCAAGCCATCGTAATCTTGGAACACAGAAGGATCGTTTTTCAAGTCTGTCACGTTAGAATCATGATATGTTTCTCCGATTTTATCATGAGTTTGCTTTCTGACTTTTTGCTCAAGATCTGTAAAGTTCGTCTGGCATCTCAAAGATGGAGAGTTTTCTTGGATTCTGGGCTCGATATCGTTGTTATCTTCTGAAATTCCTGCCCTAGCACCGTCATATAGGACATCATCATCAAAGAAAGCGTAGTATACAGGCTTAAAATTGCCTGCTGCTAGTTTCTGTCTTCCATAGGATGAAAGTTTTAGTTCTAATATTTCTTCTTTTTTGTTAAAAAATGTCACGTTTATACCTCCTAAAAGTCTCTCGGCTTAAGTCTTTCTGTGAATCCTTTGATATTCGGGAACGAATCAACCATATTGGCATACACAACTGTCAACTCAACAGAATTGATTGCTCTTTTTACATATCTTCTTTTGGCTCGAATTTTTAGATCGTTCCATTTTTTGTTTCTGCTTCTTAGATCTGTTCGGATTGCTTTTCTGAACTCTCTTAAAATCTCATTCTTCGCATCGCCATAGGTGAATTGATCTTCTTGACTTTGAGTTTGAGAAGAATATACTGATTGTCCAAGATTTTCTGGGAAGTCTGAGCGATTGATAGAAACTTCTCTTCCTATCTCTAGATCAAAAGCGTCTGTTGCGATTGGATCGCCGCCAATACCAGTGCCAGTGTATCCACCTTCTGGGATTAAAGCAGTGCCGCCTAGTGCTTGTGTAGGCTTCTTGAGTTCGACATCGACACTTAGTTTGACATTCTCTACCAAAGAGAAGTAATCATACGGCCAGTTGTATCCAACCAAGTCTTTATCTTTTGTTGCCTTTCCGAGATCTTTGTTCATCTTTTCTTCATATGAGAAGTTACCTCTTTGTTTGACTTTGAAAATTCTCCATCTAACTTTCTTGAGGATATTCATATTAGGACTAACATCCTTGAGAGATCCAAGAAGACTGTTAGGAGACAATACGTGCGTGATTGTCTTGCTATCTTCTTCTACTCTCTTGAGATCTTCTGTGATTACACCTTGCCATAAGCCATTCAAATCATCTCTCTCTAGAGTCTTTGTGAATTCAAAGATGTACATTGGCACTGGCTGAACATCATAATTCAAGAAATCCAAATGTGGAGGGAATACGTATTCCTTCATCTTCTGAATTTGTCTTTGAACTTCGGGATCTTGCGACGTACCATTTTCAAGATTTAGATTCAAGAATTCAGGAATCTTATCTTTGTTGGTGATGTATGGTACAGCAACTACGGCTTCTTTAATAACCCTAGACTTTGCCGTGACACCCATCTTAACAGGCTCTTTGTCAAAACCAACCAACTCGGCTAATGATTTAACAGGATCAGAATTGCTGTGCATAAACTGTCCCCATCTAACTGTTGATGGGTTTCCGCCAATATTGTTATCTGACTGAGGAGCGTATTGAGGCATCTTCTTGAAATAAGTTATTTTTCTTTGATTGACATCACTTGAAGCAGTTGGAGCACCAGCGTTGTATTTAATGGCTCCACGAACGAACATTGGCTCTGGGAACTTGTATGACGAAGTGTCCGCAGATGCAAGAGCAGATACAGCAGGGTAGTCAGGAATAAGTCCAAACTTAAATCTTCTATTTGTTTTCCGGACAGCACTGAAAGTGTTAGAATTAACTCTTGTTGCTCTGATTGAGTTGTTGATCGATATCGCTGTTGCATTCATCGTAGCAGGAGTGGCAACAGCAGCAATCGTTCTTGCACCAACCAAATCTGTTAGAGATGCTCTTGATGCATCAGTCATGTTGATATTAGCTAACTTACCAATTGTCAGTTCATTATTGTTTTTGTCGATAATCTGAGAGATGTATCCGGGAACCAATACAGTTCCGTTTGCTCCAGAATGGCATCCCACTTCGAGCGCATCTCCATATCTTGTAGACTGTTCTCCGTATGGAATTCCAATAGAGAAGTCTGCCAAGAAGTCTTCAAAGAATCCTTTCGAAAACTCTCCGTAGTCATATGCCATCGAGTCATAGTTTTTAGTTGTAATGAGAAGAGGGGCATAGCTGCTCTCTCTGTCGTAGTGATAATAAGAAGCAGCCCAATGTCCTGCGAAGTTACCATTGGTAGACGCATCGTAGTCGTTAGACTGGACTCCGTCAACATAAACATCAAGAGTTGGTGTCGTAAAGTCTGAACCTGTTAAGGTTGCCATAGTACCGCTTGTAGTATCTCTGAAAACATCAAACATCTTAAAGTTTTCTGCTGCGGAAGCTGTGCTTGTCAGGTTAATTCCAAAAATCTTCTGCAGATCTACATATCTCAACTCTGTGTCGATAATAACATCAGTTTCTGGATTGATGATTTGAATTGATCCACCTTCTACAGCAAACTCATCATCTCCAACCAGCCTTCTCTTGATAATCTGCTTTTTGAAATATGGGAACATTGTATCTCTTGGATTGTCATTGTACGCAGCATCAAGCCCAGCACCGTCACAAGAAGCTATATTTGGCTTCACTACAGCGTATTTTGGATTAGCAATAGGAAGTTCTGTTCCTAATTGCTGATACTCAACGGGCATATCAATCATTTGCATGAAGATTCCTCTATCCGCTTCTTGTGGGAACTCACCATATTGATGCCACATTCCAATTGGATTAAGGATTCCGCTCAACTCATGAACAGTCGAGAGTGAAGAATGAACAGCACTAAGAGTGTCAGGCTCTTGCCTAGATCCTGAAAGACTTAACTTGTCCGTGTAAATGTCGTCTGACGTGACTTCAGATTCAAATTCTGCATTGTACTCTCTGTTTAGGTATTTCGAGAAGTCCAAGATTGGAGTTTCAAACTTAGACTCAATAACCCAAGAGCTACCTTCTTCGCCGTTAGCAACTTGCTTGAACAGGTTGAAAGATGCATCAACTTGCATGGCGTTGTCATTAATTGTATATCCTTGCGGCCCAAATGTCCCTCTATCGCCATAAGAACCTGATTCATGATTTAACTCATATCTCAAGTATTCTACAGTTGTGTTTTGCAAGATCTCATTTAGCGTATGCTTGCCTGATTTTTGAGGAGTAAACGTATAGATAGCCCAAGCCTCTCCGTCGTAATACGGAGGCGTAAATGGAGCATTGTAGCCGTTTGTAGAGTCATACATCATATATGTTGTATTATTTCTTCCACCTGTGATAGCATCTCCGTCACCATTTCTACCTTTGTACTCCACTGCAACACCACCAGCACAAGGCGGGCCGAAAGCATTTGGCTGAGAATACATTGTGATTGTCTCAACTTCTGCATAAGTGTTCATCTGAGGACGTGGGTAGTTGATTTTTTCAATATCGTATTCTAAATCTGTCCCAGTCAAACCCTGATATTCACTCAAGAAATAGTTTGTACCACTTGGAGGACGATTGTAGAATCTATCTTTTTTGCTTTCGTTAACGTAGTAGTAGCCATCTTCTGTCTTATCTTTGATAACTTCAGACACTCCTTCAAATTCAACCCAAGGATGTTGCTTCTTAGATTTATAAACTCGGAAAATAGAACGATAAGTTGGAAGAATTCCAGCATGATTCGCTATAACAATCCCAAAGTCAGGATCGTTTTCTGGTTTCGAAACAATTCTAGATGATTTTCCTTCTTGCAAGAAGAACTCCATAGCTTCTGCAAAGAAATTGTTAGACATTAGTTTATAGTTTGGATCTGACGCCTCACCAATTTTAGCCTTCAAGTTAACAGAAGAACTTGGGTGAGGATTCATATCAACAATATATTCCTTAGACATATGTGATTCCGGCTTAAGGAGAGTTTCAAACGGCAATCTGTTGTCAAAAAACTCATTACTAATCATATGATTTGTGCCACCATAGGGATCCTTGAGGCTTGCTGTAGCCATCTTTGTGGTAACGACAGGGTAATCTACTGCTATACCTGATTTAATGGTATTATAGAGCAATCCCGGAGACATAACAGCATCAAAAACAGGGCGTGTTTGAGCGATTGCATTATTGTCTGGGAATTCAAGTTCTGTATCATCCGGATTGGCTTCTACTGCAGTGATTCCTTTTCCGTATGATCCAGCAAATGCTTCACACATCTGTACCGTTCTTGATTGAGGATAGAAACCATCATACGGCAAGAAGCTCTTAAGTGCCTCACAAGTAAGTGTCAAAGTAAATGGCTGCAAATCCATGTTTGCAACATTGTCTTCAATAAAGTCTTCGATGTCTCTGATGTTCGTTGTAGAAGAATATTCCTTCAAGAATTCTGCAGATTCGCCTCTATTGTTTCTTGCTACCGTTTGTCCATCGTCAAGAGAAGCACCAGTGATCTCAAGCCAATAGTTCTTTGCAAAATAAGACTTCTCATCCATACCATTCTTGATGATACCTTCCACATGAGAACTCATTCTGAATTCTGGAATCAAAGAAAAGTGTTTATTGTGTCCTCTGACTCTTTCGTACCAAACATTGTAGTCATCATCCATCGGAGTAAGCCCAGATAAATCTGGAGTTGTCCATCTTGAGGTATTATCATATAGTCCATCTGTTGTATATCCTAGAGATCTTGTAAGACTGAAGTGGTTAGATCTTAGCTTATAATCATTATCGATAAGCCCAAGATTCGACTTAGCCGAAGGTGCTCTAAGAGATCCGGGAGATGTAAGAACATGGGGATATCCATATCTTGGTGTTGGGATTATATCTCCGAATTTAATATATACTGGATCATATCCTCCACTCATCCCTGCAAGATTATAGAAAGTGTTGCCAGTCTCAGTCATAGGAGAGTTATCAACAGTTCCTGTAACAGAAGAAGTTAGGCTAAAAGAAGCAGAGTCAGAGTTGAATACAGTCCAAGATACTGGATCTAGTGATGTAGACGCTTCAATTGCTGCTGTAAGATTATTGAAATAATCATCATTTGAGAGTGTGTTTAAATTGTTAACGTTTGTTCCGCAAAGAACCTCTCCTGCGCCTGCGGCAGAGCCTGTAACAAGAGTGAAAGTCACACCATCAATTGTGATTGTGTCGCCTGCTTTTGCACCAGATTCATCTGTTCCGCCGGATGTATTACTCGATATGGTGAAGCCATCACGCCCATCATCAGAACTCGTCGCAACAAGAAGAATATCATCATTGTAGACACTTCCAGTATTTGACGAGGTTATGTGGAAGATGGCATGATGTTCGCCATCTGCTCCTCCATTTGTGTCAATAAATTCTTCAATTGTTATGTTACTGAACTGGCTGCGTGACTTTATCGATGCTGATATTCTATTCCAAGCAGCCTGACTTCTTTCGGCATCTGTTTGACTGACTGACGGATCTTTAATATCTTGAATTCCAATTTGAAAAGTATAGTCGTTAATCTCCGTCTCAGGAGTGCTTGATGCTGTATTAATCTGGAAATGAACTGATGAGAACTGAGCGTTGGGATAATTTCCATCTGAATCTTGAATCAATATCCGATCTATATGTTGCAACCCAAATGTATCTGTTCCTCCGGCTGCTCCATCTAAAACATCAAAGGTTCTCTGATTTGCTGATGAAGTATCAAAAGAAATATTATATACTGTTCCCGTCGTTGAAGCAGTGAGATTAAATTTCTGAAATAGGCTAGTCACACCAGAATATCCATACGAAGCCGTTGCAAAGGATGAAGAATTTATAATCTCATTCTTAAGAGCATTCAAGAATTCTGTATTCGAGACTCCACTAGCATTGATCTCCCTTGGGTTAGGGTTTAAACTGTGCACAATTGTAAAAACCTGATTGTCAATAGTAATTGTATCCCCTGCTCTTGCCCCTGTCTCGTCTGTCCCAACAGTTGTAGAAGTCAGCACAAAGGCGTCTCCAGTTACTGCTGGCGTGGGATCAAAAGCACCTGTTTGATAATAAGTCATACTAAATGTTCTTGGACTATCGTTCCCTTGAACTACAGTATGGTTAGTGCCGGCTGTGTCATTCAGATAATTATATATTGCGTTCCACATTCCAGTCTTGTTAACACTTGCAGAATCACATCGGATTTTATACGCTGCATTTGGGGCTGTATCAACAAGTAAAACAGTTTTTGTCGTGTTGGCATCTTTTTTGAAAGACAGGGTTGAGCCGGGTGTTGCACCAGAATCATCTGATCCACCGTTAAAATCAGTTACATTTGAAAATGTGCTTCCGTATGTATTATTGTTTGGTAGAGGCTGATCTCCGGCAGTGCCTTCCAAATAAGATTGTACAGTAAATGTAGCATATGTAGAATAGTTGTTATATTGCACTCCATAGCCCCAATATTCCAGTCTGTCTTGTATACTGTCCCAAAAAGCAGTATTTGTCCCTACAGAATTAATATATGAAGTTGCATCTCCATTCTGATCTGGATCGCCATCAGTTGTGCTGCCGGCAGTGATGATTTGAATTTTTCTCAAATCTTCTTCTGGATTGCCATTAAAAAGCTCTATATAATCACCTGCAGTTGCTCCAGTTTCGTCTGAACCACCAGAACCATCGTCCGTGACATTAAAAGTAGAGCCAACAGAAGTCACTGTACCTGCGCTTACAGAGCCAGTTTGTGTCGCTTGTAAGTTAAATTGCATAACTCTAGAGTTAACAGATTGAGTGCTTGCGACTTCCCATCCGTCAACATGACTACTGTCAATTACAACCTTCATTCTATCCCAAACTTGGCTATTCGTCACTCCGACGACATCGACATGATCAGAGGCGTTATTATTAGTAGTCAAGTCGATAATTGCTCCATCAATTGTTATGGAATGTGATGTAGATGAGCCAGATGTAGGATCTCCTCCAGCGTTGCTAATATTGCTGATATGTCCACCGGCATCGTTTTCTTGTATGAAATACGTATTGCCATCTGCCTTATCGGTTGTTGTTAGACTAAATGTTCCGTTAGTTCTGGTAACAGAGCCGATCAACAATGATCCATGATTGTCGATAGCCTGTAGCACCTTGTCCCATAATGCAGTATTTGAAGCAAATTGTGTAACATCTATTAAAACTGGATTGGTGGTGTAACTATTTGTTGTTACTGTTGAGCCTCCAGAAGTTTTAAAATCAAACACAACATTTTCTGTTGTTCCTGTGCCATAATTGACAGAATAATCATATGATCCCTTTCTGATTACGAGAAATGTAGCTTTGGCTCCTGTAGCTATTCCGGTAGAATCAGTACCGTTAGTAAAATTAGAGGTATTGCTAAATGTAGTGCCTATTTCAGATATATATCTTACAGTTGAACCGGCAGCCGCATGAGTTACTGTGAAATTTGCAGAGGTTGTGTTATCTGTGAAAGCTGCTGTACTGATAACAGAGTTGCTTTCTAGTGATGTTTTTATGTTGTTGAAAAAGTCAGTACCATCTAGTCCATTGGTTCTTTCTTTCAACACTCCTTCGACAATCTTTATATAAGTCGGTTTAGGAAGAGTTATGTCTGCTTGGAACTTAGCGTGATTATCGCCAGATATGGTAGTATCCGTAGCAGTCAGGAAAGTACCGTCCGTTGCAGAAGGTGTTGCTGGTAAACTAATAGATGTAAATTCATCCCCAAGTTTCCAATAGTTGTTTAGCCTATCTGCTAACTTAGGAACAGTTGATAATATGTGTGGCGATCTTCTGCCTTTATTATACAACAAGGCTGCTGCTGTGGTGGTACCTTCTGATGGGAGCGAGGTTCCGTTAAAGAGTGCCAATTCTGTTATATGCCCTTGCATCTCCTCTGAAGATCCACCGATGAATAACGAAGTAGTTGCTGCGATGGGGGTGCCAGAACCGGCACTATTTACTGAAACTCCTTTCGAAACTCCGTTAATGTATACGACTGGAGTTTGACTAATTGTTCCATTTCCAGCGAGTTCGACATAAACATGGTACCATTTCCCATCTTTAAACGCATTTCCGACAGTATAAAGACTACTAGTGAATTGAGAACTGTACATACGTATTATCAAGTTACCATTCTGCCATGCCAAACTCCAAGAATCGTATGACGTGACTGTTACATTAGCACCTCCGGGTTCTCCGGATGGCGCAGAATTAGGAAAAGGCTTTCTACCATCGGAAGATTGAGAGGTATTAGTTGTTCTGCCAATTAGAAAATATCTTACTGTCGAAGAATCTGCGTCGTCAGGGCGAATCCAAACACTTACTGTTAGTCCAGTAACTGCGTTTTTGCCATAACAATAATATGGATTTGTTCCAGCTACCCCAAAACCATATAAAGGAGACACAGTTGCACGAATATCACTTACCGTAGTTTGTCCAAATCTAAGTGATTTAGTTCTAGTGGAATCAGATGCATCATATGTATTGAAATCGCCTATTTCACCCGGAGAATGATGCCCTATATCAAATTGATTTCCATCAATAGTGATTGTATCGCCGAACGAAAACCCAGAAGTCATATTAGATTCATCATAGCGGCTGTTACCTGTATGCGTCAACAAAGGAGACTTGTACTGGGACATACTTGACACATTAATGGTAGGATCACTTCCGGTAGAAGTCTGGATCAAAGATATAGAATATTCAGGATATGTGTAGCCATCTTTTAATCCACAGTTTAATCGAATAGTGTATTCCGAAGCCAATTCAGCATAAAGCATATCAACAAATTCTTCTGCAAACTGCTTTTCTGTTTTTAATGCCGATTTACGGAAATCTATTGCCTGATCTGAAAAAGATATGTTAGAGTTAGTGTTAGATGCGGTGTTAAAGTTGGCAGTACCCACATAGTCGATTAAATTCAAATCACCTAAAGTAACATTGCCATCATCATCCCCATCTCCAAGTCTCCAATAATGAACCAAATTGGAAGCGCTATAATTTAAAATATTTGAATATCTTCCTGAGTTATAGAGATATGATACATCGGGCATATAGTTTGAATCTGATGTATCGTATATTGCCAATTCATCTACTTTGGTAGTAAAATTGCCCCCACTATCTCCCAAGAATAATCTAGAGCCGGTTCGCAAGGCACTTGATGGAGTTCCACTAGTAGTAAGTGTGAACCCTTGTGAAGATCCATTAAGATAGATTTCAAAAGTTGCCGAAGAAACACTGTACTTCATCACCACATGATTCCAGCCAGAGGAGAACATGTTAAGAACCGATCCTTGTCTGTACGCTGCATTGTCATGATAAACTCTCGCATACATTCCATAATTTACATTTGAACCAATTGTGTTCCTTTGGGCATGTAGACTAAAAACAGTGTTACTATTTGAATCTAATAATCGCAAAAATATATGAGCACCATCAACGCCACCAAAGTCATTGTACGCTGAATTAGCGGAAGTGTTCAACGCAATCCAAAATGCTATTGTAATGCTGCTTGAGTCGAAGTTAATCGCTCCTGTAGCAGTATTGACTCTTTGACTATCCGATCGATGGAGGATTGGGTATTTGGCATCTGCAAAAATCGAAATGTACTTGTTAGTAGTCGTATCTGTAGGAGTACTATTGTAGTGATCATCTGCTTTTGTAACAATATTAAATAGAGGAGTGTACGGGTTGCTTCCAAATCTTATATAGGCATCATCATAATTAGGACTAGTGTTTAAATAATTCTGTGATAATGTATTCGTTGCATTAGTACTGTTTGGGTTTGCTGCAGACTTTAAAGGCTTCAATTTGATTAATTTAGTCGTTCTCTGTTCTGCTCTCTGTCGATAATCGACTGTAAAACCAGCAGTTGGCGCTGTTCCGCCTACATATGCATTATCGAGTGTGAATTGTCCAGTTGTGACACTTCCAGCATAATATGCACCACTCATCTGAAATGAAGCCACTCCTGTTGTTCCGAGTGTGGTTGCTTCTCCAGCTCTAAAAGTCATTGATGAGCTAACTCCCGGAACATAAGGCTCTTCCATTGTGAAGCCCCAAGTTGTCTCTGTGCCAAAAACAGTTGCTCCAGTAACCTCAAATGATCCAGTTGCCTTGATTCCTGTTGGAACCATTCCTTGAACTCTGAAAGATCCAGAGGAAGGCGTTCCAAAGACAGTAGCGCCTTTGGTTCTAAAAGATCCAGTTGCTGCAGATCCTGTAACTAGTAACGTCTTTAGTCCATTGTGGAAGTGGTGATCTTGATTTTGCAATACACCCGGTGCTCCATCAGAGTCTGACGCAGCAGCCTGCGGATCTGAACTTGTGAAATTAGTTCTTGAGTCCATATCCCAAATTGATTGAGAAGGGATAATGTTCGTCAAATGTCCTAAGTCCATCATTTCTTTTATCTGGCTATTCAGGCTCCCCTCTGCAAACAATGAAGCAGTTACATTGGTTTCTCTTCTTCCTTGTTCATCAAGGCGATAATATGATCCAGTCTCGCTAATATCAGAGTTGTACAGATCATTCTCGCCTTTAGCCCAGAACTTAGAAGCAAAGAAATGTCTATGTCTAGTGCTATACTTGGTGTGCTTGACGTATCTTGGGAAAATAATCTGCTTGATGTTTTTCTTAAGTATTTCCACGTCATCAGTATTTTGAGAATAGTAGCCATAGATTGACTTGTAAAGAGTTTCATTTTTAGTCTTGTCAGTTTCGAATCGCAACTTTCTATTGTCAAAGTGATACTTCATATTGACATATGGATATTTAAATTGGAACTCTGAGTCTCTGAACTTGACATCTGCGCTGTTAGGAATATTTTCAGTCACTCTTGATTCTTCTACGTTTCCAGAATTAACATTATATCCATAAGCTTTTTTAAGCTGAATGTTAACATTCTTGTCGTTGTTTCTTATCTGATCCCAAGAAGGATATCCATACGCTGTTACGCCATCAATTCTTTGATTGATTACACTTTGACTTACTACAGTGTTATCGATATGCTCATGAGGGTATCTTGAAGTTGTTCCGCTTGGCTCTGTAAAGCCAGACAAGACGTGTCCTGCTAGCGAAGAAGTGGCATAAGAAGCAGTATGTGACTGCTTAACCCACTGGTATTGAAAGTCAGATTGTGGTATCTGGTGTTGTACCCAGTAGTTATCATAATCTTTTTCTTCTTCAGAGGCGTCCCATTTTGGGTTTCTATTGACTTTGTGAAATGAAGGCTTGTTGTTTCCGACTACGGAATCTACACCACCCCAAGAAGAGTGACGTGTTAGGTGCGACATAAGCCCATATCTGTTGCCATGTATGTCTTCGAGATGAAGGATGCTACCTTCTTCTCCACTACCTGATCCTCTAACTTGTAGGTTTCTGAAAGGAAGTGCGTTATAAGCACTGTCTTCTTTTGCAGATAAATCTAAGAAAACCTCAGACATAGTTTCGAATCCACCGGGAGCAGAGAATTTAGAAGCAATTGTGTGCTTGCTCGGAGTCGAACCAGATGTAGGAGGATTTGAATCTTTAATCCCTCCAAGATACAAGTTTGAAGAATCGAAGTTAGAAGCCAAGTTTCCTTCCCCTGTTGTCCCTCTTGCTACCAAACTTGTTTCCAAGTTTGTTGCAGGCATACTTGAGTTAATTTGATTGTG
>Ga0070754_10001417_pt1 | contig 19257 bp, 38 predicted proteins | sample VirMetDEL_Sep_01_FD_75181 | JGI IMG/M metagenome (GOLD analysis project Ga0070754, IMG submission 75181) | Aqueous microbial communities from the Delaware River and Bay under freshwater to marine salinity gradient to study organic matter... | ecosystem: Environmental > Aquatic > Marine >... | reverse complement strand
TCAAGTTATTGACGGTGACAAGGATGACCTACGGTTTCTCGACCCTACAGGTCATGTGGTGGCATTATATGCCAAGGGCAAGGCCAAAAAAGACTCGTCGGGATTTGTAATTGAACCAATGTATTTTAGTAAGACAATTGATAGTATCTCTGAACGTAGGTTCTTACGATCTATATAGATAATACACTTAACATAAAGGAATTTTAAGATGGCTAAAAGAATTAGCAGAGCAGGTACACTAACGGTTATACATACCTATACGGTTCCCCTTGATGCCAATGAGATGACACGTTATGAGGACGGCATGTTGGACGTGACAGATTACTATGACGACAACGACCTAGAAAACGTAGAGGTTTACTCTATAGAATATGAGGATTAAAATGATACTAGGACTATTAAAAGCAATAGCTGTATTCTATGCAGTGTTTACAATTTTTATAATCGGACTATACTTAACCACAACATAAGGAATAATACCATGACATTAGTAGCAGTGAGGTTTACTCTGGTTGCATTCTATGCAGTGTTTACAATTTTTATAATCGGACTATACTTAACCACAACATAAGGAATAATACCATGACATTAGTAGCAGTATACCCATCAAAAAAAGAGCTTAAAACTAAAATAGGTGAACCATTAAAGTACATTGAAACGAGTATGTTTGGTCAAGAATATAGGCCAAACGGTTCACTTGTAGTTGCAAACAGGCCACACATTACAGGATTAGGACGTGAGTTCTTTGCATTAGTAGCAATGAAAGACGGCTTGATTGCCAAGGTTGAATAATTATTATTATTGTGGTGTGTGTAGGACTTTACATCTTACACTATCCATGATACAATCATAAAGATTTTTTTGACAAGGAAAGATATATACAATGCTTGACAAACATAAACGTTACTTTTCCGAGTACAATTGTTCGTTATCATTTACATGCATGGATGAACTAGTGCTTGTGAAAATGCTTAAAGATAAACTATTTGAAGAGTTAAACTTAAATGAATTAAACTATAAAGAATATCCCATTGACCCATTCGATGAGTGGTACGAAATTGAAGAGCTTCGTACAGGAAGGGTCTTTGATATTAATGTATGTGAATTATATCGGTCTGGATTGCCAGAGGCCAGTGAAATAAAATGTCTTAAAGTGGGTTTAGTTGCTCATATGTATGAATGCTTTGAAGACGAACAAGGAGACTGGATTACAGACTTCAACAGAGAGCTTAGTTTTAAGGTGGAAATACAAGGAGAATTGTAATGACTACAAATGTATATAAAATTGTTACCTTATCGGATCAATATTACGACTACACCATAAGAATGTTTAGCCATTACTACTACGAAAAAACTAAAGGGGAATTGTAATGACTACAAATATATATAAAATTGTTAACATGTCGGATCAATATAATGAGCCAGCCTATGCAATCGTGCATGAACATTTCGGTACGGTATCCGTATGGGATAGCCTAGAATTTGCCGAAAGCTTATACGAGGATTTGGAATTAGGCATCGCAGATGTCACAGCTTTTAGTGAGAGCACTATAGGTAAGTTTTTTCGAACTACATAAAGGAATATAAAATGGACTACGAAGAAAAGAAAGTTATGGTAAGTGCATCTGTGCTACGAGAGCTTGCTCAAGATGTTATATTTATAGATCAAACAAAGTTTCCCATCATGTTTGAGGATGCTTGGAAGGCAAGGAAGGAAGCAATACGAGTATTGCAATTGGCAGAATTGGAGTTTGGTCAGCATCTGTTTGGTCAGGGGGATGACAATGCCTAATCGGTGTAGAAATAATATAAGTATTAGAACGACAGATACAGAGTTATTAGAAGAAATCTACAATCATCTTGTTAATGGCTACCTATTAAACTACCTTGCACCTAGGCCGAAAGACCCACTAGAGGGCAGGTATCGGTGGAGTGTAGATAATTGGGGTACAAAGTGGGATGTCTCACCAGAAACGGTAGAAATTAAGCACTACCAAAAGTCATTAGGTAGCCTTGAATTCGACTGTGATACTGCTTGGTCACCACCTATCAAGGCACTACAAACTGGTGCAAAGAACAAAGACTTTGCTTTCACTATGGAGTTCGAAGAACCTGACATGGGCATTTTCGGTGTGGCTACTAATAAGATGAAGGAAGTACACACCGTACCCTGCTTGTATGAGCTAGCAGAAAGACACCCCACCTATGAGTTAGCCGTAGAAGAACTTACAGAACTAGTAGCTGGACACATAGTGTATACTTTTTGTCTTCTTGAACGGCTTGAAAACGAATTTGAAAACAAAGGAACACGACATGAAATCTAATAAATTTTTACCCTCAACAGAAGCTATTCAATGGGCAAGTGGACACTTTCTTATTCGTGAGTTTCCTGATAACTTTGATGAGCTATCAGAGGAAGAGGTAAACAGGTTCATAGATGATTACATATGTGAAGACTACGAACTACACGAACCTGAGACTGTATGGCTTATGATAGAACACCTAGCCTACGACACAGTAAATAACTTAGACAGAATTACAAAGGAGAAATAGACATGAAAGCATTGCTTATAGACCCGTTCATGGAAACGGTACAGGAAATTGATTACTCTGGTGACTGGAAAGACATCCGAACATTACTAAAGTGTGACATATTTGCAACAGTATACTTCGACGACATGTCTACAGATAGTGTGTTTGTAGATGACGAGGGGCTGTTTGTAGATGACCAACGGTTCTTTAAGTTGGGTAACTATACCCAACCATTAGCAGGGTATGGCCTAGTTTTAGGTTGTAATGAAGAAGGAGATAGTGTAGACTGTATGTCTACCTTAGAGGACGTAGCTAAACAAGTTGAGTGGTGTCCGATAGGTACACATGTTGCTCGTAAGTTTGAAGTAATCTTTCACGAAGAACCTGACGATGTCTTGACAGTCAATATGATTGAGGAGACATGATGCACATGGAAAGCATACCAGTAACAATTTCCCTAGTAGAGTTATTAATTCTACTAGGGGTGTGGCTCAACACAGTAATCAATGTCTATAAATTTATAAAGGAATAGAACATGAGGTTCGAATTAGTATTCGTAATCGAAACAGATAAAGAAGATCCACAGGAAATAGTGAACATGCCTTGGTATCCATTCATAGGTGAGGATGCAATGCCAGAGGAGTGGCTAGAGTACATACTTGTACGGCCTCTGATTGGAGAAGAGGCACAGCTAGACTTCCTATACGAAGACGGCATCAATGTAATCTATGAAGATCGTGAGGAAGAACTGGCAGCACTAAAGCTGCAGGAAAGCAGATCAAATAAACCAGACTGGCTGAAGCTAGTAGTAAACAACAGGGATAAAAAAGCAGATGAGTAAGAACCATAGCCCACAAATGATTAAGAAATGGCATGAAGATAACGTAGTAAGTGATTGGAATTACACAGAGAAACGAAAGGGTTACTTTGCTGTGACAGGTAAGACAAAGAACAAGCAGTGGGAACGTAACAAGATTGGTAAAGAGTATGAGCACGAACGTATCTGGAACGATTAGAAGTGAGTAGCAATTATGATTACAGAAACATTAGTTTGTATGGCACTGAACATCTACCACGAGGCCAGATCGGAGAGCAGGATAGCACAGCTAGCCGTAGGTCAGGTGGTAATGAACAGGGTATACTCAAACAAGTACCCGAATGATGTGTGTGATGTAATATATCAGGCACAGCTTGACACACGAGGCAACCCACGAAAGTATAGCTGTGCATTCAGTTGGTATTGTGACTACAAATCAGACACACCAAGAGACTTGAAAGCCTATGAGGAAGCTATGAACAATGCCACAATCGTAATGAATGGGTGGACAGGTTCGTATCTTGAGGGAGCTACACACTACCATGCTACCTATGTGCTGCCGAGATGGGCAGAGCACATGACCAAGGTAACACAGATAGATGAGCACATATTTTACAGGGATGACAGCCATGTTAAATGATATGTATGTACCCATTACTGTGTGCATTGAAAGTCCTACACCACCACCCACGATGGACGAGCTGAAAGCATTTATAAGAAACGACCCAATCATAATTGAGTTGAACCATGACCAACAGCTAGTCATAAGTAAGAAGCAGGTGAAGATAGGTTACAACGAGAACACAGAAATATCCAAGGTCATCTCAGACCTAGCCGACACAGTTGCATTGCAGAAGATGGACAGGCATTGGTTAAACAAGTACTACGGCAATGCCATTGTGTTGTGTGGTACAGCAAGGATAGAAGAAGATGAAAGTAATTAAGTATAGCACGTGGTCAGGAGAGCTAGGTTCGATGGAATTACCTGTCACACTTGAGTCAATCACACGATGGCAGGACGGTGAAGATGTCACGACTGCATTAAAAGACTTGACATACACACAGAAAGAGTTTATCTTTTCTGGTGCTACCGAAGAGGAGCAGTCAGAGATTGCTCACATGGAGTTCATAGTTAGTGAACACGTATTACATTAGGAGTTACATATGAGATACACCAGCCACGACCTAATACCAAGACACATACGTGAGTATGTAGAGCTTGCTGCCAAGGATAGACTAGAGAACCTAGACATCGAAGACATCAACAATTTTATAGAGGATCAATACATTGACAGATACAATGAACTTATGGGATAAAGATAGAAAGAATATCTTTAGAGAACTGTACCGTACCTACCTAGACGAGGAGTACAATCAGAAAGAAGCCAAACGTATGGCTAAGGAAGAGGCCGAAGAGATGGTGAGTGACCAGCTAAGCTTTTCCTTTATTTTACTAGATCAGGAGTATCGAGATGAAGACTAGAAAAGAACTTAGACGACGGCTCAGAAAGAAAGCTATCAAGCTACAGAACAGCAGCCCACGTAAGCTAACAATGGACGAAGCAATGAGGAGTGTACGAGATGTACAAGATAATGTATCAGAATAGCATTCAAGGGTTTGCTAAACATGTTGAAGACCTGCCGACTAGATCGTCAGTGGATGAGTTCCTAGAACTACGTGAGGGGCTAGCCAAAGCTATGGGTTTGTACCCGAAGCTAGCTCTAGGTAGGCTTGAGATATACGACAAAGATAAATTACAGGGTACTTACTTTTATCACCACGTAGATAATTGGGGTACAAAAAGATAACGAGGAATAGATGTCAGAAACAAAACCAAGAGTAGTAAGCAGAGGGGCTTGCCCCAAGTGTGCATCATCAGATGCAAATGTAGTGTATGAGGACGGTGGTGAATACTGTTTCTCATGTGAGAGTTACAACGGTGTAACAGGAAAGAACGAAGAGAGAAGGGTACATACCATGTCATCAACAACAGCAAGCCAACATCAAGCTATGCTCAGTCGGGGTGGTACATATGCCATCGAAGACAGGTCAATCAGCCTTGAGACTGCACGTCACTATGGTGTGACACAGGAAGGAGGAAAGCACTTCTATCCTTACCACGACATCAACGGTAGCCACACTGCCAACAAGGTCAGGCACGTAGCCAACAAGAGCTTTAATGCCGAAGGTACTATGCAGAAGTGTACACTCTTTGGTCAGCATCTGTTTGGTCAGGGTGGTAAGTACATCACCGTATGTGAGGGTGAGCTTGATGCCCTATCTGCATTCGAAATGATGGGTAGCAAGTGGCCTGTAGTATCTGTACGTAACGGTGCACAGTCAGCAGTGAAGGACTGTAAGGAACAGTTTGAATACCTAAACAAGTTCGAGAACATTGTGCTATGCTTCGACAACGACGAGGCAGGTAAGGCAGCAGCTCAACGTGTTGCCCAAGTGTTCGAGCCTAACAAGTGTAAGATTATGTCACTCACATACAAGGATGCCAACGAGTATCTGAAGAACAACAAACGTGAAGCATTCACCAAAGCATTCTGGGAGTCACGACCCTACACACCAGCAGGTATTGTAAACCTTGCCAACTTCAGTGGCCTGTATGATACAGACAATCGTCAGACTGTACCGTATCCATACGAAGGATTGAACGACATGCTGTATGGCATGAGGACAGGTGAGCTTATTACATTCACAGCAGGTACAGGTGCAGGTAAGTCCAGCATCATACGTGAGCTTGAACACCACCTACTCAAGAACACAGACCACAACATCGGCATTGTATCTCTTGAAGAAAACTGTCCTCAAACTATCTTCCACCTGATGTCGGTCGAGGCCAACAAGAGAGTGTACATCGACGAGGTACGTGCAACTATCCCACAGGAAGAGCTTGACCAGTACGAGAAGTTAACCGTAGGCACAGGTCGTCTGTTTGCCTTCGACCACTTTGGTTCCATTGGTACAGATGAAATCATGTCCCGTGTTCGATACATGGTGAAGGCACTTGATTGTAAGTTCATTATCATTGACCACCTGTCCATCTTGGTGTCAGGCTTAGAGGGTGAGGACGAACGTCGTAACATCGACAAGATTATGACAATGCTACGTAGCCTAGTCGAGGAGACACAGTGTTGTATGCTGCTTGTGTCTCACCTACGTAGAGCAGGTGGTGACAAGGGACAGGAGCAGGGAGCACAGATTAGTCTGTCACAGCTACGTGGTTCACACAGCATTGCACAGCTCAGTGATGCAGTGATTGCACTTGAACGTGACCAACAGGCTAAAGATCCCATCGAAGCTAACACAACGTCAGTTCGTGTACTAAAGAATAGGTATGCAGGTGAGACAGGTATAGGTGCTTTCCTGTTGTACGACACGAACACAGGTCGAATGAAAGAGATCAACGACCCAACACAGAGAGACGACTTTGATGTAGTAGATAAAGGAGATTACTTATGATTAAACTAAATAAAAAAAAGCTATGGAAAGGACAGTATATTTCTGTTCGTGATTACGAAGTTGATAAGGCAATACGTGCAGGTGGTTTGCTTCTTACGTATGATGGAAACAAAATGACCATCATGCCTGACAAGCTTAAACAACTTGACCCTAACGAAGACATTCAGAAATCAAAGTTTGGTAAGGATTACCAATTGGTTGATATTAAATGGAGTCCCGATAATGAATCAGAGTAAAACAACAAAGAAACCATTCGACAGAGCTTTGTACAACGCATCTGACCAGCCAGCAAGGAACGTGATTGTTTCCTACCTAACGAATAACGGTCACGAAATACTTGATACAAAAGAGGATTATAATGTTGACATCAAGAGCATTAAAGGAGATAATAAGTACTTCTCTGAGGTTGAAATCAAGTGGGGATGGAAGGGTGACTGGAATCCTAGCTGGACAGAGATACGAATACCATATCGTAAACAGAGACTGATAGACAAGAAGGAGAAGGCAGACGAAAGCAATTCATTCCTTAACTTCTATGTCATACGTAGTGACCTAGAGTATGCTTGGAGAATCAAAGACACTCTTATGATTGAGTCCGAGGTACGTGAGGCAAGTGGACGATACATCACAAAGGGTGAGCAGTTCTTTCACATTCCATACGAGAAAGCAGAGTTGATACAATTATGAAGCTAGTAGTAGACATTGAAACAGACAGCCTAGAAGCTACAAAGATATACTGTATCGTAGCTAAGGATATAGAAACAGATCGTATCTATACGTACAAGGAGGGGAGCCTACATCATGCTAAGTCATTGATTGAACAAGCAGATATACTTGTTATGCACAACGGTGTATCCTTCGATGCACCTGTGTTGAAACGTCTACTAGATTGTAACATACCTCTAGCTAAGATACGTGACACACTTATCTTATCACAGATGGCTGACCCCAATCGTGAAGGTGGTCACTCACTGGATGCTTGGGGTAAGTCACTAGGCTTTGCCAAGCTAGACTTCAAAGACTTCAGTGGGTATACTACAGAGATGCTAAAGTATTGTATTCGTGACGTAGAGCTTACAGCTAAGGTATACAGTTCACTAGTACCAGTGATGACTAAGTTCTCACCACGTAGCATCAAGCTTGAGCATCAGATACGTGCCATCATTGACCAACAGGAAAAGAATGGTTTCACTCTTGATGTTCAAGCTTGTATGCAACTTGTAGCTAGACTATCTGAAGAGTCACATGAAATCAGGCAGCAGCTACGTGTTACGTTCCCACCCATAACTGAGATACGTTACTCAGATAAGACAGGCAAACGACTGAAGGACAAGGTGACTGAGTTCAACCCTGCTTCCAGACAACAGATTGCACAACGTCTTATGGACAGGGGATGGAAGCCTAGCAAACGTACAGACAAAGGTCACGTAATTGTAGGTGAAGAGATACTTGAAACGATTGACATGCCAGAGGCTAAGATCATTTCACGTTACCTCTTACTAGAGAAACGTATATCACAAATTAAATCGTGGATAGACGCAGTAAAAGACGACGGTCGTGTACATGGTAGGGTGTTGACATTGAGAGCCGTGACAGGCCGTATGTCTCACACCTCACCTAACATGGCACAAGTACCTGCTGTGTATTCACCATATGGAAAGGAATGCAGAAGTGTATGGACTGTTGGTGATAATGGGTATACTTTATTGGGTAGTGATGCTTCAGGTTTAGAGCTACGTATGTTGGCTCACTACATGAATGACCCTGACTACACCAAAGAAGTTGTAGAGGGTGACGTACACACAGCCAATCAACTGGCTGCTGGTCTACCCACCAGAGACAATGCAAAGACTTTTATCTATGCCTTCTTGTACGGTGCAGGAGCTAGCAAGATAGGTAAGATAGTAAACGGTACAGCCAGAGATGGACAGGTACTGATTGATAACTTCCTAGACAGAACACCAGCCCTAAAGAAACTAAGGGCTATGGTAGACAAACTATCTAGCAGAGGTTATCTTGTAGGTTTGGATGGACGTATACTACACGTTCGTTCACAACATGCTGCACTCAACCTACTACTGCAGGGTGCAGGAGCAATTGTGTGTAAGGAATGGTTGAAACATATAACCATCGAGGCACACAAACGTAAGCTAGACTACAAGCTAGTGGCTAGCATACACGACGAATACCAGTTCGAAGTCAATCAGCAACATGCAGAGGAGCTTGGACAGGTTACTAAGTGGGCAATGAAAGAAACTGAGAAGTCTCTTTTAGTTAAGTGTCCACTAGATAGTGAGTACAAGACAGGTAAATCTTGGGACTTAACTCACTAGTTAAAAAAAGATGTTGACATTCGATTGTGGATGTGGCATTATATAATGGCTGACTACATGAGTTAGTTAGCTCAATCAACATAGCAACCTACCCGTTACTATGTAACATAAACCAAAACGAAAACCATATTTAGGAGATATAAAACATGACAGTTATTTCAGGAACAGCATACTGGGCACACGTACAACAACCTAACACAACATACGAACCTGTTTACTCTATCGACATCATGGTCGATGAGAACAATCGTGCAGCCATCGAAGCTGATGGTATCCCAATCAAGAACAAAGGTGATGACCGTGGTGACTTCGTGCAGATCAGACAGAAGGTAGCACGACGTGACGGCTCAGAGAACCCTGCACCAGTTGTTGTAGATGCCAACAAAGAACAAACCAAAGTTCTGATTGGTAACGGTAGTAAAGTAAACGTACTATACACTCCCTACGAATGGAGCATGAACGGCAAGTCAGGTGTCTCACCTTTGCTGAAGAAAGTTCAAGTCGTTGATCTAGTTTCTTACGGTGAAGACTTTGACGTGGTGCAAGGTGGTTACGCAGAGACAGAGGACACAATGAATGACGAAGTGCCTTTCTAATATAGACTAACAACACGGGGGGAACATAAGAAGTCGGTTCCCGAAGGCAGATAAGGAGGGCTGGGTACTCTGCCACATTTATAGGAGAATACTAATGAGTATGATTGAAGACACATTCTTTGCTGCCAACTTTGTATTCCTTTACTTTGCTATAGTAGGTTTCATTCTAGGATGGATGATGCCAAGGGGCAGGTACTTGAAATACTTACAGTTAAAGTTCTTCAAGATTCTGCACAACTTCTTTGCAGACGAAGAGGAATACATACAACACAAGGTGGAACGAATTAAACAAGTAACTAAACCATATAGGAAAAAGTAATGACTGACACCGACATCGTATTAATTTTAATAAGCATAACTACTTTTCTTTGTGTAACTTACACATACATTTTATTGAGAGAAGTAAATCAATTCAAACAAACAGTTTCACAATGGATACAAGATGACACTGACAGAACACGGTAAGAAACTAGATCAGTGCCTCTGGGTGCTGAAGTACTTTGGTACTGTAGAACAAAGAGAGTACTACAAGAACAACAAATCTTACCTTCAGTGGGTAAGTCAATGTGAACAAGTTATAGAATCAAACAGATTGGGATATTAAAATGAAAACTATCGACACTCTAGTAACAGACATATATGAGACACTTGAGCAGGGTGTCGATACGAGCCGAGCAGACGTGCAGGATCTTCTTGAAGAATTCGGGAAGGATGCACAGGCTGCCGTAGCCATGATGCTTAGTGAGGGAAAACGTGAAGGTAAACAAAACCTACGGCTCTCTCAAATCGGTAAGCCAGACCGTCAAATCTGGTATGGGCTTCATGGTGCAAAGGAAGAGCCTCTAACTGGACAGACCCGAATCAAGTTCCTCATGGGTCACCTATTGGAGGCTCTTCTAATTGCTCTGACTAAGGCAGCAGGGCACACAGTAGAAGATGCACAGGGAGAGGTAGTAGTTGAGGGTGTGTTAGGCCATCAGGATTGTATCATTGATGGTGTACTGACCGACATCAAGACTGCTTCTTCATATGCCTTCAAGAAATTTAAAGAAGGTACGTTGTCTGACAATGATCCATTCGGTTACATAGCACAGATCAGTGCCTATGCTACGAAGAATGATCGTAAGGAAGCAGCCTTCTTTGCTATCGACAAGAACAACTCAGAGCTTACAGTGTTGAAGGTACATGAGATGGAGATGATTGATGCTCCTGCCCGTGTACGTGAACTAAAGAAAGTAAAAGAGATGGACTTCCCACCTGCCCGTTGCTACAAGGATGAGCCAGATGGTGCATCAGGTAACCGTAAGCTTGCAATAGGCTGTGTGTTTTGTAGCTACAAGAAAGACTGTTGGGCAGATGCTAACAATGGTAAGGGGCTACGTGGATTCCAGTACAGCAATGGAGTACGTTACTTAACAAACGTAGGTAAGGTTCCAAACGTAGACGAAATAGAATTATAATGGGTTTCAAAAGAAAAAAATATAATCACAGTTACAAATCTAATTCTGAAAAGAGTGCAGCCGACCAGCTATCAAGTAAGAAAATAAAGTTTGAGTATGAAACATTAAAGCTACCTTACGTCTGGAGTGAAGACAAGAACTACATCCCAGACTTTATCCTACCCAATGGTGTGATACTAGAAGTAAAGGGACGGTTTATGATTGAGGATAGAAAGAAACATCTATTCATTAAGTCAACCTACCCTGAGCTAGACATCAGGTTCGTGTTTGATAATCCATACAGGAAGTTATACAAGGGTGGTAAGATGACCTATGCAGATTGGTGTGACAAACACAAATACATTTACTGTAAATTAGGTGACGGCATCCCACAGGATTGGCTTGACAAACAGGATGCAAAGTAGTAATATCAATATCATACTGGATGAGTTTCGTCCAGACGAGTCGTCACCTGAACGTACACTATTCCTATGTGTATTACTTCAGGCACTACTAGATGCAACCAAACAAGGTTATAAGGGTGAGCCGACTGAATCAAAGATAGACAGGGACAGAGCTACGGCTTGGTTCTTTGCTTCATACGGCACAACTGCAAAGGATTTCGAAGAGGTATGTAGTCATGCAGGGGTTGACCCAGACTACATGAGAGACTATGCTTTTAAAGTATTAAAATCAGGAGAGATAGAATATGTTAGAAAAAGAATCAATGCAATCCTCGGACACTGACGGATACCAGTATGAGTTGTTCGGGGACATGATGGATGTAGACGTGGTGAACAACCCATCACACTACAATGCTAAGGGTGTCGAGGCTATTGTAGCTATCGAAGCCAGTATGTCAGACGAAGAGTTCAGAGGTTATCTAAAGGGTAACTGTATGAAGTATATGTGGAGATACAACTACAAGGGCAAGCCTGTGGAAGACTTGAAAAAAGCACAGTGGTATCTCAATAAGCTTATTGCATCTGTAGAATAAGTATAGTATAATTCAAACTCTTGGACATTTGAAATGAACGTAACATACATAGATCATATGGGCAGTGACTTAACAGTCGTTAACTCTGCCAGAGTTTCCTTCAACAAGGAATCACAACTAGAACAAAAGGTGGGACACAGTGACTTATCTGATAAAGATGTTAAACTTATCAAGTACTTGGCAGATCATGGTCATTGGTCTCCATTCTCCCACTGCTCTATTCAATTCAGAATCGAAGCACCCCTTTTCGTAGCAAGGCAATTAGTCAAACATCAGGTAGGATTAGCTTGGAATGAAGTTAGTCGTAGATATGTAGACTCTTTACCGTCATTCTACACTCCTAAGATGTGGAGAAAGAGAGCAGACAATGTAAAGCAGGGTAGCTCTGAGGAGCAGGTGGAGTACGATATAAGCCAGTACACGTTGGCTTGTATCAATGAGTACCAACATATGTTAGATGCAGGGATTGCCCCTGAGCTAGCTCGTATGGTGCTCCCACAGAATATGTACACAGAATGGTATTGGTCTGGTTCATTGTATGCCTTTGCTAGGGTATGCAAGCAGAGACTAGACAGTACATCACAAAAAGAAACACAGTATATTGCAGACTTAATTAGTCAAGAATGTGCAAGACACTTTAAGCATAGCTGGAAACAATTAACTGGAGAGGAGTATAGGGTTAGAAATGACAAACAATACATTGAATAATACATTGCCGACAGACTACCAAACATTCATTGCAACGTCACGTTATGCACGTTGGATTGAGGAAGAGAACCGTCGTGAGACTTGGACTGAAACAGTTGCACGTTTCATTGACAACATTGTACGTCCTGCCTATGACGACCCTAAAACAATCAATGAGATTGAAGAAGCCATCCTAAACTTAGAGGTCATGCCTTCAATGAGAGCCTTGATGACGGCTGGTCCTGCTGCAGATCGTGACAACACCTGTGTATATAACTGTAGCTACCTACCTGTAGACCACCCACGTGCCTTCGACGAGGCTATGTTTATTCTACTATGTGGTACAGGTGTAGGCTTCAGTGTTGAACGTCAAGCTATCCAGAAGCTACCATATGTTCCAGTTGAGTTGTCTGAGACAGATGACATGATTGTTATACAGGACAGCAAAGAAGGTTGGGCTAAGGGGTTACGTAAACTAATCAACCTGTTGTATCTAGGTGACATGCCTAAGTGGGACTTGTCAAAGATACGTCCTGCAGGTACACGACTAAAGACTTTCGGTGGTCGTGCCTCTGGACCTGAGCCATTGAATGATTTGTTTAACTTTGTTACAGCTAAGTTCAAGGGTGCAGCAGGTCGTAAGCTTAACAGTGTTGAGTGTCACGACATCATGTGTAAGATTGGTGAGGTTGTGGTAGTAGGTGGTGTACGTCGTAGTGCCATGATTAGTTTATCTAACCTATCTGATGACCGTATGAGACATGCTAAGTCTGGTCAGTGGTGGGAGAATGAAGGCCAACGTGCACTAGCTAACAACTCTGTTGCCTACACAGAGAAGCCTGACATGGAAACATTTATGAGAGAGTGGACTGCTCTTGTAGAATCTAAGTCAGGTGAACGTGGTATCTTCAGCCGTGAAGCTGCAGATAAACATGTAGAACGTAATGGTCGTCGTGAGACAGGACATGAGTGGGGTACTAACCCATGTAGTGAAATCATCTTACGTCCATATCAATTCTGTAATCTAACAGAGGTGGTGGTGAGACCAACTGACACAGAGAAAAGCTTGTCTAGGAAGATTAAACTTGCTACAATACTGGGTACGATTCAATCAACCTTCACCCATATGCCTTATCTACGGCCTATATGGAGGAAGAATACAGAGGCAGAGAGGCTGTTGGGTGTGAGCCTGACTGGTATTATGGACAATGAACTTACTTACAAAGCAGATAAAAAACTATTGGAGAAACTCAGGGGTGTGGCTGTACAAACAAATATCGAAGCTGCAGAAAAGCTTGGAATCAATCAGTCATCAGCCATCACTTGTGTCAAGCCTTCGGGTACTGTATCACAGCTTGTTGATAGTGCCAGTGGCATTCATGCTAGGCATAGTGAGTATTATATCCGTACTGTACGAGGGGATAACAAAGATCCTCTCACACAATTCCTAAAAGATTCTGGCATACCATCAGAGCCTTGTGTAATGAAGCCTGACAGCACGACTGTCTTCAGCTTCCCTACTAAGTCTCCTGACAATGCAGTCACACGTAACGACATGGATGCTATTGAGCAGCTAGAGTTGTGGAAAAGCTATGCACTGAACTGGTGTGAGCACAAGCCATCTGTCACCATCACAGTACGTGAAGCTGAGTGGATGAAGGTAGGTGCTTGGGTGTACGAGAACTTTGACATCTGCTCTGGTGTATCTTTTCTACCTCACTCAGATCATACCTATGCACAGGCTCCCTATCAGGATTGTGACAAGGCTACGTACAAGGAAGCTTACTCTAAGATGCCAAAGGTAATCGACTGGGTTAAGTTGTCAGAGTATGAGATGGAAGATAACACAGCAGGATCACAGACATTGGCATGTAGTGGTGACTCTTGTGAAGTGGTTGACCTGATATGAGAATGGTAGCAGAGATATGGGGCAGGGAAAACTGTACCTACTGTATCAAAGCAAAAGAACTTTGCACACAAAGAAACATACCATTTGAGTATATAGATGTTAACACACCTGATCTTCTTGATTCGTTTAAGAAAAACTTTCCAGACCAGAAGACAGTGCCACAGATAAAACTTAATGCTAAGTACGTCGGTGGCTACACAGAGTTAGCTAATAAGCTAGACAATGAACCTTAGAGTATACGGGATAGATTCTTCTAGCCCCTGCAAGACGGCCTGTGAGTTAGATGCTGACAGGTCGTTTTGTTTAGGTTGTGGTAGAACAGTCTCAGACATTAGAAACTGGAGTAAGATGTCTGACGATACAAAAATTAAATCAAAGTTTGAAGCACAGAAAAAACTTCTTGACATCTTATAGTATATTTACTATAATAGTAGTTGACGGTGGGGAGTACCTCCTTCTCTAATGATTCCTCTCTCACTCCCTGCCGTCATTAGGAGGTTTATATGACAAAGATAGAACAACTACACGTCGGAATAGAAGCATGGAAGAAACTAGGATGGCTACCATACTGTCCAAATAACGTAAGAAAGTATATGCCTTTTATTCCTTTTTACATGCCATACAATCTGATGAGAAGAAAAATATACAACGGTTATACATTAACAATGGGTAATAAAAAGAATGTTTAATGTACGTACCCCTACTATATATGTAGGCTATGACGTAAGAGATCACAGAGCCTACGAAGTATTACATGAATCAATTAAAAACTACACAGACAAGTATCCAATCGTACCTTTGATTGAGCCAGTGCTCCGTAAGATAGGTCTGTTTCGTAGAACACATAATACATTTAAACATAATCCAATGCAGAAGTATGATGCCTTTGACGGTAAACCATACAGCACAGACTTTACATTCACACGATTCCTTGTCCCTAGTTTAAACCTACATAGTGGGCTGGCATTGTTTATGGATGCTGACATGCTAATGAGGTCAGACCCTACAGAAATCTTTGAGACATATGGCAGACAGAAGCAGTATGCAGTACAGGTGGTTAAACACAAATACAATCCAGAGGCAGGGGTTAAGCTAGATGGTGTAGAACAAACACGTTACCATAGAAAGAACTGGTCTAGTTTTATTTTGTTTAACTGTGACCACGAAAAGAATAGGCAGCTTACGGTAGACGATGTAAATCTAAAGTCTGGTTCTTGGCTGCACTCCTTTGGTTGGCTAGAGGACGACGAGATAGGCAGCATCAACGAAGAGTGGAACTGGTTGGACGGTCACTCAGATCCTTTCATCGAACCTAAGAACGTACACTTTACCACAGGTGGTCCTTGGTTTAACAAGTGGAAGCCGTCACGTTTAGTTGACGAAGCATTCAGTGAAGAGTGGCTCAAGGCAGAACAATTAATAACAACAAAGAGAGTAATGGAGAACATGTAATGTATACGTTTGTAACATCATTTAATAAAGAATCATACAACACATATGGACTAGAGATGTTAAAGTCTGTCAGTGAAAACTGGAAGACAACTGCAGGTATGTTACGTTTAGTTGTATACGTAGAAGGCTTTGATAGTTTAGATGAGCTACCAGAACACGAGTTTAGTTCTGTCATTGAGTACCGTCACCTTGAACACGTAGAGGCACGTACTGTTTTCCTAGAACGTAACTCAGATAAGAACGGCACTCTTGAAGGTGGTCACTATAACTACCGTATGGATGCTGCACGTTTCTGTCACAAGGTATATGCTTTCTCTGATCTAGCATTTGAATTAATTTCAGATGACTACAGAGGTTGGCTTGTCTGGTTAGATGCCGACACAGTTACTACAAAAGAGTTTACTGCTGGTGATGCAGCTAAGTTACTACCAGAAAGTAAAGAGGTAGTACACCTTGGTCGTATTGACATCGACTACAGTGAGACAGGGTTTGTAGGATGGAACTTAAACATGCACAATGCAGCATCTCTTATTACAGACATGAGGGGTGCATATGATACCGATGAGATCTTTGGTTATAGAGAGTGGACAGATGCTTTCTTATTTGAACGTCTACTAAATATCTATAAGGCTCATGGCATGGAAGTATTAAATCTTTCAGAAGGTGTACGTGGACTAGCTGTGTTTGAAAACTCTCCACTAAAAGATTTCTTTGTACACAAGAAGGGTAACTTAAAGTTTGTAGATGCTGAACCAGCCCAACCTACCAAGCAGTTGAAAGGTGCTAAACGATACAAGCAACTAGCTGATATTGTTAGACATTATTCAGAAGATAATGATAACTTTAGTATTCTTGAAGTTGGTACGTGGGACGGTCGTCGTGCTATTGAGATGGCACTGGCTGCTTTTGAGTCTGTTGACAAGGTGCACTATCGTGGCTTTGATTTGTTTGAAGATGCTACAGATGAAACAGATAAGGTAGAACTAAACGTAAAGAAACATAATACTATCTCTGATATATCCGAAAGACTTCAACAGTTCTCTGATAAGATGAATGAGAATAATAAAGAGTTTACATTCTCTCTACATAAGGGAGATACAAAGGATACACTGAAAGGCTCTAAGCATTTAGATGTTGACCTAGCTTACATTGACGGTGGTCATTCATATGAAACTGTTAAGAGTGATTACGACCATCTATCTTCTGTTCCTGTAGTTGTATTCGATGACTACTATAGTCCAATGGATGAAGACACTGTTGTTTCAGAAGATCATACAGGGATTATAAAAACATTTAAAGATATTAAAGTTAAACGTAAGGCAGTGCTTCCATCTGAAGACCCAACAACATTGGGCTGGTATGTACATCTAGCTGTTGCACTACAGGATTCAGATACCGTTAAGGACTTACCTACTTCGTTGACACGTGTACCTATTATTGTTAAGCCTAAAGACTCTATGCCTGTAGATGACATACGTAATAATGTACGTGAGAATGTTAAACTAATTAATAACTTTGATTGGGTAAAGAACTACAAGCCTACAGAAGAACATGCAATCATTGTGTCAGGTGGTAAGTTAGACTTTATTAAGATAAAGAAACTACAGCAGGAAACAAATGCAAAAGTATTTTGTGTTAAACATTCCTATCAACGTCTGCTAAAGAATGGCATCAAACCGTTTGCTTGTGTAGTGTTAGACCCACGTCCTATGGAAGGTGTTAGCACACATGGTGTAGTACGTAAAGACTTGTTTAAAAAGATTGATCCTACGACTAAGTTCTTTATTGCTTCTATGACAGACATTACGGTAACGAAATACATAATGGAAAAGACAGACAACATACTAGGCTTCCATGCTTTTACGGATGCCATACGAGATGAAACTGTTACTAATAAAGTAACTATTGCAGAGGGCATTGGTATAAATCCAGGGGAATTATTAATCTCTGGTGGCACATGTGCTGCTACTCGTACCATTGGATTGCTTGAGACATTGGGATATACTAACCAACATTTGTTTGGTTTTGATTGTAGTGTTACAGAAAAGGAAGCTAAGAAGCATAAGGATATTAAAGACGAAGCAGGTAACGACAAGTATCTTGCAGTAGAAACAGGTGACAAGAAGTTCTTTACAACTGGAGAGCTGCTAGCTTTAGCTCAGGACTTAGAACGTATGTTTGAAGACAAGGCATGTAAAATAAACTTTAAGTTTTACGGCTCTGACAGTCTAGCTGCACAGGTGTTTGAGCAATCATATTACAATGAACATTATAAGACGTTTGACCAATGGCTAAATTAAAAGAAAAACAAGAGCTGTTCTGTCAGAACTATTTTATTACACGTAATGCTACGAAGGCAGCTCAATCTGCTGGATATAGTGAGCAGTCTGCATACAATCAGGGCTATCGTCTACTCAAACAACCTGACATCCAAGACAGGTTAAAAGAGTTAGAGTCAGAAGTAAGTACCGACCTAGATGTTATAACAGAGCTAGAGCAGCAGTACGAAGCTGCTAAACTAACTGGCTCTGGTCAGGTGGCACTCAAGGCACTGGAGTTGTTGTCACGTGTACGTGGTAACAATCAGGAAGACGAGGGGCCTACAGACTTAGAAGGACTAGAAGAAAGCATTAAGCATTCGTTTCAAACAATAGGTAAAGAAAAAGTATACGAGCTTTTAATGCAAACATTTCCTGAAGACTTTGACGACGAGGAAGAAGAGGACAAGGTAGATGCTGATAGCTGAGGCACTTTGTTATCTATACCTACAAACTGCAACACATGCACGTATGGACAATCAATCTAATGTATTAGTACGTCGTTGTTATTATAATTGTGACGGTGTATCTAAAACACATCAGATATATTTTGAAGATAAATGTCCTGATAAAATAAAGAAAGGGACTAGATCAATCTATAAAAACGTGTTATAATAATAAAGAATTTTTTGGGAAGAAAGAGTATATAGTATGACAAAGACAGCACTAGTAACAGGTATAACAGGACAGGACGGAGGCTACCTA
>Ga0070754_10001411_pt1 | contig 19323 bp, 13 predicted proteins | sample VirMetDEL_Sep_01_FD_75181 | JGI IMG/M metagenome (GOLD analysis project Ga0070754, IMG submission 75181) | Aqueous microbial communities from the Delaware River and Bay under freshwater to marine salinity gradient to study organic matter... | ecosystem: Environmental > Aquatic > Marine >... | reverse complement strand
TGAACTCCGTGACCTCTCAAAGGGTCGACTCGTCTAGCTAAAAGTCTGTGCATGGCATCATTGCGAGCTTAATCGCGGTATACAGCGCAGGTCCGAGCCGTTAACGTAAAGCAAAGCCGTTTATAGAGGAAGGACTCGTGGAACACTCGCTCTTAGTTTGGTTGTTGCCGACTCTTGCCCTGGTTGCCGGTGTCGCCATTGGATTCCTGGTTGCTCGCTTGCTGCCGAATGCCGCGCCTAACCGCACGCAGCGTCAGTTGGATGACATTCAGGAACGTTTTGACAGTTATCAGAACGAGGTTGTTACCCACTTCAACAGCACCGCGACCCTGGTCAAGAAGCTCACCCAGAGCTACCAGGAAGTACAGGATCACCTCGCCGACGGCGCCAACCGCCTGGCGCTCGACGACATCACCCGTCAGCGCCTGCTGGCCGCGCTGCATTCCGATGCACCGCAAACCCCACGGGAACGCCTGACCCCGCCACGGGAAAACCAGGAGCCGCCACGGGACTACGCGCCAAAAACGCCGAACGCCCCTGGCATGCTGGATGAGCATTACGGCTTGAAGAAGTAAGTCTTTTCAGGCGCTGTAAAAAAGCCCGGCTGATCGATGATCAGCCGGGCTTTTTGTTGGGCCTCAATCTCCAGACCAGCGGGGATGCCATTGTGGGAGGGAGCTTGCTCCCGATAGCGGCGGATCAGTTGATATATAGGCTGACTGACACACTGCTATCGGGAGCAAGCTCCCTCCCACACTGACCGAGTACGGCCCTCAGGACACGGGTTGTTCTTGCAGGTGGCCGCTTTCGATCCGCACATGCCGCCCATGGAAGCGCTTGAGGCTGCTGCGATGGCCGACGCTGACGATGCTCAGCCCCGGCAGCTCATCGATCAACGCCTGGTACAACGTCGCCTCATCCTCTTCATCCATGGCCGATGTCGCTTCGTCCATGTACAGCCACTGCGGTGCGAACAACAACGCACGGGCAAAGGCCAGGCGCTGTTGCTCGCCGGGCGAGAGCATGCGCTGCCAGTGGTTGGCTTCGTCCAGCCGCGCGACCAGATGCGGCAAGCGGCAGGTTTCCAGGACCTGTGCATAACGTTCGTCCATGTACACGCCGTCGTCCTGTGGATAACTCAACGCGGCCTTCAACGTGCCGATCGGCAGATACGGCTTCTGCGGCAGGAACAGGTAACGCGCCGCCGGCAGGCGGATGCTGCCATGGCCCGCCGGCCACAGCTGGCCCATGGCACGCAGCAACGTACTTTTACCGCTGCCGGAACGCCCGCTGAGCATCAGGCGCTGGCCCGGCTCGACGACCATGTCGGCGCCGGCGAGCAAGTGGCGGCCATCGGCCAGGTCCATGCCGAGCTTCTCTACCACCAGGCGCTCGCCTTCCGGGCGCACGTCGATGGCTGCGGGGCGCTGCTCGTTATCGCTCATGGCCTGCTGGAAACTCAGCAGACGATCACTGGTGGCGCGCCAACTGGCCAGCTCCGTGTACGCGCCGATAAACCAGCTGAAGTTCTCCTGGACGTTGCCGAACGCCGAGTTGATTTGCATCAGCTCGCCCAGCTCGATCTTGCCGGTGAAGTAGCGCGGCGCGGCGACGATGAACGGGAAGATGATTGCGATCTGGCTGTAGCCGGCGGTGAAGAAAGTCAGGCGCTTGGACACTTTCATGATGTCCCAGAAGTTATGCCAGACCCGGCCGAAGCGTTGGCTCAAACGGCGATTTTCGTTGGGCTCGCCGTTGTACAAGGCAATGCTCTCGGCATTCTCGCGGACCCGGACCATCGAGAAGCGCAAATCCGCCTCGAAGCGTTGTTGTTGATTGTTCAGCCCGATCAAGCGACGCCCGATCAGGTGCGTCAGCCAACTGCCCACAGCGGCATAGAGCAATGCACACCAGAACATGTAGCCGGGAATGGTGATACCGAACACTTCGATGCTGCCCGACACACCCCACAGGATGATCGAAAACGACACCAGGCTGACCACATTGCGCAGCAGGCCCAGGCCGAGGCTCAAGCTGCTGGAGGTGAAGTTATTGAGGTCTTCGGAGATCCGCTGGTCCGGGTTATCGGTATAACCGCCCTGCTCCAGCTGGTAGTAGTTTTTGTCGCTGAGCCAGCGTGCGAAGTGTTTTTCGGTCAACCAGGCCCGCCAACGGATGGTCAGCATCTGGGTCAGGTACAAGCGATAAACCGCACCGAGGATGGCCACCGCAGCGATGCCGCCGAAATAGCCGATCAGTTGCCAGAAGGCCGCCGTGTCCTTATGTTCCAGGGCGTTGTAGAAATCCTTGTACCAGTGGTTGATCCACACGGAGATCGCGACGCTGAACAGCGACAAACCAATCACCGCCAACAACAGCAACCACGCCTTGCCCTTTTCTTCACTGCGCCAATAGGGCGTGATCATCGCCCAGGTTCGGCGAAAAAAGTGCCCACGCACCGCGTCGTTGACCGCGGAATACTCAGCGTTCTGATTCATCGTTCAGGCTCGGTAGGAAATAGATGGCAGGCGTTTGAACCGATCATAGAGCATCGGTTCAAGGCGCCGTGCGGCCTGAAGTAGATTGTTCAGCCGGCGTTCAGCGCCGTACCGGGCGCTTCTGCAGCTTGCGTTGCAGGGTACGCCGGTGCATGCCCAGCGCGCGGGCGGTGGCCGAGATATTGCCTTCATGCTCGGTCAGCACGCGCTGGATGTGTTCCCACTGCAGGCGGTCCACCGACATCGGGTTTTCCGGCACCAGGGTGTCGAGGTCGGCATGCTCGGAGAGCAAGGCGGCCAGCACGTCGTCGGCGTCCGCCGGTTTGCACAGGTAGTTGCAGGCGCCACGCTTGATGGCTTCGACAGCGGTGGCAATGCTGGAATAACCGGTGAGGATCACCACACGCATTTCCGGATCGAGTTCGAGCAGCTTGGGCAGCAGCACCAGGCCGGAGTCGCCGTCCATTTTCAGGTCGAGCGCGGCGTAGTCCGGCAGGTCGGCCTGGGCGATGCTCAGGCCCTCTTCCGCGGAGCCCGCGGTGCTGACGCGGAAACCGCGACGGCTCATGGCACGCGCCATGACGCGGGTAAAGGTAGCGTCATCATCTACCAGCAACAGGTGCGGCAGTTCTTCGCCTTCGACTTGGATCTCATCACTCATCGATATCTCCTCGTGCGACACGGGGCAGGCGCAGCTCGGTGAGCGTGCCGCCTTCCTCATGACTATAGAGCTTCACTGAGCCGCCCGCGCGGGTCACGCTGGCCTTGCTCAAAAACAGGCCGAGGCCGAAGCCTTTGCCCTTGGTGGTAAAGAAAGGTTTACTGATCTGCTCGGCAATAGCCAGCGGCACGCCTGCGCCGTGGTCACGAATGCTGATGGTGAGGTTTTCCGTGTCCCAGTCCAGCTGCACTTCCAGGCCTTCGGGGCAGGCATCGGCGGCATTGTTCAACAGGTTGAGCAGGGCCTGGGTCAGGTCCGGCGGCGGCGCCATGCGCGGCACGCTGCCCTGCCCCAGCAGGTGGAAACGGTAACTGGCTTCGGGGCGCATCAGGTGCCAGCGGTTCAGGGCTTCGTCGAGCCACTGGGTCACGTCCTGCATCTCCACCGCCAGGCGGCGGTTGGCTTCGGCGGCGCGCACCAGTTGCTGCAAGGTTTGCTTGCACTGCTTGACCTGTTCGCGCAGCACGCCGAGGTCTTCTTGCAGCGCCGGATCGTGATGGTCCTGGGTCATTTCGTTGAGCAGCACGCTCATGGTCGCCAGGGGCGTGCCCAACTCATGGGCCGCACCGGCGGCCTGGGTCGCGACGGCCAGCAGTTGCTGGTCGCGCAGGCCTTCTTCGCGGCGGATGGCGCGCAATTCTTCCTGGCGGCGCAGTTCTTCGGCCATGCGCGCGGCAAAAAAGGTGATGACTGCGGCCGACAGCGCGAAGCTCAGCCACATCCCGTAGATCTGCAGGTTTTCCCGGGCGATGGGGAACGTCTGCAACGGGTAGAACTGCGCCAGCAGCAAGGTGTACAGGGTCAGGGCAATGCCGGAGAGTATCACCGAGTAGCGCCACGGCAAGGTCACGGCCGCTATGGTCAAGGGCACCAGGTAATACGAAACGAACGGATTGGTGGAACCACCAGAGAAATACAGCAACACACTGTGGATAAACAGGTCGCAGGCCAACTGCAGGGCGTATTCCAGCTCGGTCACCGGCCAGGTGGTACGCAACCGGATGGCGGTAAACGCACATAACACGGTGGAAAAACCCAGGGTCACGCTCAGTTGCAGCCACGGCAGCGGCAGCAGGTCGAACCAATAGGCAAGCCCGACGGAACCGGCCTGCGCGGCCAATACCAAGGTGCGAATGAACGTCAGGCGCCAGAGGTTCTGGCGGGTGGCGGAAGTCAGTTTTACGGCGGCGAGCATGAGCTCTCCCGGTGAGCGCTGCAGGCGGATCGGCAGGAGTATAAACGAAGCCGACCGGCAGACACGGCGCGTGTGGCTCTTTGACGCAGGCGCGCTGAATGACCGTTCGTCGGCACTGCGACAACTTGTAGTGAATGTGTAAACCCGAAGAACCCGGCACCACCGTCTACAGTCATACCGATACGAACAATCCAAGGAGCTTCCATGTCCCGTTTCATTCGCAACGCAGCCGCTCTCACCCTCAGCGCCAGCACCCTGGCCAGCCTCCCGGCCGTCGCCGCCGATGAGTTGCATTACAACCAGATCGCCCTGCGCGCCGAAGTCAGCCAGGAAGTGGCCCGCGACAAGATGATCGTGACGCTCTATACCGAATCCCAGAACGCCGACCCCGCCAAGCTCGCCGCCGACATCACCACCACCATGAACCAGGCCCTGGGCCAGGCCCGCGAAGTCAAGGCCGTGACCCTGCGTCAGGGCAGCCGCAACAGCTACCCGATCTACGACAATAAGAATCAGAAGATCACCGGTTGGCGTGAACGCGCCGAACTGCGCCTGGAGAGCGCAGACTTCCCGGCGCTGTCCAAGCTCACTGGCGAGTTGCTCAACACCCTGAAAATGCAAAACATGGAATTCGCCATCGCTGACACCACGCGCAGGTCCAGCGAAGACGCCCTGCTCAAGGACGCGGTCAGCGCATTCAAGGCTCGCGCCCAACTGGCCACCGATGCGTTGGGCGGCAAGGGTTATAAGATCGTCAACCTGAACTTCAACACCAATGGTTATCCACAACCTTACGCACGCGGCGGGATGATGATGAAAGCCGCCATGATGGATTCGGCGCCGACGCCGGAAGTTGAGGCGGGGACCAGTCAAGTGAGCATGAGCGCCGACGGGGTCATCGAAGTCTTGCAATAAGTCTTATCAACAAAAAACGGCGCGGCCCGACAAGGCTGGCGCCGTTTTTTTTCGCGAGCAGTTTCATTCAACTCATCTAAACATTTTGAATCATAAGTGGGTCGCTCATATCTTGGCATAAGACTTCTTTCTAAAGTTGTAGGCACCCCACAAAGCTACTGTCGTTACGTCACAGAGCATAAAGCAGGCATGGGAACCTTTAGTAGCCATGCCGCCACCCAGTTATAAAGGCTTCATCCGCCGCCCTACAGCACTCATGTAACTCAACAGCACTTAGAGAAAAACCAAACCACTGAAAGGCGCCATAAAGCAGTGTCGCGTATCGAATGCTATTGCTTCGCGCCAGATAATTAACCTCATGAAACTCATGAATAAAATCAGCCGAGAATAAATATGTGTCCGTCATCCCTACCGCCACTTGCCGTCACTACCAACGCTCCGTTTATCCCGCCTACTCCTGTACATAATCGTCAAAAACGAGAAGTTGAGACCTCAACTTCGTCACAAACTAATACGCCTCAGGGAACGCTTGGCGTTTCAGCGGGCGACACACCGATTAAAGGTCCTACGCCTGAAAACGAATTTGATTTTTCCAAGCAAGTCATTTTTGGATCAGTCTCCCCTTCTCCACCAACGGCGAGCTATACGCAGCGGGAGCGCACGCAGCGCATTGATGCTTATGCCGGGCGCGTCGTCACGCAGACAAATACGATAGAACGTGGTAACGAAGGCGAACGCAACATCAAATTTCAGAAGACTCGCCAGTTCCTCGAACCTGCTGGTTACTTTAGCGGAGGGTTAATGGCGGCCGGGTACGACCCGCATGAAAAAATCACAGTGACGTTCACCTCCTACAAAGGGGTCGGAAAACCCGAGGTGCTGACCGACACCGAAAAACGCACTTACTTTGCATGGGAAATCGCGGCGGGTGCTTTTGCGCACGACAAAGTGCAGCGAGGAGGCCCGCTCAACTTCCAGTTCATGGAGATCGCGCCACAAGACCGCAGCAAGGTCGCCGACTTGGAATTGCACGGGCAGAATCTTCAAAATCATTGGACACATGAAATAGCCAAGCCCATGAGCCACGAGTCGGGAGCACTGGCGATACGTTCAGGGAAAGCAGACGCCTATGTTGTACGGGGCACCTTGCAGAGCCTGGCGAATAATAAAGACAGTTTTGAAAAACTCACGCCTGCCAGCCAAGCGGCCGTAAAGCGTACATTAGAAAATAATGCACAAGTCATTATTCCCAACATCTACGGCTATCCACTGGCAGGCTATGCATTTATTCCTCATACCCCTTTTGACGGCAATTATGAGCATCGGCCCAACAAGGGTTTGATGCTTGATTTGAAGAACGGCGCAGTTCGTGAAATACACGGCGATGCGGATTTTGCCAACTGGGCAAAAGACAACCGGGAAAATGTGCAGCGCAGTTTCAACGCCAGCGACCGGCAAGGCGGCACAGATGCACATTGGCCCAAGGCGGGGGACGTACTCAACAATTTGATTGTCGACCCTCATGCAACCTACCCAGGGTATTCCAGTATATTCGCCGATAAAGCCGTGCCAGTGGCAGAGACATTCAACTATACCGAATCGCGAGGTGGCGATTACCGGTTGAAATACGGCAATCTGGATTCGGGTCTTGCAGGTAAATACCAAGAGGTGAACACAAACAATTCAGTATGGTCCGACCAAACTGAGGTGTTTGGTTCCACGCAACAAAGCTGGAAGGCTGCGAAGGACTTTTGGGGTAATACTTTCGGTTATATCCCCGTCGTCGGCAACGCAGGCAATATTTTTTTCGGCGCCCATGACTCGATCTATGGCATGACCGCCAATGATCGGGTTGGCGGCACTGCCGCAGCGGTGATATCAACTCTGCAACTGGGACACGAACTTGCGACAATAGGGCTGGAGTCTGGTTTAGGTAAGACCCCGGTCGTTGAACGCTACAGCTGGGAATATAACGAGCGTTCGAACGACATTGATTTGGTGCGAACCCCCAAGGTATCGAGCAATGACGCTGAAGTTCCGCGTTCCCATACTCTAGAGCCTGAGGTCAACTTGTTGCGCCCCAGCGAATCGGAGAATATCAGCGAGCATGCAATGCCGAACGGTGAGCAACTTATTGAACATATCCAACCCAATGCGAAAGGTATTTATCAGGTCAAGAATAAAACCAGCGGTGAGGATCAATGGTTTATCCGCTATACCGACGGCACAGGTTCGAGCAACGTGTATGAGATCAGAAGCGATTTCAAACTCAGCGACAATTATGTGCAAGTCATTAACCCAGGCACTCGCAAACCCGTGCTGACGGTCCATGCTGCAGGTGCTGGGCAGTGGAAGTCCGCGAGTGGCGATGGCGGAGTGAAATGGCCATGGCAGCGCTCGCCTTCGCCAACCCCCAGCACCGAATCAACATCCACCCCCAAGTTCTCAGAGCGCTTTGTTGATGATAAGGGCTCGAAAATTCTCGGCGCCGAGAAGTTTGACGACTACTTGAACCTGGACGAAAGCAAAAACTACCGATTCTACGACGACGTGTACGAAGAAGGCTCAAACATAAAAAGAAAACTGTCTGTTTCCTGGACAATCGACGACGGTAATTTCGCCGTCACCGAAGGAGAGAGAGCCAAACCTGACACTGGATACTCCGAAAGTTTTGCGCCTGACTTGAACCGAGAAATTTACTCCATCATAAAAAGAGAGAATGGTCATATCGTGCGAACCGAACTTGATTTCAGGGGAGGCGAAGCACATGAAACCATACAAAGCAGGCTGGCCGTACTTGAAGAGACTATTCCCGACGCTGATCTGAGAGCGCGTATTTCAGAGGTGGCTCACCAAGGCGCCACGCATCCAGCCTATCTGGAATTAATGCCACCGCAGCTTAAAGACAACTACGGTGTTTCGGCAGGTCAAAAACATTTCATCATAGAGTATGATCCCTCACTGAATACGCACACTGTCAAGGCCACGACCAAATGGGTTCTTAAACTCAGAACCGAAGACGGCACAGTACCTAATCGAGACTTGGATATCACCAGCACGCGGGCATTCACGATACGTGAAAGTAATGAACTGAGTGGTGACACTTACACCATCGCCCCGTCCGCGCCAACCCTGATTGAAGTGTCGACGCCAACACATATATAAGTGAGCCCCTACCTGATAAACCTGAACGGCGGTAACCTCGGGGACCGTCGTTTTCGTTTGGGCAGCCATATGCCGCCACTTCAGGGGTCTCCATGGAAAGAACCATCTTCAAACCGCTGCTCCTCGCTGCCGGCCTGCTGGCCTTTATGCCCATGGCCCAGGCGGCCAGCACCCTGGTCTACTGCTCCGAAGCCAGCCCCGCCGGCTTCGACCCCAGCCAGTACACCAGCGGCACCGATTTCGATGCCTCCGCCGAAACCGTGTTCAACCGTCTGACCCAGTTCAAGCGCGGCGGCACCGAGGTCGAACCCGGCCTGGCGACCCGTTGGGAGGTCTCCAACGACGGCCTGACGTACACCTTCCACCTGCGTGATGGCGTCAAGTTCCACACCACCGATTTCTTCACGCCCACCCGCGACTTCAACGCCGATGACGTGTTGTTCACCTTCAACCGCCTGCTGGATGCCGACAGCCCGTTTCGCAAGGCCTACCCGTCCGAGTCGCCGTATTTCACCGACATGGGTTTGAACACCACGATCAAAAGCGTCGACAAACTGGACGAGCACACCGTGCGCTTCAGCCTGAACAACGTCGATGCCTCGTTCGTACAGAACCTGGCAATGAGTTTCGCCTCGGTGCAATCGGCCGAGTACGCCGCGCAACTGCTGAAGACCGGCAACGCCGCAGACATCAACCAAAAACCGGTGGGCACCGGGCCTTTTGTGTTCAAGCGTTACCAAAAGGACTCGCAGATTCGCTACGTCGCCAATAAACAGTATTGGAAACCCGAGGATGTGAAGCTCGACAACCTGGTGTTCGCGATCACCCCGGACGCCGCGTCGCGCCTGCAGAAACTCAAGGCCGGCGAATGCCAGGTCAGCGGTTACCCGCGCCCTGCCGACATCGAGGTGATGAAACAAGACCCCAACCTGCGCGTGTTGCAGCAAGCAGGGTTCAACCTGGGTTTTCTGGCCTACAACGTGACGCATCCGCCGCTGGATCAACTCAAGGTGCGCCAGGCGCTGGACATGGCCATCGATAAACCGGCGATCATCAAGGCCGTGTACCAGAGCGCCGGGCAACTGGCGCAGAACGCATTGCCTCCGGCGCAGTGGTCTTATGACCCGACGATCAAGGATGCCCCCTTCGACCCGGCCAAAGCGCGGGCGCTACTAAAAGAAGCAGGGGTTGCACCCGGTACGACCATCAACTTGTGGGCGATGACCGTACAACGCGCGTCCAATCCGAATGCGCGAATGTCAGCACAAATGATCCAACAGGATTGGGCCAACATCGGCATCAAGGCCAACATCGTCAGCTATGAGTGGGGCGAATACATCAAGCGCGCCAAGAATGGCGAGCACGATGCGATGATTTACGGCTGGACCGGCGACAACGGCGACCCGGATAACTGGCTCGGCGTGCTCTACAGCTGTGCCGCGGTGAAGGGCAGCAACTACGCCAAATGGTGTAACCCGGCCTACGACAAGCTGGTGCAACAGGCCAAGGTCAGCAGCGACCGCGAGCAGCGTATCAAGTGGTATCAGCAGGCACAAAAAATCCTTAAAGAACAAGTACCTATAACGCCTATTGCGAACTCGACGGTTTTCCAGCCACTTCGCAAGGAAGTGCGGGACTTCAAAATCAGCCCCTTTGGCCTGACGCCGTTCTACGGCGTGAGTCTCGATAAGTAACAGCGACGCCCCAATCGAGTGCATAACACGCCTCGGTTGGGCCTTTTTGGTGCTCGTGCGGCACCGAAAAAGCCCTCCAAATGTACGCATTTATGTCGAAACTTTCATATTTGCGACATTCTTGTACGTTCGTACCACTCTTTCATCCTTGCAACCGTTCAGCATCTTGCAATGGGTATGGCCCCTGCATAAGTATCCGCAGGCCGACTCACGAGGTCGCCCTCACTACCAAAAATGACAACAAATCATGAGGCCAACATGCTTAAACACGCAGTCATTCCGTTACTTGTTAGCGCTGGCCTTATGGCCGCAGCGCCTTTCGCCCAAGCGGCGACTAACCTGGTGTTCTGCTCCGAAGGGAGCCCGGCCGGTTTTGATCCAGGCCAGTACACCACCGGAACAGACTTCGATGCTTCGGCCGAAACCATGTTCAACCGTCTGAGCCAGTTCGAACGTGGCGGCACCGCCGTCGTTCCTGGCCTGGCCACCAGCTGGGACGTGTCCCCGGATGGCCTGACGTACACCTTCCACCTGCGCGAAGGCGTCAAGTTCCACACCACCCCGTACTTCAAGCCCACTCGCGAGTTCTCGGCCGACGACGTACTGTTCACCTTCAACCGGATGATCAACAAAGACGATCCGTTCCGTAAGGCCTACCCCACCGAGTTCCCGTACTTCACGGACATGGGGATGGACACCAACATCAAGAACATCGAGAAAGTCGATGCCCACACCGTCAAGTTCACCCTTGGCACCGTGGACGCCGCCTTCATCCAGAACCTGGCGATGAGCTTCGCGTCGATCCAGTCGGCCGAGTACGCCGCGCAACTGCTGAAAAACGGCACGCCGCAGGACATCAACCAGAAACCTGTCGGCACCGGCCCGTTCGTGTTCAAGAGCTACCAGAAAGACTCGAACATTCGTTACACCGGCAACAAGGACTACTGGAAACCTGAAGACGTGAAGATCGACAACCTGATCTTCGCCATCACCACCGACCCGTCGGTGCGTATCCAGAAGCTCAAGAAAAACGAATGCCAGATCACCCTGTTCCCCCGTCCGGCCGACCTCAAGGCACTGGGCGACGACAAGGACTTGAAACTGCCGCACCAGGCCGGTTTCAACCTGGGCTACATCGCCTACAACGTCATGCCGGTGCTCAAGGGCCAGACCGCGCCTAACCCGCTGTCCGACCTGCGCGTGCGCCAGGCGCTGGACATGGCGGTGAACAAGCAGCAGATCATCGACTCCGTGTACCAGGGCGCGGGCCAATTGGCGGTCAACGCTATGCCGCCGACCCAGTGGTCCTACGACACCACCATCAAAGATGCCCCGCACGACGTGGCCAAAGCCAAGGAACTGCTCAAGGAAGCCGGGATCAAGGACGGCACCGAGATCACCCTGTGGGCCATGCCGGTCCAGCGTCCGTACAACCCGAACGCCAAGCTGATGGCCGAGATGCTGCAGAACGACTGGAAACAGATCGGCCTGAAGGTCAACATCGTCAGCTACGAATGGGGCGAGTACATCAAGCGTTCCAAAGGCGGCGAGAACCAGGCCATGATCATTGGCTGGAGCGGCGACAATGGGGACCCGGACAACTGGCTGAACGTGCTGTTCGGCTGCGACTCGCTGTCCGGTAACAACTTCTCCAAATGGTGCGACAAGAAATTCGACGGCATCGTGAAAGAAGCCAAGGCCACCTCGGATGTCGCCAAACGCACCGAGCTGTATAAGCAGGAGCAACACATCCTCAAAGATGCAGTCCCGATGACACCTATCGCGCACTCGACGGTGTATCAACCCATGCGCAACACCGTACAGGACTTCAAGATCAGCCCGTTTGGCCTGAACTCGTTCTACGGCGTGAGCGTGAGCGGCAAGTAAGGAACGATGGCGGCGACGTTTCATAACGTCGCCGTTATTGCATCCGCCAGGCCAGTAGGAAACAGACCACATTCGCGCTCGCTGCCGTCCTACGGCAATGAACTTCGATTCGCGGCTCCGTTGCCTACAAGGTCAGTCAGATTTTGCGCATTTACTGCGAAGTCCTCGACCCCTAACGTCGTAGGACAGCAGAGGCTCCAATCTGATGGGCACTTGCTGTGCGTGGAATCAGTGATGTCCCCCTGGCCGTATGCCGGGGGGATTGCTCGCTGATGACAACTACAAACAAGGATCGGGATCGTCATGCGCCATACCACCGTTCTATCCGCAATTTTTGGCACCAGCCTGCTGGCTGTGGCCACGATGGGCCACGCCGCCGAAAAAAAGAGCCTGGTGTTTTGCTCTGAAGGCAGCCCGGCGGGCTTTGACACCGCGCAGTACACCACCGCCACCGACAACGATGCGGCCGAGCCGCTGTACAACCGCCTGGTTGAGTTTGAAAAGGGCGCGACCAGCGTCGTACCGGGGCTGGCAACCAAGTGGGATATTTCGCCAGATGGCCTGACCTACACCTTCCACCTGCGCGAAGGGGTGAAATTCCACAGCAATAAAGAGTTCAAGCCCACGCGGGACTTCAACGCCGACGACGTGTTGTTCACTTTCAACCGCATGCTTGACCCCGACCATCCGTTTCGCAAGGCCTACCCCACCGAGTTTCCGTACTTCAACGGGATGAGCCTGAACAAGAACATCGCCAAGGTCGAGAAAACCGACCCGCACACCGTGGTGATGACACTGAACACGGTCGACGCGGCGTTCGTGCAAAATATCGCCATGAGCTTTGCCTCCATTCTGTCGGCCGAATACGCCGAGCAGTTGCTCAAGCAGGGCAAGCCCAGCGACATCAACCAGAAGCCGATCGGCACTGGCCCGTTCGTCTTCCAGCGCTACCAGAAAGACTCGCAGATCCGTTACGCCGGCAACAAACAGTACTGGGACCCGAGCCGGGTCAAGCTCGACCAGTTGATCTTCGCCATCAACACCGACGCGTCGGTGCGCGTGCAAAAGCTCAAGGCCGGCGAATGCCAGATCACCCTGCATCCGCGTCCGGCGGATGTCGACGCTCTCAAGGCCGACCCCAAGCTGCAACTGCTGACCAAGCCAGGTTTCAACCTCGGCTACATCGCCTACAACGTGCGCCACAAACCGTTCGACCAGCTCGAAGTGCGCCAGGCGCTGGACATGGCGGTGAACAAGCAGAGCATCCTCAACGCCGTGTACCAGGGCGCGGGGCAACTGGCGGTCAACGCCATGCCACCGACGCAGTGGTCTTACGACGAGAGCATCAAAGACGCCGCCTACAACCCGGAAAAAGCCAAGGAACTGCTCAAGGCCGCCGGCGTGAAGGAAGGCACCGAGATCACCCTGTGGGCGATGCCGGTACAACGGCCGTACAACCCCAACGCCAAGCTGATGGCCGAGATGCTGCAGAACGACTGGGCCAAGATCGGCCTCAAGGTCAAGATCGTCAGCTACGAGTGGGGCGAGTACATCAAGCGCACCAAGAACGGTGAGCACGATATCAGCCTGATCGGCTGGACCGGCGACAACGGCGACCCGGACAACTGGTTGGGCACCCTCTACAGCTGCGACGCCATCGGCGGGAACAACTACTCCATGTGGTGCGACCCGGCATACGACAAGCTGATCAAGCAAGCCAAGGTCGTCACCGACCGCGAACAACGGACTGTTCTGTACAAACAGGCACAGCAACTGCTCAAAGCGCAGGTGCCGATCACACCAGTCGCCCACTCGACGGTCAACCAACCGTTAAGCGCCAAAGTCGAAGGTTTCCAAGTGAGCCCCTTCGGCCGCAACGTGTTCTCGGGCGTCAGTATCACCCCATAAGAAAATAACCGGATTGCGGGGAGTGGATAACACTCCCCGGCAAACTTGCAGCCTTCTGTTGGGAAATTTCCTACAGCAAACGTTTGCAAATGCTTGAACGAGTTACACACCAATAGCCGGATCACCTAAAAGACCGGCATAAAAAAAGAGAACCAAAGGAGCTTCACCCATGAAACTGAGCAGCACAGCGCTTCTGGCCCTGGCCATCAGCAGCATCACGGCGACCGCTTACGCGGAAACCCAGAGCCAGGACTTCGTTCCCACCACACTGGCCGGCACCAGCGCTCAAAGCGAAGCCAAGGGTTTTATCGAGGACTTCAGCCTGGGCGGCACCACGCGTAACTGGTACTCCCATGAAAGCAAGTACCGTGGGGGCACCTTCGAGTACAAGAAGCACGGCGAAACCCGCACCGACCGCAATCGTACCAACTGGGTACAGGGCACCATCCTCAACGCCAGCTCGGGTTTCACCCAGGGTACCGTGGGCGTCAAGACCGAATTGGCGGTCTACAACGCACTGGTCCTGGACCGCAGCAAGCGTGACATCAAGGGCGGCTCCAACCGTACCCTGGCCGACTCCAACGGCGATGCAGTCGACCAGTGGAGCAAACTGGGCCTGGCCAACGTGCAGTTCCGCGTCTCCAACACCACCCTGACCGCCGGTCGCCAGAACTTCAGCAGCGGCATCGTCGATACCATCGGCAACCGTGCGCTGCCTTCGAGCTTCGAAGGGGTGAGTTTCAACAGCGAAGAGTTCAGTAACCTGTCGTTCCAGGGCGGCGTGTTCGACCGCGTTTCGCCACGTACCGAACAGAGCCTGTCGAAATTCCGCAGTGAATACGGCAACGGCGCTGAAACCGACAAGGTGTCGACCCTGGGCCTGAACTACCAACCGCTGAAAAGCCTGAAAACCAGCATCTTCGCCGCCAACGTCAAAGACTTCTGGAACCAGTACTACTTCGGCGCGACCCATGAACTGGGCGACAGCTCGGTATTGGGCCTGACCACCGGCCTGAACTACTACAAGACCGTCGACGAAGGCAAAAAGTTGATGGGCGAAATCGACAACGACACCTACTCGCTGTCGCTCGGCCTGACCCACCAGGCGCACAGCCTGACCTTCGCGTACCAGGAAGTGAACGGTAACGAGTACTTCGACTACCTGCACGAAACCAACGGCATCTACCTGGCCAACTCCCTGACCTCGGACTTCAACGGCCGAACGAGAAGTCCTTCCAGATCGCCTACGCCATCAACATGGCCGAATACGGCGTGCCAGGCCTGAAGTTCAACGCTTACTCGGCGCGCGGCTGGGGCATCGACGGCACCCACTACACCGGCAACGGTGGTCGGGCCAAGTTCGCCTATGACGGCATCCAGAGCCAAGACGGCGAAAAACACCAGGAATACGGTGTAGGCGCCTCTTACGCAATCCAGAGCGGCCCACTCAAAGCCACGGCCATTCGTGCGACCTACGTTGAGCACCGTGGCAGTGAGTTCCAGTCCGACGGCAGCATCAAAGAGTTCCGTTTGGTCACCACCATCCCGTTCAACATCCTTTAATCAGCGCCAGGTAGACGGCGGGCTCAGGACGAGCCCGCCCTCTACGCTTGTCTGGTCCCATCGATTGCAGAGGGCTCCGAATGAACATGCTCCCGTTACAAGCCGCCATTGCCGCTGCGCTGTTAAGCGTGGCGGTCGGCATTTCGGCCAAACCGCTGGTGGTCTGCACCGAAGCCAGCCCGGAAGGTTTCGATCCGGTCCTGTACACCACGGCCGTCACCGCCGACGCCGCCGCCGAAACTATGTTCAACCGCCTAGTGGACTTCAAGCCCGGCACCACCGAAGTGGTCCCCGCGCTGGCCAAAGACCTCCCGCAAATCAGCGCCGACGGCCTGACCTACACCTTCCACCTGCGTGACGACATCAAGTTCCACACCACCGACTATTTCAAACCCACGCGCAACCTGAACGCCGACGACGTGCTTTGGAGCTTCCAGCGCCAGCTGGACCCGAAACACCCGTGGCACACCAAGTCCAACGTGGGCTACCCGTACTTCGAAAGCATGGGCTTCAAGGAACTGCTCAAGAGCGTCGAGAAGACCGACGATCACACCGTGGTCTTCACCCTGACCCGTCCGGAAGCACCGTTCCTGGCCGACCTGGCCATGGCGTTTTCGTCGATCCACTCGGCCGAATACGCCGACCAGTTGCTCAAGTCCGGCAAGACCGATGACCTCAACGCCAAGCCGGTCGGCACCGGCCGTTCATCTTCACCCGCTACGCCAAGGACGCCCAGGTGCGTTTCAAGGCCAACCCGGACTACTTCCGCGGCAAGCCGCCGGCCGACCCGCTGATCCTGGCGATCACCACCGACAACAACGTGCGCCTGCAGAAGCTCAAGGCCAACGAATGCCAGATCGCGCTGTATCAGAAGCCCGACGACATCCCGAGCATCAAGAAAGACCCGAACCTGAAAGTCGATGAACTGGCGGCCATGACCACCAGCTACACTGCCTTGAACACCACCCACAAATACATGAGCGACGCGCGGGTGCGTCACGCGATCAACATCGCGTTCGACAAGGCCGGCTACACTGAGGCCCTGTACGGCAAAGGCAACGCAGTTGTCGGCACCGGTCCGTATCCGCCGACTTTGCTGGGTTTCAACAACACGTTGAAAAACCCGCCACGCGACCTCGACAAGGCCCGCGCCCTGCTCAAGGAAGCCGGCGTGCCGGAGGGCACCGAGTTCACCCTGTTCACCCGTAACGGCGGCGGCCCGACCAACCCCAACCCGATGCTCGGCGCCCAGCGCATGCAAGCGGACCTGGCCCAGATCGGCCTGAAGGTCAACATCAAGGTGATGGAGTGGGGCGAGATGCTCAAACGCGCCAAAGCGGGCGAGCACGACATGGTCTCTGCAGGCTGGGCCGGCGATAACGGTGACCCGGACAACTTCCTCACCCCGAACCTGAGTTGCGATGCGGCCAAGAACGGCGAAAACTACGCCCGTTGGTGTAATAAAGAATTTCAGGACCTGATCGACAAGGCGCGCGCCATCGCTGAACCCACCCAGCGCGCTGCACTCTATGAACAAGCACTGGACGTCTTTGGCAAGGATCAACCGTGGATCCCCATGGCTTATCCGAAAATGTTCACCGCCATGCGCAAAAACGTCGAGGGTTATACCCAAAGCCCACTGACGACCAATAACTTCGCCACCACCCAGGTGAAGTAAATAAGAAGAACGCTCGACACCGTCGACGTTGACGGTGTCGAACCTGCCTAACCGGCTGATTGAGGTACACCACAAGATGTTTAGTTTTATTGCCCGCCGATTGGGGTTATTGATCCCCACCTTCTTCGGCATCACGTTGCTGACGTTTGCGTTGATCCGCATGATTCCAGGCGACCCCGTAGAAGTCATGATGGGCGAACGCCGGGTCGACCCCGAGATGCACGCACAGGCAATGGAACGCCTTGGCCTTAACAAGCCGTTGTATGCGCAGTACCTGGACTACATCGGCAAGCTGGCCCAAGGCGACCTTGGCGAATCCCTGCGCACGCGCACCAGCGTGTGGACCGAGTTCACCGCACTCTTCCCGGCGACCCTGGAGCTGTCCATGGCCGCCCTGTTGTTCGCCGGTATCCTGGGCCTGTTGGCGGGGGTGATCGCGGCCTTGAAGCGAGGATCGCTGTTCGACCATGGGGTGATGGGCATCTCCCTCGCGGGCTATTCGATGCCGATCTTCTGGTGGGGCCTGATCCTGATCATGTTCTTCTCGGTGAGCCTGGGCTGGACCCCGGTTTCCGGGCGTATCGACCTGCTCTACGACATCGAGCCGCGCACCGGCTTCATGCTGATCGACACCCTGCTGGCCAACGAGCCAGATGCGTTCTGGGACGCCCTGCACCACCTGATCCTGCCGGCCATCGTGCTCGGCACCATCCCGCTGGCGGTGATTGCGCGGATGACCCGTTCGTCGATGCTCGAAGTGTTGCGCGAAGACTACATCCGCACCGCCAAGGCCAAAGGCCTGTCGCCGGCGCGTGTGGTGTTCGTGCATGGCCTGCGGAATGCGCTGATCCCGGTGCTCACCGTGGTCGGCCTGCAAGTCGGCACCCTGCTGGCCGGTGCGGTATTGACCGAAACCATCTTCTCGTGGCCCGGCATCGGCAAATGGCTGATCGAAGCCATTGGCGCGCGGGACTACCCGGTGGTGCAAAACGGCATCCTGCTGATCGCGTGCCTGGTGATCCTGGTGAATTTCGTGGTGGATATCCTCTACGGCTTCGTCAACCCACGTATCCGTCACCAGCGCTGAGATCATGACCATGACCACACCTACTCCAGTGTCAGCAGTCGATCAGAGCCTGCTGTACCCGTCGCCGTACAAAGAATTTTGGCAAGCCTTCTCCAAGAACAAAGGTGCGGTTGCCGGCCTGCTGTTCATGTTGCTGATCGTGTTCTGCGCGCTGTTCGCCCCGTGGGTGGCGCCGCATAACCCCAGCGAACAATATCGCGACTTCCTGCTGACCCCGCCGTCGTGGCTGGAAGGCGGGCAGATCCAGTTCCTGCTCGGCACCGACGAACTCGGCCGTGACTTGCTCTCGCGCTTGATCCAAGGCTCGCGCCTGTCGCTGCTGATCGGTTTGTCGTCGGTGGTGATGTCGCTGATTCCGGGCATCCTGCTCGGGCTGTTCGCCGGGTTCTTCCCGCGCCTGCTCGGCCCGACCATCATGCGCCTGATGGACATCATGCTGGCCCTGCCATCGCTGCTGCTGGCCGTTGCCATTGTCGCGATCCTCGGCCCTGGCCTGATCAACACCGTGATCGCCATCGCCATCGTGTCGCTGCCGTCCTACGTGCGTTTGACCCGCGCTGCGGTGATGGGCGAACTCAACCGCGACTACGTGACCGCCGCCCGCCTCGCCGGCGCCGGCCTGCCACGACTGATGTTCATCACCGTGCTGCCCAACTGCATGGCACCGCTGATCGTGCAGGCGACCCTGAGTTTCTATTCGGCGATTCTCGATGCCGCCGCGCTGGGCTTCCTCGGCCTGGGCGTGCAACCGCCAACGCCGGAGTGGGGCACCATGCTGGCTTCGGCCCGTGACTACATCGAACGCGCCTGGTGGGTCGTGAGCCTGCCGGGTCTGACCATTTTGCTCAGCGTGCTGGCAATCAACCTGATGGGCGACGGCCTGCGCGACGCGCTGGACCCGAAACTCAAGAACGCCGCCTGAGGAGATTCCCATGTCACTGTTAGAAATCAAGAATCTCAACGTGCGCTTCGGCGACAAGACCGCCGTGCCGGTGGTCGATGGCCTCGACAT
>Ga0070754_10001409_pt1 | contig 19345 bp, 17 predicted proteins | sample VirMetDEL_Sep_01_FD_75181 | JGI IMG/M metagenome (GOLD analysis project Ga0070754, IMG submission 75181) | Aqueous microbial communities from the Delaware River and Bay under freshwater to marine salinity gradient to study organic matter... | ecosystem: Environmental > Aquatic > Marine >... | reverse complement strand
GCAACGTCTTCTCGAAGACGCCGAGCTGACCCTGCACGCCGGTCACAAAGCCGGCCTGATCGGTGCCAACGGCGCCGGCAAATCCACGTTGTTCGCCCTGTTGCTGGGTGAGCTGACCCCGGACTCCGGGGACTGCTTGCTGCCGGCCGACTGGCGCATCGCCCATATGCGCCAGGAGATCGACACCCTGGACCGCATCGCGATCGACTACGTGCTCGATGGCGACCTGCGTCTGCGCCAGGTGCAACACGACCTGGCCGCGGCCGAGAAAGCCCAGGACGGCGCCGCTCAAGCCCGCCTGCACGCGGAACTGGACAGCGCCGACGGCTACACCGCCGACGCCCGTGCGCGCAAGATGCTCGCCGGCCTTGGCTTTACCAACGAACAGATGGACCGCCCGGTCGCCGACTTCTCCGGCGGCTGGCGCATGCGCCTGAACCTGGCCCAGGCACTGATGTGCCCCTCGGACCTGTTGCTGCCCGACGAACCGACCAACCACTTGGACCTCGATGCGATCCTGTGGCTGGAGGATTTCCTCAAGAGCTACCAGGGCACCTTGCTGCTGATTTCCCACGACCGGGATTTCCTCGACGCCGTGGTCGACAACATCGCTCACGTCGAGCAGAAGAAAATCACCCTCTACCGTGGCGGCTACACCGCGTTCGAACGCGCCCGCGCCGAACGCCTGGCCCAGCAACAGCAGGCGTTCGAGAAGCAGCAGGCGCAGCGCGCGCACATGGAAAGCTACATCGCCCGGTTCAAGGCCCAGGCCACCAAGGCCCGCCAGGCCCAGAGCCGGATCAAGGCGCTGGAGCGCATGGAAGAACTGTCGGCGGCCCACGTCGATTCGCCTTTCGATTTCGTGTTCCGCGAGTCGGTGAAGATCTCCAGCCCGTTGCTCGACCTGTCCGATGCCCGCCTGGGCTATGGCGAGAAAACCATCCTCGAGAAGGTCAAGCTGCAACTCACGCCGGGTGCGCGCATTGGCCTGCTCGGGCCGAACGGCGCGGGCAAGTCGACGCTGATCAAGAACCTGTCGGGCGAGCTGCAACCCCTGGCCGGGCGCCTGACCCGTGGCGAGAACCTGGTGGTCGGCTACTTCGCCCAGCATCAGTTGGACTCCCTGGACGCCAAGGCCAGCCCGTTGCTGCACCTGCAGCGCCTGGCGCCGACCGAACGCGAGCAGCCATTGCGCGACTTCCTCGGCGGCTTCGACTTCCGTGGCGCGCGCATCGATGAGCCGGTGCTGAATTTCTCCGGCGGCGAAAAAGCCCGCCTGGCCCTGGCGTTGATCGCCTGGGACCGGCCGAACCTGTTGCTGCTCGACGAGCCGACCAACCACCTCGACCTGGAAATGCGCCTGGCGCTGACCATGGCCTTGCAGGAGTTCAGCGGTGCGGTACTGGTGGTGTCTCACGATCGCCACTTGCTCAAGAGCACCACCGACAACTTCCTGCTGGTGGCCGACGGTAAAGTCGAAGAGTTCGACGGCGACCTCGACGACTACGCGCGCTGGCTGACGGAATACCGCCTGCGCAACGCGCCGACCAGCAACACCCCGGTCAACCCGGACAAAACCGACAAGAAGGCCCAGCGCCAGGCCGCTGCCGCCCTGCGTCAGCAGTTGGCGCCGCATAAGCGCGAAGCCGACAAGCTGGAAGCCGAGTTGGGCAAGGTCCACGAGCGCCTGGCCAAGATCGAAACCAGCCTGGGCGACAGTGCTGTGTACGAAGCCGCGCGCAAGGATGAACTGCGCGATCTGCTGGCCGAGCAGGCCAAGCTCAAGGTCCGTGAAGGGCAGTTGGAGGAAAGCTGTATGGAAGCCCTCGAACTGCTCGAAAGCCTGCAAGCGGAGCTGGAGGCGCTGTCCTGATGGACGCGCTGCAACTGCCGCTGCCGGCGCAATGGGTCGCCCCCGTGTGGATCGGCGTGCAAATCCTGCTGATCCTGCTGACCGGCTACCTGACCCAGCGGTTTGTCGCCAAAGGCCTGACCCGCCTCGGCGAGCACTACCCCTTCCCGCCGCAGCTGTTGATGCCGCTGCGTGGCGGCTTGCGCTGGCTGATCATGGGCAGTGCGCTGATCTTCGTGCTGGAGCGCCTGGGCGTGTCCGCCACGGTGTTGTGGACCGCGCTGTCGGGGTTTGTCGCGGTGGCGGCGGTGGCGTTTTTCGCCATGTGGTCGGTGTTGTCCAACCTGTTGTGCGCGATCCTGATCTTCACCGTCGGGCCGTTCCGCCTCGGTGATGTGGTCGAGCTGGTGGACACCGTCGACAAGCCCGGCGTCAAAGGCCGGGTAGTGGCGATCAACCTGCTTTACACCACGCTGATCGAAGCGGAAGAGGCGGGGACCGGCGGCGTGACGGTGCAGGTGCCCAATAGCCTGTTCTTCCAACGCTCGGTGCGCCGCTGGCGCGACAGTGCTGTCCTCCCGGGCCAGCGCTAGCGTTCACATCTTGCAAAAAACTATAGCCAGCCTTCGGTCGGCAGCGTTAGCTTAAGGCACAACCGCAAACTCGCTGCTGAGGTGTGCAATGGCACTCGACACATGGCTGGCTTTTTTCCTCGCTAGTTGGATCATTTCCCTTTCTCCTGGCGCAGGCGCCATCGCCTCGATGTCCAGTGGCTTGCAATACGGTTTCCTTCGCGGTTACTGGAACGCCATCGGCCTGCAAATCGGCCTGGCGATGCAGATCGCCGTGGTCGCGGGCGGCTTGGGAGCCATTCTGGCGGCGTCGTCCACCGCGTTCTATGCGATCAAATGGTTTGGCGTGGCGTACCTGGTGTACCTGGCCGTCAAGCAATGGCGCGCGTTGCCCATGGACATGACCGATGACGCTGCAGTACGGCCGATCGGCAAGCCGATGGCGATGATGTTCCGTGGCTTTCTGGTCAACGCCAGCAACCCCAAGGCGTTGGTGTTCATGCTCGCGGTGCTGCCGCAGTTCGTGAACCCGCAGGCGCCGCTGCTGATCCAATACCTGATCCTCGGCGCGACGATGATCAGCGTCGATATGATCGTGATGGCGGGCTATACCGGCCTGGCGTCGAAAGTCTTGCGCCTGTTGCGCACGCCCAAGCAGCAAAAACGCATGAACCGCACGTTTGCCGGGTTGTTCGTGGGGGCTGCGGGCTTCCTCGCCAGCTTGCATCGTGCGACGGCTTGAACCCGGACCGGGCTGAATAAACCGGATCGACAATGTGGGAGCGGGCTTGCTCGCGATAGTGGAGTGTCAGTCACCGAGTCAGTCGGCTGACCCACTGCTATCGCGAGCAAGCCCGCTCCCACATTGGTTTTGCGTTTTCTGTGCGCGTTGGGGGCAGCGCAGAATCGTCGGGCGTGGCGTCATTGCTACAGCTCAATCTGCTCTGTTACTCAAAATACAAATCACTTACACCTTGAGTCAAATCTCATAAAGCTCAACAATGTGTTACTTCGTATTTCCCTTTGAGATTCGTTCATGACTGCCCCCTTCCGTTTTCTCGCATGGCTGCTATTGCCGGCGTTGATGTCGTGCAGCTTCAATCTGTTGGCCGCGCCTGCCGAGGGCGCCACGAAAGCCCTGCATTTGCTGGACTACATCGGCGCGGACTATCCGCCGACGGTAGCGGCGGGCAAGGTCGTCGATGAATCGGAATACCGTGAGCAGGTGGAATTTCTGGGGGTATTGCAGGGCCTGGTGGCTGAGCTGCCGTCCAAGCCCGAGCGCGCGGAATTGGTCAAAGGGGTCGATGAATTGGTCGCGGCCGTGACCGCTCGTCAGGATGGTGCCAGCGTGGCCCGCCAGTCCCGGCAGTTGGGCGCCAAGCTGGCGGCGGCGTATGAAGTCAGCCAGGCCCCGGCGATTACGCCCGACCCGACCCGCGGCGCACCACTGTATGCCCAGCACTGCTCGGTCTGCCACGGCACGGCCGGCGCCGGTGATGGCCCGGCGGGCGTCGGCATGACGCCGCCGCCAGCGAACCTGCAGAACGCGGAGCGCCTGGACCGCCTGAGCCTCTATGCGATCTACAACACGCTGGGCCTGGGTGTCGAAGGCACGGACATGCCGTCCTTCGCCGACCAACTGGACGACCGCCAGCGCTGGGACCTGGCCACCTACATCGCCGGCTTCACGGCCGACCCGGCTGCCGCGAAGAGCGCGCAACCGTTCAACCTCGCCGACCTGGCCCGCCAGACCCCCAATGAAGTGTTGGCCGCCAACGGCCCGGCCGCTGCTGCGACGTTCCGCGCCCAGCGTGCCCAGCCGCCGCAGGTCAAGCGCGGCCCGGCGCAGTTGCTCGACTACACCGCCGCGACCCTCGACAAGAGCCTTGCGGCGTTCCGCAGCGGTGACCATGAGCAAGCCTACGACCTGTCGGTAGCGGCGTATCTGGAAGGGTTCGAGCTGGTGGAAAGCTCCCTCGACAACGTCAACGCCAACGTGCGCAAAGACACCGAGAAGGCCCTGATGGCCTATCGGCAGTCGTTGCAGGACGGCTTGCCGCTCGAACAGGTGCAGCAGCGTCTGGATGCCGCCAAGGGCAAGCTCACCGAATCTGCCGGCTTGTTGGGCGGCGATGGCCTGAGCTGGTCGTTGAGCTTTATCTCAGGCTTGCTGATCCTGCTGCGCGAAGGTCTGGAAGCGATCCTGGTGCTGGCGGCGGTCCTCGCCTTCCTGCGTAACACCGGCCAGGAATCGGCGGTGCGCGGCGTCCACGTCGGCTGGGGCCTGGCCTTGTTGGCCGGCTTGGCCACCTGGGCGTTGGCGGCCTATGTGATTGATGTGAGCGGCGCCCAGCGCGAATTGCTCGAAGGTTGCACGGCGTTGTTCGCCAGTGTGATGGTGCTGTGGCTCGGCGTGTGGATGCATGACCGGCGCCACGCAGCGGCCTGGCAGGACTACATCAAGAGCAGCCTGGTGGGCGGCGGTGGCCGTTTCGGCTTCGCGCTGCTGGCGTTCTTCTCGGTGTACCGCGAGCTGTTCGAAGTGATCCTGTTCTATGAAACCCTGTGGTTGCAAGCCGGCCCGGCCGGGCACAACGCCGTGCTGGGGGGTGGCGCCACGGCGCTGGTGCTGTTGGTGGGCCTGGCGTGGGTGATCCTGCGCGGTTCGGCGAAGCTGCCATTGGCGCTGTTCTTCGGGATCAACGCGGCGCTGCTGTGTGCGTTGTCGGTGGTGTTCGCCGGGCACGGCGTGAAGGCGTTGCAGGAAGCCGGCATCTTCGGCACGCGGCCGGTGGCGTTCTTTGACTTCGACTGGCTGGGTATCCACGCCGATGCCTACTCGCTGAGTGCGCAGGTGGTGGCGATCCTGGCGATTATGGTGATGTATGGCCGCAGTCGGATCGCCGACAAGCGCCGGCTGGCGGCATAAGCATGCGCGTGTGGATCGACGCCGATGCCTGCCCGCGCGCGGCCAAGGACCAGGTGGTGAAGTTCGCCCTCAAGCGTCAGTTCGAGGTGGTGCTGGTGGCCGGGCAGAGCCAGATCAAGCCGCCTTCGCCTGCGTTAAGCTGATCGTGGTGCCCAGCGGCCCGGACGCGGCGGATGACTACCTGGTGGAGCACGCGGTGCCCGGTGAGCTGGTGATCTGCAGCGACGTGCCCCTGGCTGACCGCCTGGTGAAGAACGGCGTGACGGCTCTCGACCCGCGCGGCAAGGAATTCAGCCCGCAGAACATGAGTGAGCGGCTGGCGGTGCGTAACCTGTTCACCGATCTGCGCGAGCAAGGCCAGATGGGCGGTGGTCCACCGCCCCATGGGGAAAAGGACAAGCAAGCGTTCGCCAACGCACTCGACCGCCTGCTCACACGCTTGATGCGGGCCGGTTAATCGTTTTCGTGGGTCAACTCCAGCACCCGATCCACCAGCTTGTTGATGCCTGACGCAACTTCGCTGATGTTCTTGCCGAGCATATAGGCGGGAGTGCTGACCAGCTTGCGCGCGGTGTCTTCGACGATATCTTCCACCGCGCATGCCTGGTGGTGGGCGCCCATCTTGTCCAGCGCGGCGGCGGTGTCGGCATCGTTGCCGATGGTGCAGGTCACCCCCGGGCCATAGATCTTCGCGGCCAGGGCCGGCGAGATGCAGATCAGTCCCAGCGGCTTGCCCGCTTCGACAAAGGCTTCGGCCAGCGCCAATACCTGCGGGTTGAGGCTGCAACCGGCGCCTGCGCTGGCAAAGTTCGACAGGTTCTTCGCCGCGCCAAACCCGCCAGGCATGATCAGCGCGTCGAAATCCTCGGCGTTGGCTTCACGAATGTCTTTCACGTCGCCCCGGGCAATGCGGGCGGATTCCACCAGCACATTGCGCGACTCGGGCATTTCTTCGCCCGTGAGGTGGTTGATCACGTGCAACTGCGCGATGTCGGTGCAAAGCATTGGACCTGAGCGCCGCGCTGATCCAGGCGCAGCAGGGTGATCACGCTTTCGTGGATTTCTGCACCGTCGTACATGCCACAGCCGGAAAGGATCACTGCAATCTTTTTGCTCATGGGCATTTCTCCTGATTCATGGCGTTAAATGTCTACTAATTTGTCATCTGTTGCCAATGGGAACTCTCGCCGCAGCCCCTAATCTTGATGCAATAAAAACAGACCGGACTAGCCCATGGACTTCGTGCCTTACGCGGTACCGTTTTTCATCGCCTTGATCGTGGTTGAACTGCTCGTCGACCGTTGGCGCGGCGCGCGCAATTATCGGGTGGCGGATGCCATCAACAGCCTCAGCACTGGCGTGCTGTCCACCACCACCGGGCTGCTGACCAAGGGCGTGGGATTGCTGACCTACGCATTCGCCCTCAAGCACCTGGCGCTGATCGAGCTGTCGGCCGAGAGCGTCTGGACCTGGGTGTTCGCCTTTGTGTTCTACGACTTCTGCTATTACTGGCTGCATCGCTGCGGTCACGAGCGCAATATCCTGTGGGCCGCGCATTCGGTGCATCACCAGAGCGAGGACTACAACCTCACCACCGCCTTGCGCCAGACCAGCACCGGCTTTCTGCTGAGCTGGATCTTCTATCTGCCTCTGGCCGTGCTCGGCGTGCCGCTGGTGGTGTTCATCAGCGTAGCTTCGCTCAACCTGCTGTATCAATTCTGGGTCCACACCCGCCATGTGCCCAAGCTCGGCTGGTTCGAGTGGTTCTTCGTCACCCCGTCCAATCATCGGGCCCACCATGCACAGAACGCTCTCTACATGGATCGCAACTACGGCGGGGTGTTCATTATTTGGGACCGGCTGTTTGGCTCGTTTCAGGAAGAAGACGAAAACGAGCCGGTGATCTTTGGCGTCACCACCCCCTTGGCCAGTTGGAACCCGCTGTGGGCCAACCTGCAGTTCTATGCGCAGTTGTGGAGTGACGCGCGGCGCACGCAAAGCCGTTGGGACAAGCTGCGCATCTGGTTCATGCGTACCGGCTGGCGGCCGGCCGACGTGAAGGCCAACTACCCGTTGACCAAGCCGGACTTGAGCCAGTTCCGCAAATTCGAGGTGCCGCTGGATACGCGGCAACAGGTGTACGTCGCCCTGCAATTCGCGGTGTATGTGGGGTTTGGCAGTTATCTGATGAACGTCGGCGAAGGGCTGCCCACGGCGGCGTTGGTGCTGGGCTGGAGTGCAATGGCGTTGGGCCTGTTCAGCCTGGGCGTCGCCCTGGAGAACCGCCCGTGGGCGTTGAAGGCGGAGCTGGTGCGCCTGGGCCTGAATGTGCCGTTGGTATGGCTGGCGCCGCTGGTCGGGCTTTGGCCGGCCAGCCACCTGGGCTGGCCGGGTCTGTTGAGCTACAGCTTGCTGAGCCTGATTGGCCTCTACTGCTGCCGAGGCCGGCTTACTCGACTGGCGTCTTAGGCGGCTCGGCCGGGCTGGTCTCACTCAGTTGTGCGGCCGCCAGTCGGGCCTTGGCGTCGGCACAGGCTTGACGGGCGATGCGCGCGTTCTTGAACCGCCGCCGCAGCCAGAGAACCAGGCCCAGCAGTAACAACGCACCCAGCACCCACAGCTCGTACTTCTTGATGCTGCCCAGCATGCCTTCCAGCACCGCGCCGAAATGGTACGCCGCCGCGCCGAGCGCCGCCGCCCAGACCGCCGCGCCAATGCCGTTGAGTAACAGGTAGCGCAAGGGCGGATAGCCGGACAGGCCAATCGCCACGGGCATCACCGTGCGCAATCCGTAGACAAAGCGGAAGCTCAACACCCAGATATCCGGGTGCTTGCGGATATGTTCCAGGGCTTTCTCGCCCATCAATTGCCAGCGCGGTTTACGTGCCAACAGTTTGCGGCCGTGCTTGCGCCCCATGTAATACCAAAGCTGGTCGCCGGCGTAGCTGCCAAAAAAAGCAACGACCACCACCAGGTTGATATCCATGTACCCACGGAACGCCAGGAAGCCTGCGAGAACGAGTATGGTCTCGCCTTCGAAGAACGTCCCGAGGAAGAGGGCAAAGTAGCCGAAGTCATGCAGAAATTGTTGAAGCATGGTCTGGGTGCTGGCGAAATGAACGCGCAGCCTACGCCTTCGCGATCATTCGTGAAAGTATCGAGATGTGTCACGAAGTGAACAATTCCTACAGAAACGCCGAATGCGACTACAGGTCGCATCGTTAAGCACAACTGTCATACCTTCGTCATAATGGCCGCTTATAACTGCAACACTCGCCCGTAAACGCGGGCTCAGGAGTCTGTCGTGAGCTTTACCCCTGCTAATCGCCTGTTTCCCGCGACCCGTCTGCGTCGCAACCGTCGTGATGATTTTTCTCGCCGTCTGGTCCGTGAAAACGTACTGACCACGAATGATCTGATCCTGCCGGTCTTCGTGCTGGACGGGGAAAACCGTCGGGAAGCCGTGGCGTCGATGCCGGGTGTCGAGCGCTTGACCATTGATCTGCTGCTGGAAGAGGCGGCGAACTGGGTCGAGTTGGGGATTCCGGCGCTGGCGCTGTTCCCTGTCACGCCTGCTGAACTCAAGTCCCTCGATGCCGCCGAAGCCTGGAACCCGCAAGGGATCGCCCAGCGCGCCACCCGTGCGTTGCGTGAGCGCTTCCCGGAATTGGGGGTGATCACCGATGTGGCCCTGGACCCGTTCACCACCCACGGGCAGGATGGCATCCTGGATGAAGACGGCTACGTGCAGAACGACATCACCGTCGACGCGCTGGTCAAGCAAGCCTTGTCTCATGCCGCCGCCGGGGCCCAGGTGGTCGCGCCGTCGGACATGATGGACGGCCGCATCCAGGCGATCCGCGAAGCCCTGGAGCTGGCCGGTCACGTCAATGTGCGGATCATGGCCTACTCGGCCAAATACGCCAGTGCCTACTATGGTCCGTTCCGCGATGCGGTGGGCTCGGCCCTGAACCTGGGCAAGGCCAACAAAGCCTCGTACCAGATGGACCCGGCCAACAGCCATGAAGCCCTGCACGAAGTGGCCGCCGACCTGGCCGAAGGCGCCGACATGGTGATGGTCAAGCCCGGGATGCCTTACCTGGACATCCTTTATCGGGTCAAAGAGGAATTCAAGGTGCCGACCTTTGTCTATCAGGTCAGCGGTGAATACGCCATGCACATGGCCGCGATCCAGAATGGTTGGTTGAGTGAAGGGGTGATCCTCGAATCCCTGACAGCCTTTAAACGTGCTGGCGCTGATGGCATTCTGACCTACTTCGCCGCCCGCGCTGCCCAATTGCTTAGAGAGCAACAATAGCCCTCACAGGAACACTCGATGAATACCGAAGGACTCTCAGAAGTTGCCGTAAAAGACGCCCACCCGGTGGTCGAATCCGTCGCCGAGACCCCGCCGGTGCCGGAGCCGGCGCCGCCAGTGGTGGTCGCCGAAGCGCCGGCCCCGGCGCCAGCGCCTGCCGTGGTGACCAACCTGGATGACAGCAGCCTGTACATCCACCGTGAGTTGTCACAACTGCAATTCAACATCCGCGTGCTGGAACAGGCGCTGGATGAGTCCTATCCGTTGCTGGAACGCCTGAAATTCCTGCTGATTTTCTCCAGCAACCTGGATGAGTTCTTCGAGATCCGCGTCGCCGGCCTCAAGAAGCAGATCACCTTCGCCCGTGAACAAGCCGGCGCCGATGGCCTGCAACCGCATCAAGCCCTGGCGCGCATCAGCGAACTGGTACACGGGCATGTGGATCGCCAATACGCGATCCTCAACGACATCCTGCTGCCGGAACTGGAAAAACATCAGGTCCGCTTCATCCGTCGTCGCCACTGGACCACCAAGATCAAGACCTGGGTGCGTCGCTACTTCCGCGACGAGATCGCGCCGATCATCACGCCGATCGGTCTCGACCCGACTCACCCGTTCCCGTTGCTGGTCAACAAGAGCCTGAACTTCATCGTTGAGCTTGAAGGTATCGACGCCTTCGGTCGCGATTCCGGCCTGGCGATCATCCCGGCACCGCGTCTGCTGCCACGGATCATCAAGGTACCGGAAGAGGTGGGGGGCGCTGGCGATAACTATGTATTCCTGTCGTCGATGATCCACGCGCACGCCGATGACCTGTTCCAGGGCATGAAGGTCAAGGGCTGCTACCAGTTCCGCCTGACCCGTAACGCCGACCTGGCGCTGGATTCCGAAGACGTCGAAGACTTGGCCCGCGCCCTGCGCGGCGAGCTGTTCTCGCGGCGCTACGGCGATGCGGTGCGTCTGGAAGTGGCCGACACCTGCCCGAAACATCTGTCGGACTACCTGCTCAAGCAGTTCAACCTCGGCGAGAGCGAGCTGTACCAGGTCAACGGCCCGGTCAACTTGACGCGTCTGTTCAGCATCACCGGCCTGGACAGCCACCCGGAGCTGCAATACACGCCGTTCACGCCGCAGATCCCGAAACTGCTGCAAAACAGCGAAAACATTTTCAGCGTGGTCAGCAAGCAGGACATCCTGTTGCTGCACCCGTTCGAGTCCTTCACCCCGGTGGTCGACCTGTTGCGCCAGGCCGCCAAGGACCCGCATGTACTCGCCGTGCGCCAGACCCTGTACCGCAGCGGTGCCAACTCGGAGATCGTCGACGCCCTGGTGGACGCTGCGCGTAACGGCAAGGAAGTCACCGCGGTGATCGAACTGCGCGCGCGCTTCGACGAAGAGTCCAACCTGCAACTGGCCAGCCGCCTGCAAGCGGCCGGCGCGGTGGTGATCTACGGTGTGGTCGGGTTCAAGACCCACGCCAAGATGATGCTGATCCTGCGCCGCGAAGCCGGTGAGATCGTGCGTTACGCGCACTTGGGCACCGGCAACTATCACGCCGGTAACGCCAAGCTCTACACCGACTACAGCCTGCTGACCTCCGACGACGCCTTGTGTGAAGACGTCGGCAAGTTGTTCAGCCAGTTGATCGGCATGGGTAAGACGTTGCGCATGAAGAAGCTGCTGCATGCGCCGTTAACCCTGAAGAAGGGCATGCTCGACATGATCGCCCGCGAGACCCAGTTCGCGCTCGACGGCAAACCGGCGCACATCATCGCCAAGTTCAACTCGCTGACCGATCCGAAGATCATCCGCGCGCTGTACAAGGCCAGCCAGTCCGGCGTGCGTATCGACCTGGTGGTACGCGGCATGTGCTGCCTGCGGCCGGGCATCGCCGGGGTCTCGCACAACATCCATGTGCGCTCGATCATCGGGCGCTTCCTGGAGCACACGCGGGTGTTCTACTTCCTCAACGGCGGGGAGGAGCAGATGTACCTCTCCAGCGCCGACTGGATGGAGCGCAACCTCGACAAGCGCGTGGAGACGTGCTTCCCGGTGGAAGGCAAGAAGCTGATCATGCGGGTCAAGAAAGAGCTGGAAAGTTATCTCACCGATAACACCCACAGCTGGAGCCTGCAGTCGGACGGCCGCTACGTGCGCAACACGCCGACCGGCAACCAGAACCCGCGCAGCGCCCAGGCCACCTTGCTGGAGAGGCTGGGTAGCCCGATTCTCGCGGTGAATTAACCGACCTAATAATGTGGGAGGGGGCTTGCCCCCGATGGCGATGGTTCAGTCAAAGTACCAAGTGACTGACACACCGCCATCGGCAAGTCGAATCGTCGCACCGCCCCTCCCACATGTATTTTCGGTGTTCTTTAGCGCACGTTCAGGCTGAAGCCCACCCGCGTCAGCCACTCCGCTTCCTGGGCGAAGTCCGCCTGGGTCAGCTGGTTTTCCTCCAGCCAGCCTTCCGGGAACACCACGTCGAGGCTGTCGCCGCTGGCGCGCAGGGTCACCTGGGGCATTTCCTGGGTGCCACGGATGTGGTGGAACAGGATCGCAAAGCGCAGCAGCACGCACAGGCGGATCAGCTTGATGCCTTCGTCACCGAATTCGGCGAACTTGTCCTTGGGGATATTGCGGCGATGGCCGCGTACCAGCAGCGCGAGCATCTGCTGGTCTTCCCGGGAGAAACCGGCCAAGTCGGAGTGCTCGATCAGGTAGGCGCCATGCTTGTGGTAATGGTAGTGGGCGATATCCAGGCCCACTTCATGCACCTTGGCCGCCCAGCCCAGCAGTTCGCGCCATACACCGTCTTCCAGGTCCCAGTCCGCGGCCACCTGGTCAAAGGCATGCAGGGCTTTGCGTTCCACGCGGGCCGCTTGTTCCAGATCGGCGTGATAGCGCTCCATCAACGAGCTGAGGGTGCGCTCACGCACGTCCTCATGGTGATGACGGCCGAGCAGGTCGTAAAGCACGCCTTCGCGCAGGGCGCCGTCGCAGTGGTCCATGTGTTGCAGTTCGAGGGCGTCGAAGATCGCTTCGAGAATCGCCAGGCCCGCCGGGAAAATCGTGCGGCGGTCGGGCTTGATACCATCGAAGTCGATTTTTTCGGCATCTCCCAGCTTGAACAGCTTGCGCTTGAGCCACGCCAGGCCTTCGGCGTTGACCTCGCCGGTGCCATGGCCGCCGGCTTTCAAGGCCAGGCCGATGGCGCGGATGGTGCCGGACGAGCCGATCGCTTCATCCCACGACAGGCGATGCAGGGCGTGCTCGATGCTCATGATCTCCAGCCGCGCCGCCGTGTAGGCCTGGGCATAACGCGCCGGGGTGATCTTGCCGTCCTTGAAATAACGCTGGGTATAGCTGACGCAGCCCATCTGCAGGCTTTCGCGCAGCAGCGGCTCGAAGCGCTGGCCGATGATGAATTCGGTACTGCCGCCGCCGATGTCCGCCACCAGGCGCTTGCCGGGGGTGTCGGCCAGGGTGTGGGACACGCCGAGGTAGATCAGGCGCGCTTCTTCGCGTCCGGAGATGACTTCCACCGGGTGCCCGAGGATCTCCTCGGCGCGGCGGATGAATTCGCCCCGGTTACGGGCTTCGCGCAACGCGTTGGTGCCGACGATTCGCACAGCACCCGGGGGCATGCCGTTGATCAACTGGGCAAACCGCTTGAGGCAATCGAGCCCGCGCTGCATGGATTCTTCATTGAGCTGGCGCGCGTCGTCGATTCCGGCAGCCAGTTGGACTTTTTCGCCTAGCCGCTCAAGGATGCGGATTTCGCCGTTCTGGGCCTTGGCCACGACCATATGAAAGCTGTTGGAGCCCAGGTCGATGGCGGCGATCAGGGACAGATTCTTGGCTTGGGATTGCGGCATGGTTAGAGGGTCTCGGTCGATAACCTGACCATCGTGCCACGATCGACCGCTGGAGCCAACGCGTAGCGCTCCGGTAATTTTCCTAAGGGTGTCTGCGAGGAATTCTTGTGGGAAATGTAGGGTGGGTTTCTAAATATCCACTGAATGAGGTTTTAGTTTTGTAGGAGTTTTTAACTAGTTGTTGTTGTAAAGCTTTTTATGATTTTCCCTACAGAGTGCTTGTTGATGTTCCATTGGTTTTTTTGTTTGGGACTACCTCGCGGTCGGGTAAAGGCGACTCTTTGTTTTTACGGCTCCCACACTAACTGATGTGTTATCTGATTCTTTAATGAAGTGCCAAAGCGACAGACTGTCATCCGGCAATATTGCCTGGGTGTTATTTATTTATAGTCGTGCAGGTCCGGAGAAATAAGCCGTTTGGCGCTGGACTTGCCGAGAGATAAATAAAGAACGCCTGATAACTTTCAGTGACAGGTCGAATATGAAAAAAATTGTTGGATTGACTCTCGGTCTCGCTTGCCTGGCTGCGGCCATCAGTGCTAACGCATCCACCAGTGCCGAACTGGTCGTCAGGGGCACGATCAAACCCGCTGCCTGCAACCTCAGCATGACTGGCGGCGGCATTATCAATTACGGCGATATTCCTTCGGGCCAACTCTCCCAGACGGCGTTCAACCCGCTTCGGGAAATGACCACGCCCCTGTCCGTCAATTGCGGCACCGGCAGCGCTCCGTTCGGGCTGACCTTCACCGACCTGCAGGCCGGCAGCAGGGTAACGGGCATTCTCAGCGCCCTTGGCGCAGGCTATACCGAGGTGCATAACTTCGGCTTGGGTTCGGTCGCTGGCAAAAATACCGGTGGTTATGCGGTTACGCTCAGGGACCTCAGGTCGCCGAGCAAAACGCTGACGGCTATTACACGTGTCGGCGAAGGCGCGGCCTGGCAGAGCAGTGATGGCAAAGTCGCGAAATCGCCTAACCAATCTTCGTGGCGCAGTGGCACTTCGCTCATTCCGGCCGAACTCTCTCAACTGACCGGGACTATTGCAGTACGGGCCGTGATCAACAAAGGCCAAGACTTGAACCTGGCTCGCGACGTTACTCTTGATGGTCGCGCAACGCTTACTTTGGTTTACCTCTAAGCGGCTGAAATACAGCCGATCAAAGAACGCACGCGTTCTGATCGGCTGTTTTCATGTGGGTGCTTGGCTATCAATTGCCAACTTCATGGTCTGCGGGGAACACTGAGTGCGTAGTCTTTCAGTAATAAATAATCTGCTGTTGTTGTGTGCAAGTGTGTGTCTGTGTTTTACCGGCATGGTATTGGCGGACGGAATGTTGCCGGAAACCTCGGTTGTGGTTCTTTATGAGGAACAAGGCGAGGCCACGATAAATATCAAGAACACCGATTCGGGGCCGGCGCTGCTTCATTCAGTCGTACTGAACGTGCCCGAAGACGTAGAGCCCCTATTGATTGTCACGCCGCCTATTGCGCGTGTGGAGCCCGGTGAAACCCAGTTGGTGCGTTTCATCAGCACCTTGGAAGCACCGCTGAAGACCCAGCGCTTGAAGCGTGTGTCCTTCGAGGGTATTCCGCAGGCGCGTGCCGCAGGGGGTGCGACCATCGGTATCACCCTTCGGCAGAATCTGCCGCTGATCCTGCACCCCAAAGGCTTGCCTCAACATCACACGCCCTGGGAGCTGCTGAAGTGGCGGCGGGCAGGAGAGAGGCTCGCTGTTCACAACGACAGTGCTTATGTGGTGCGCCTGGCGCCTGAGGTGCAGTTGCTGCCCCAACGGGTTCTGGCGACGTTGCCGCGTGCTTACATTTTGCCGGGGGAGGCGTTGACGGCGAAGGTTGACGGAACATTGGACGGCTTGGCCGAAGTCGAGATCCAGCCCGCCACGGTCTATGGGTTTTCGGTGGACAGCTACCGCGCCCCGATCAGTACCGATGGGGGTTGAGCGGCTTATGAAAAACCTGTCGAGTAATACGCCTGCGGTTTCCATCCGGTCTCGCCGCCCCACGCTGCTCATCGGGTTTGCGACCCTGTGGAGCTTGCCCGGCTTGGCTCCAGCTCTGGAGTTGGGCGAGGGTTTCGACCTCGCGGCACTGACCACCCACGGTATTGACCCGAAGGTCTCCGACTACTTCCGCAGTGCGGCGCGTTTTCGCGAAGGCGTCCAGGTGGTGGGGCTGCGGGTCAACGGGAACCCGCTCGGGTCAGTCGATGCGCGGTTCGACGCACAGGGGCAATTGTGTTTCACCCCGGGCTTGCTCGAGAAAGCCGGGTTGGTGCAGCCCCGCGCCGTTGTCCGCAAAGGCGTGTCACCGGACCAGGCCTGCCATGACTTTCTGGGCGCCTTCCCGACGACGATGGTTCGGCTCCGGCCCGGCATCGATGAGGTGGCACTGGTGGTGCCGACCCAGTCATTGCGTGAACCCCAGTGGGAGGCCGGGGACTTTGCCCAGGGTGGCGCAGCGGCGATGTTCAACTATGACGTGCTGGGTTTCGACAACCGTTCGCGCAGTGAGTCCAGCCGGTTCGTGTCGGCCTACACCGAAGCAGGCTTCAACCTGGGCGACTGGATTGTCCGCAGCCGCCAATTCTATGTGTCCGACAATGGCGACGCGCGCACCGAACACCTGTACGCCTTCGCCCAGCGGGATCTGGCCGCGCTGCGATCGACGTTCCAGGTGGGCCAGCTCTCCAGCAACAATCCGCTGTTTGGCGGCATCCAGTTGTCCGGTGTGCAGTTTTCCCCCGATGGCCAGTCGCGGGTGCCGGCGGGCGGCAATAATGCGGTGGTCGAGGGGCTGGCCCAGAGTCAGTCGCGGATTGAAGTGCGCCAGTCTGGCGTGCTGATCCATAGCACGCTGGTGCCCGAAGGCCCCTTCCGGCTGACCGGGTTGCCTTTGCTCAATGGCACCAGCGACCTCGAAGTCAGCGTGATCGATGTACGCGGCGCCAAGCGCAGTTTCGTGGTGCCGGCGGCTTCGTTCGCGGGGGCAGCCCCGGCGGTGCCTGGCTATTATTTTTCGCTCGGCAAGGTGCGCGAAAACAACGACGCGCAGGCGCCGTCGCCGGTGGTCGCCATGGGCAGCGGCACCTGGGGCCTGGGGCGTGATTCGTCGGCGGGGTTTGGCTTATTGAGCACCGATGAATACTGGTCGGCAGGCGGCACCCTGAGCAGCGTCTTTTTCCAACGGGTTGCGGTTGGCGCTCGCCACAATGTGTCCCGAGACGGCCGTAACGCGGTGTCGGGTTCGCGTAGCAGCGTGTCCGCGAGCAGCCCGGTCTACGCCAATATAGACGTCAACTTCAGCGCCACCACCCAGACCCGGGGGTATCGCGAGGTGCTTGAAGCGGGCCGCTCGTTCAAGGCCGACGAGTTGGGTTCGCGCTTCAAGAACCAGTACACGGCGGGCATGAGCTGGGCCGATCCAACCTTGGGCGTGTTCTCCCTGGGTTATTCGCGCAGCGCGCAATTTGACCGGCAAACGGCCGAGCACGTATTTGCTTCGTGGAACAAGTCGTTCAGTCACGTCGATGTCGCTTTGATCGCCGACTCGCAGGTGGGCGGCACGCGGCCACGGCGTGACGCCAGCGTTGCCGCCGGCCGGCGCGATAGCACGGTGGACAATGATCTGTCGGTACGGTTGCAGATCAGCGTGCCGCTGGGCGGTGATCGTCGTGTGAACAGCTACGTCAGCCGGCGTGGTCACCAGTCCCGCGCTGGCACGGCACTCAGCGAACGGGTCAATGACTATGTGAATTACGAGGTGGGTGTCGAGCGCGACCTCAGCGCCCGCGAACAAGCGGTTCGCGGCCATGTGGACCTGCTGCCGCGCTACACCCGCGTCGGCCTGGGCGTCAGCCGAGATGCCCAGGGCACCGGTTATACGGGGCAACTGCAAGGCGGCATCGTCGCGCACGAAAACGGCCTGACCTTCTCGCCCTATCCCGTGCAGGACACGTTCGGCATCGTCTCCGTGGGGGATATCGGCTCCGCGAAAGTCGAAACCCCCCAGGGGCCGGTGTGGACCGACTTCACCGGGCAGGCCGTGATTGCCGGCTTGCCCGCGTATGCCAACAGCCGCGTCGAAGTGCAGACGCAGTCGTTGCCCAGGCGGGTTGACCTGAAGAACGGCACCCAGGTGCTCGCCGCCGGTCGCGGGTCCTTCAATACCGTCGCGTTCGATGTGGTGACAGTGCGCCGCGTGTTGCTCACCGCCAGCGATCAGCACGGTCAGCCGTTGCCCCAGGGCGCGTCGGTGTTCGGCCAGGATGGCCGCTTCCTCACCAGCGTGGTGGGCGAAGGCATGATTTTCCTGAATGACGTCAATGAGTCGCAAAGCCTGCGGGTTTCGTTGCCGGACTCTTCCACCTGCCAACTGAGCCTTGACCCCGGAACCCAGCCTGACCATGACAAGTTCTATGAGACCACGACGGCGGTGTGCCATGGCCGCTAAGTGGAGAAGCGCGGGCGTCGTCCTGTTCTGCGCGCTGTTGATGGCCCAGGGCGTGCGCGCTGAAAACTGCCGGTTGTCCGTGAGCCAGCCGCGCCTCGACTATGGCGTCATTCGCAGGGAGGCCGTTGTCCAAAGTACCTCCGTGGTCCTCGGCACCCGCACGCTGCACCTGAACGTCGTGTGTACGCAGCCTTCGATGATAGCGTTGCGCTTCATCGGTGCGGTGGATGGGCAAGGTTTCCGGTTTGACCGCCAGGGGCGTATGCGCCTGAGTCTCAAGCATGCCCAGGTCGATGGGCGCGCCGTCGAGTGGGGGGTGGCGCACTTGCCCGGTGAAACCGTCAGCGGGGCGTTGTTGCCGGGGCAGGTCCTGGTGGCACGCGCAGCAGGTCAAGCGCTGGTCGGCCAGCGCCTGACGGCCCAGGTCGATGTCGATATCGACCTGCCTTCCGATGCCCTGCAGGTCCGCGATGAAACGCGGCTGGAGGGGCGGGGCACCTTCGAGCTGGTCAGCCCGGCTGCCCCACCGAGCCGATGAAGTTGGCCAGTTCGGGGGTGCGGGGGTTGGCGAACAGCGCCTGGGGCGGGCCCACTTCATGCACCTTGCCCTGGTGCATGAACACCAGTTTGTCCCCGACTTCGCGGGCGAAACGCATTTCGTGGGTCACCATGATCAGGGTCATGCCGTCCTTGGCCAGTTGGCGCACCACGCTAAGCACTTCATTGACCAGTTCCGGGTCCAGCGCCGAGGTGATCTCGTCGCACAGCAGCACCTTGGGCGACATGGCCAGGGCGCGGGCTATCGCGACGCGTTGTTGCTGGCCACCGGACAGGCGATCAGGGAAGGCGTCGAACTTCTCGCCCAGGCCGACCCGCTCCAGCATCTGCCGCGCCAACTGGGCGGCCTTGGCCTTGGGCACTTTCTGCACCACCTGCGGCGCGAGCATGACGTTTTCGCCCACCGTCAGGTGCGGGAACAGGTTGAACTGCTGGAACACCATGCCGACTTTCTGCCGCAGGCTGCGCAGGTCGGCGCGGGCGGCGTCGAGGTATTCGCCGTCGACTTCGATCACGCCGTCGTTGATCGACTCCAGGCCATTGAGGGTGCGTAGCAAGGTCGACTTGCCCGAGCCGCTGCGGCCGATGATCGCGACGACCTGGCCTTCTTCAACGGTCAAGTCGATGCCCTTGAGCACATGGTGATCGCCGTAATACTTATGCAGGGCGGAAATTCTAAGCAGAGGCATGCAGTCTCCTTTCCAGGTAGCGCGCACTGAGGGACAAGGGGTAGCAGAGCAGGAAGTAACCGAGGGCCACCAG
>Ga0070754_10001407_pt1 | contig 19363 bp, 21 predicted proteins | sample VirMetDEL_Sep_01_FD_75181 | JGI IMG/M metagenome (GOLD analysis project Ga0070754, IMG submission 75181) | Aqueous microbial communities from the Delaware River and Bay under freshwater to marine salinity gradient to study organic matter... | ecosystem: Environmental > Aquatic > Marine >... | reverse complement strand
TTTGAGACTTTTCATCATGTAAATATCTTCCATTATGAAATCTTTCCCTGCAACATACAACGCCCTGTGCCGCCCTATCCCCCTGGTCGTACTTTTAAGAACTTTGCCTCCAATTTCACCCTTGCGCATATATGCTATATCTAAAATACCACCTACCGGTCCATTCACAATCTTACCAGAGCTGGGACTAAAATATCGTACCCCCTGTACGTCCAAGGCCATAACTTCAACGTCAATTAAAACATTGCCCTGCGAAACCCGAGTTCCCCTGGAACTTTTGAATTTGGGAATAAGTGTATATCTTCTGGTAAAAGTTGGATTTTTCCATGAAATTCCCAAGAAATTTCCAATTCTTGTATTTTTTATTTTTTCAATCTTATTCATGATTTTCTTGGAATGACTCATTCTCTGTGAAATCAGGCCCAGGTAGTACCACATAAGGATCTTGGCCATCTGAATATATCCGAAATATTTGGGAGAATTTGGAGAGATTCCCACAACAGAGGGAACAAATTTGGTATCAATATCAGATACAATATCCTTCTGTTCAAATGGGAGATATTTGTTTATGGCCATACCACCACCCACAATTAAAAAGCCAAGGGGAGCCATGCGTTTTGTGAGAAGTGAAATTTGACTCAAAATTACATCCCGGAGGGCTTCTGTAAACATGGACAAAACAACCTTCTGAATTTTCTTCTCGGCCCCTGGAAATTTCGCAAGTCTGTTTCTGAACGCAGTCTTGTTGTTTTCCTTCAGATAACGCACCAAAGTTTTGTCGTCCTGACAGACATTTTTTATAATGAATTTCTCAAAGGTACTCTCTGAGTAGGAACTATATTCCATTATTATTATATCCTAATATAATAAGATGGACTGCAGAAATTTGCCTCCGTGTCATCACCCCGAAGTGGAATGTATGTGTTTTATGAATCCAGAGGGAGAACAGTTTTGTGGATACCTGCTGGCCGATGGAAAAACAGTGCGCCCCTGTTCACCCAACTGCTGTAACGGTGGTATGGGATGTCCAGGGCAATGTAAAGGGGTCGCGCCCAAAAGACCAGATTATATAATAGATTCAGATACCGGGGTTGTTCGGTCACAGAGTGTCCTCCCGGGATTTGTACGAATTGCAAAATTTGAGAATATAATTACGTTATTATTGGTTTTGCTCATGATTTCAACATTATGTTTGTTTATACGTATTTAAAGACAGGGGGGTATAATATTATAGAAATGGCCACCAACGATCAGATCCTCTCCGAGCTTACTGCCCTCCGCAAGGACTTCGACAGTCTGACCAAGCTTGTTCGCAAGCTCAAGACAACTGTTGAGGACCCTAACGGTGAGAAGGCGGCAGCACGCCGCAACAACCCCAACAATGGTTTCAACCGCCCTCGCCAGGTAACCCCCGCCCTGAAGGAGTTCCTGGGTCTTGCCCCGGATGCTACTATTTCGCGCACCGAGGTGACCAAGGGCGTGTATGGTTATATCCGCGAGCATAACCTGAAGCACCCGGATAATGGTAAGATTATTATGCCCGATGCGAAGCTCAAGGCTCTGCTGGACACGGATGATGAGACTCAGATTACTTTCACGAACATCCAGAAGTTCATCAGCCCTCATTACATCAAGGAGGATAAGGCTACCGAGCCCGCACCCGTCACGCCCGCTGCCGAGCCTGCGACTTCGGAGCCCGCGGCAACGCCAGCCCCTAAGAAGAAGGTTGTGAAGACTGTGAAGAAGGCAGTTGTGCGCAAGCCAGTTGCAGCGGCTTAAAAAAATAAAACTATTATACAATATAAACAATGACTATCACAAAGGAAGAAATCGACACTATTGTGGGTACAAAAGTAGGTGATATTGAATTGTATCGCCGAGCATTTACCCACAAGAGTGCCCTTAAAAAGTACGACATTGATTCATCAAATGAAACACTAGAATTTATGGGAGATTCTGTATTAGGATTTGTGATTACCCGTTTTCTGTTTGATAAATATGAAAAAAACCAGGAAGGATTTCTTACTCGCGCCAGAACCAAGTTGGTTCGTGGTAAGACCCTGAGTGATATAGCCCTTAACCTGGGTTTGTATAATTGGATCCTTATGGATGATAAGGGGATGAGAAACGGATGGAACAAAAATCCTAATATTTTAGAAGATGTTTTTGAGGCACTTATAGGTGCAATTTATTTAGATCTGGGTATGGTCCACGCCAAAAAGTTTATTCTTAGAATTTTTCAGGACCCAAATATTGTGAATATTAACTATATTTTGAAAAGGGACGATAATTACAAGGATGCCCTTATGCGATGGTGCCAGGCAAACAAACTGGATTTACCAGAATATGTAGTCGATGCGAGTGATAAAACAAGGTTTAGGGTCCTAGTATATGTTATGGATGAACGCCAGGCGTTTGGAGTTGGCACAACGAAAAAGGAAGCAGAACAAAAAGCTGCATGCTTCGCACTTAAAAAATTGAATCCAAGAAAGAATAGTACAGATGCATCCACAGGTAGAAAAGCTTCTACAGATTCACTCCGAAGGTCCAGCTCAGAGGACCGAGGAGTGGTACAAGTTGAGGGACAATTGCCTAACGGGGAGTGCAGTAGCAACAGCCCTCGGCATAAATCCATATGAAAAACCAGAAGGTCTGATTCTAACCAAATGTGGACATGGTGAGTTCAAGGGAAATGCCGCCACCGAACACGGAAACAAGTATGAGGATGAAGCCAGAATTTTGTATGAAAAGATGTATCAGGAAAAGGTCCATGAACTGGGACTTCTCCCGCACCCCACAATCGATTTTCTTGCCGGAAGCCCTGATGGTGTAACAGAGTCTGGGCGTTTGGTTGAGATCAAGTGCCCCCTGAGGCGCAAGATTGAGCCAGATGTACCCGAATACTATATGCCCCAGCTGCAGCTTCTGATGGAAATCATGGATCTTGAGGTGTGTGACTTTATTCAATACAAGCCAGAAGAGCTGACGTGGCCAAACCCTTACGAGTTTGTAGTTGTGAGTGTCGAGAGAGATCGAGAGTGGTTTCAGGGTAATCTACCAATAATGCGTGAATTCTGGGACCGTGTGTTGTGGCACAGGGAGCACGGCTGTCAGGCCCTGCTGGAAGCCAAGGAAAAGAGGAAGCGCGGCACCCGAAAGAAGGAGGCCGAGAAGCCCCCACCACAAGAAGAAGTAAAGTGTGAAATTATGAATGAAGGTGAATGGGCTTAAACATAACAACCTATAAAAATGTATGAAGTGTCGCTGCTGCAAAAAGAAAGTTGGTATTGCCGCACTTGAATGTAAGTACTGCAGCCTTTCTTTTTGCACCTCTTGCATCACCTTGGAAAAACACAACTGTGATGGATTAGATGATTATGTATTTAAAAATAAGAAGGACTTGGAAGAAAAGTTGAAAAGTGCAACTACTTCAAAAGCCGAAAAGATGAACGTTTAGAAAAAAGAACTATGAAAATAAGATATACTGCGGCAGCCACAAGCGCCCAGTTTATCGCCCTAAGTTTATGTTGCTCTTTAAGCTTGGGGGGTTGTTTCTTAACGAAAGCACAACGTTCCATTAATTGCAAACGCCCAGGGTCAATATGTCTCTGTGGCTCAAGTGGCCTGTCCATATTGCACGTGACCGTTTTCTCGGTACAGTAACTTGGGGTTCTCCATCCGGCCGCAATGGTTTTCTCACAACCCTGACTCGGCTCTTGGACATCCCACTGGGCAAGTTCGGGTGTGGGGGGCTTAAAGGAAGGTGGGCTCTGTTTGTAAGTACCACCCACACCTGGAGTGAATGACGGGCCTGAAACAGCGGCATAATTTATGTCGTTTATAATTACAGCGTCATCAACGCCTATCGTCGAACCGATGAAATGCATTTATTAGTATTGTACATTTTATTATTTGCCTTGATCATCTGCTTCTCCCACATATCATCAAGGTCAATGTTGAGCATTCCTGCAATCTGAAACAAATAATTGAAAACATCACCCATTTCGGCAATAACATCCACGCCATTTCCCTTTTTCACCCCGACTTTCCTGAAGTGCTTGGTGTGGTGCCTGATCGCCGACGCAAGTTCTCCAATTTCTTCCATAAACAAAAGCCAAACAAGATATATATTTGACTTATCCCACCCCTTACGGATGCATAGTTCAGTGGTCTGATCCTTGTACTCATTGAGGAACATTATTATACTTAACCACTATTTGTCGTATCCTTTTAACAGTGTGAGCAAGAATGCAATTTCCACAACCTCTGTTGCGAGAATAAACTTTTCTATATCTTTTTCAGAGTACCCATGGTGTTCAAGCCACGGTTCGATGAAAGTCTTGGACAACATTGAAACAAATTTGACCACAATTAGGTAATACAAAACTCCACAAATTTTATCAATCATTTAGATTCCGATCTTGTTATTATAAGGTATTTTATTTCCGTATGTGGTGGTTGAAACCGGAAGTGGGTTAGGACGGATTGGTTCAACAATATCTCTGAGATAGCCAATGCGCTCAGCAAGACCAGTTCGAACCTGCTCCAGGGCCTTGTCTTTTGTGCGCTGATTCATAAGCATCACCTGTGAAGTTACGTCTGCCCCGGGGTTCAGAGAATTCGTAATAAAAATGTATCTCATGATAGTGGACAGATCATCATCATTCTGTCTGTCTATATTCAGGCCAGTCTCTGTTTTTATAGAACTTCTGATAGAATTCTGAATTTGATTCATATTTTGGGGAGAAAAAAATGCGTTACTGAGAGGCGACGGGGCCTGGCGCATGGTGTTAAGGATGGGCTGTCTAATATCCATATTACAATACCCCGTGAAAAAAATAATTCTGAATAATAAGATGACTCTGATCATGGCCGACTTCGACAAGACCTACAGTCTTTACCCAACCGCGGTTCCCAAGGTTCCGTTCAAGGGTCCCATATGCGAACCCAAGGATGGCTGCTTCCCAGCTTCTCACGTGACTCCCCAGTCCGACTTCCTTATCAACACTTACCTCATTAGACCAGACCGCCGATACAACCAGCCCGTGGGCGCGGTACCAATCCGTGAAGGTATGCTGTGCAAAAATACTTAAAAACAAAACTTCTATTATCAGTAATGAAGGTCACCAAGAGAGACGGAACTACTGAAGATATAAATTTTAATAAAATTAGTACACGAATTAAAAGGCTTTCAAATGGTCTTTCAACCGATGTATCTTCTGACCTGGTCGCCCAAAAAGTTATGGGGTCTCTGTACGACAATATAACTACAGAGGAAATCGATACCCTATCAGCAGAAACGGCTGTAGCTTTGGTAACCGATGATATCGATTATGAAAAGCTCGCCGCCAAACTCACGGCTAGTAATATCCAGAAGAAGGTTCCCCCAACTTTCATGGATGCTATGAAAGCCATGAATAAGGCAGGACTTCTTGATCCCGCAGTCTGGAACAGTATGAGGTCCTATGAGAAAGATGATATTAACTCGATTATTAAGAAAAACAGAGATAATGATATCAACTATTTTGGTCTCAAAACACTGGAGCGTGGATATCTCACCAAAATTGACCACAAGCTTATCGAGACCCCTCAGTACCTGTTTTTGCGCGTCGCCTGGGGTATTCACGGCAATCTGGAGGAGGCCAAGGAAACATACAATATGATGAGTCAGGGGTACTTCATTCACGCAACGCCAACTCTGTTCAATTCGGCTATGAAGCGCCCCCAGATGAGCAGTTGTTTTCTGAAGGCAATGGATGATGATAGTATCGATGGTATTTACGAAACTATCAAGAAGGTTGCCCAGATTAGCAAGTGGTCTGGTGGTATTGGCCTGCACACCCACAATATCCGCGCCAACCAGTCCCACATTGAGGGAACCAATGGAACATCAGATGGTATCATACCAATGCTTAGGGTGTTGAACTCTACCGCCAGGTACGTCAATCAGGGTGGAAAGCGCAAGGGTTCTGTAGCGGTTTACCTGGAGCCGTGGCACGCAGACATTATGGATTTCCTTGATTTGCGTCTGAATCAGGGTGACGAGGAAGCCAGGTGCAGGGATCTGTTTACGGCCATGTGGATTCCAGAATTGTTCATGGAGCGTCTGCGTGACGGCAAGGACTGGTCACTATTTTGTCCCAATGAGGTTCGAAAGCACCTTGGTAAGGATTTGTCTGAATTTTATGGCGAAGAGTTTGTGACCAAATATGGAGAGTGTGAGGAAGATGGCCTGGCCAGAAAGACTGTCCCGGCAGAGACAATTTGGAAGGCAATTGTGCGATCCCAGATTGAAACCGGAACGCCTTATATGCTCTACAAGGATTCTTGTAACCACAAGTCTAACCAGAAGAATGTTGGTATTATTAAGTCCTCCAATTTGTGTACCGAGATTCTAGAGGTTTCGAACCAGGATGAGACAGCGGTGTGTAATCTGGCTTCGATTGCCCTACCAAGATTTGTGGATGAGAAGAACAACACAGTGAATTATAATAAGTTGGAGAGTATTACCAGAATGCTGGTAAGAAATCTGAACAAGGTTATTGATAAGAATTATTATCCCACAAAGTGTGCAAAGAACTCCAATATGCGCCATAGACCCATTGGTATCGGTGTACAGGGCTTGGCTGACGTATTCATGCTTCTGGGATTTGCATTTGATAGCGAAGAGGCCAAGGCTATTAACAAGTCTATATTTGAGCATATCTATTATGCGGCAGTTTCGGAATCTATGGAACTCGCCAAGGAGCATGGGGCATATGACCAATTCAAGGGTTCACCCCTTTCGGAGGGCAAGTTTCAATTTGATCTATGGAACGTAGAGCCAGAAATGACTTCAAAGTGGGACAAGCTCCGAAAGGAGGTTATGGAACACGGCGTTCGGAATTCTCTCCTTCTGGCTCCCATGCCTACCGCAAGTACCAGTCAAATTCTGGGTAACAACGAGTGTTTTGAGCCATACACCACAAATATTTATCTGCGCCGAACCCTGGCGGGTGAGTTTGTGGTTGTAAATAAGCATTTGGTGAAAAAGTTCAAGGAATTGGGCATGTGGAATAAGCAAGTGAAGGACGCCATAGTTCGTTCGGGTGGATCGGTTCAGGGTTTTGTGGAACTTCCCCAGGAAGTGAAGGATGTGTTCAAGACTGTCTGGGAAATTAGTCAGAAAGTTATTATAGATATGGCCGCTGATCGTGGAGCATTCATCTGCCAGAGTCAGAGTATGAATTTGTTTATGGAATCGCCGACAATGAGCAAGGTATCAAGTATGCACATGTATGCTTGGAAGCGGGGTCTCAAGACCGGTATGTATTACCTACGAAGTAAGGCAAAGTCTCGGCCTATTCAATTTACATTAGAGCCTTGCGAGACATGCTCGGCTTAAAGATTAAAACATAATTAATGTATATGGTTATCGAATTAAAAGAAACCACTGAAAAGATGCTTAGCATCGCACAGGATGATAAAGCCCTTCGCTTTATGGTCCCCAGAAGTAGTATTCCATTTGGGTTCACGGAATTTGTACCCCCTAATGGAAATCCTAACATTTCACTAGAAATTGCCCTGGAGGATGATACTCTCGTAGATAGAATCAAATCTCTTGAAGATGAAATTATACATAAAATTTCAGACAAGAGCCAGAGTGTCTTTAAGCGACACGTGACCCCAGAAGGCATTCGGGAGATGTTCAATAGTAATTTCAAAAATGGTAGACTCCGTGTTAAGCATACACGTAATACGCGTTTGTTTAATTCAGAGGGGAAGCCCATACCGTCCGATGTATCTGGTGGAGATAACAAGGCGTGGACGGCGGCTGTGAGTGTAACAATTAGTTCGGTGTATTTTTTTAATAAAAAGGTGGGTCTGGTGTGGAATGCAGATCAAATAAAGTTATGGGAACCAGAGCCCAGTGAGGTGAGTGAAACTAATGAAATAAAGGGATTTGCTTTTACACTTAGTTCTTCCTGAGCTTGCCCGTGGTCTTGCTGTAAGCATTCTTGGACTTGCCTGAAGCTTTCATCTTGGCCAGTACCTGACGAACAAACTTGGGATTGAAGCCGGCGTTGATCAGATTCTGCGAGGCGTTGCGGCGAGGCGGCTGACCGGCGCGCTTCTTAAGGGCACGAGTCGCGGCAGTCTTACCCTTGAAAAAGGTGGTACCACCCGGGGAAAGGATCATGTTGCAGGACTTGCCGTAATTGCTACGAATCTTGCGCATGCTTGGGCGCAGGCCACCCAAAATACGCATCACGCCGTAGTTTGGTCTGTTATTGGCTCTGCGCAGCTGGGCGCGCCTCTTGGCGTCGGCCTCAGAAACACGCACGCGGGCCGGGCGGATCTTGTTGGGCACATTGTTGCGGGTGTTCATGGTAATGCGCATGGTCTTACCATTGTTGGTCATACGGAACTTGGCGGTGGGGTTGTATCTCTTAAGACCCTCTGCGGTCTTAACGAAAAACGCACCAGTCTTGGGGTTGCGGTAGATTACACGACGCTTGACGTTAGCGAAACCAGTAGAATTCATTTGATATTAATGTAGAAAAAAAATTAATATCCCATCGCACAATAACACTTTTGTGCCTCACGGAGCAGTTTGCCCTGTACTACCACATAAGTGTTTTTGGGTATACCCAGATTTTTCTTGGCGGAATTTACGCACTTCTTCCAATCAGAAATAGCCTTGGGTTCTTTCATTATTATATTGCTTACATTTTCTTGTAGATCTTACGGGCCTCCTCCAAAAGCTTGCCCTTGATCAGTACGAAGCCATCCTTGCCCATCTTGGCCTTGGCCTGAGCAACCGCCTTGCGCCACTTCTTGAGGGCCGGGCTCTGACCGCGCTTGACCATGGCCTTGCTGACGATGCGACCATCCTTCATAACAAGGTCCTTCTTCTTAAGACCACCCTCAGTCATCTCGGCTTTACCATGAAATACCTCTGCTCTGGAACCGATTCTCTTGTCGAACATTGTTATTATACTGGGAGATTTTTTTCATCCCTGGGAGTAGTTGCGGTGCTGCTACCCCGGGTTTTATACAAAATTTTATAAAATGCGCGCATCTTTTTAAATGCATCTTCTGATTTGGTTTCTTCTGTTCGGTCCCATATGTGCATATCACTCAGACCATTCGCAATATCTGGTTTATTTTTGGTGTGTGGGAAATTTTGCTTAAATTGATTAATAATTTTTAGAGGGATACTTGGGGCCACGTTCATTAATCTATCATATTCATTCCTACAGGATTTGCAAAGTTCCAGGCACTCTGTGCGGTCTCGGGGGTTGAGTGAAAGTTCTAGTGATATATTTCTGTAATATGCAGCAAACTGCCTGGCTATAGTTGCATGTGTTTCTGATTTTTCCGCGGCCATTAAAAATTTTTGAAATGAGGACAATAGGGCCGTAAAAATGTTCATACCAGCTATGATGTACCCAAAATAATTTAGACTGGAGTCACCACTAGAAGTTGCACCGAACCCACCTACACCTGCAAGAGTACTGAGTACTATCTGTGGATACACAAATCTATTATTGAGGCGTCTATAATGTCTCGCTGAGTGTTCGTGGAGCCATCTATATCCCGCCGCCTTTTCCGCCCATATTTTTAAAATCAACTCCTGTTCCTTCGACCAACTTTCGGCTATCTGTTTTTTCTTTTCTTCTTCGACTATCGCTATAGCCTGGTACTGATTGATCGAGTCCATCTCTACTGTTATTTATAGATTTAAATACATCGAACCAATCTATGACTGAAATTGCGCTTTTTTCACACCATGGGTACACGGGATTTCCTATGAAATTCATTGCACCCAGACCGATGTGCAGGCATTCTACACATGACTGTAGACTATCATCTATCAGAAAATCTGCACCAATTTTCCAACAAACATCTGCCTTGGATTTTTGAAAGTCGGTAAAATGATTGCAATACACAATATCAGAAATAGATGTTCCAAAATTATCACTCAGAAGTCTCTCGGTAGCGTCGCGGGCATATTCCTGCCTACCCGTCACCGCGACAAGAATGTAATCTTTGCACAAAATATCTAAAATTTCCTTGGAACCGGTCAGGGGCTTGAGTTTCGCATGATCTTCTGAATTATAGAAATCTGCAACAAGTTTTGTAGATTCCTTTTCTGTTATATTAAAGAGCGGGGCGTAATGATACGGATACCTTAAAGGCATTTTGACCGGGCGTTTGGCTCGCTTCTGGTGAAATTTGGTAAGTTCGGGTAGAAATGGTACCAGGACCTCATCAATGTCTACTGCGATGCATTTGGTCATCTATTTATTATAACTCACCCAAGATTTTTTAAGAACGTCAAACCATGCCTTTACCTCCTCCTGGGACATACTATCCTTTAATGGTGGAAATTTAGCATATTCAATATTTCGAATATTTTTATATTTTTTCATTTCGTAATAGTTATCAAAACAGGCCTTACATACCTTCCTGGCCCTTTGTCCGAAAAATTTATACTTCATATCATTGTTATCAAAAATTTTCATATCTACCTGTTCATCTATAAAATCAAATGTTTTATTGTTATCACACATTATGATTATATCAAGAGGTGCCCTACATGCAAAACAGTGACCATCCCACAACAGTTCAGCCATAACTGATATTTGACTTTAGTTCTTAATCCCCTTTACACGGAGCAATATACACTCGATGCGGGTGGTCGTCAATACACACTGGAAAATCAGATTCGAAATACATTTTGAGATATTCTCCATTCACATATTCTCTGAGGAATTCAGAATGAATTATCACTGAAAATGTCTCATCTGAATTTGAGTACAAATGGGGTATAACCATGATAACATTCGTTTCCTCTAGACGAACCATAAGTTTGTTACCATTTCTGTAAATTACAACTTTTCCAGAATATTCTTCTAATTTCTGTGGAAATTTGGCGACGTATTCATACTTTGGTAATTTTGATTCAAGGTGTTCATCTGTCTTGAAATTTGTGTAATATTCTCCATCAAATATGAGTGTCTCTCCCTCTACCTGAAGTATGTTATAATCTTCTATAAGACCCCACCAACTATCTATTTTTATGGTAACTTCGAAATCTCCATACACCAGGGGAACTATGGAAGTTTCATACAACATCACCAGATCTTCTGAAATACCAGAGACAATACAGCCCTTGGGTGAACATACCAGCACAGCAGAGGGGTACTCGGAACATGCTTCCAAGTCTGAAGTTTTAAAGATGTAACCACCCATTACTTATTATTAAATCTTTGTCTATAATATAATGATGAAAGCCAATCCAATGACCCTTATGGCGTTTGTTCTCGCTCTTGCTGCCCTGTACATGCTTATGCTTCGCAAACCACAGCCGAAGAAAGTAAAGTCTGTGCGATTTGTTGAGAAAGAGGAGATTGTGCGCGAGCGTCCGGCACCAGCCCATATGCAGGCTGATCCCAACTCTCGCATGTGGTAAAAAATATATGTTATAATTATAATGGGTAATCTACAGGGAAAACTGCCTATTGCATTGGGTATAGGTGCTATCGTCGCTGCTATATTGGTATCCGCCTACTTTGTATTTTTTAGATCTGGTACTAAGGCACCAGAAGCTGGTGCACCATCCGATATCGGGGATGGTATTAATGATGTTGTTGATAATCAGATAGAGGAAATTGCTAATGATGTTGCTAATGCCGCCAGGGAAGGGTACATTTACAGGAGGGAATATATGTCCCCAGACCCTTCAAAAAATATAGAAGATTTTACAAAAATTGTGCTGAGCAACATCGTCGGAAAACCCATAAAGGCGGTTATATCTCGTGATGATGTTTCGGGTATTCTTAAGGTTCTCATGACCGGTGTTGACCCAAATGTATTTGAACCATCAGTTTCAGCTATTTCTGATTGTGTTTCGGATAAGCTAAAAACGTCGAAACAGAAATCCAGACCGGATATAGCTACGTATACATATGATTGTGCAGACGACTACTTTTCGACGAATAAATCAGAATTTAACGACAAAATTGTACCAGCGGCATTGACCATGTATGAAAATGCCTATAATGAATATGCACCTGAAAAAGAAAGGGAAAAGGTTGAATCTCAAGGTGGTATTAAAAAAACTGCGAAATGTTTATTTAATTACAGAGGACCCAATATAGATAAATGTTTAAATGATGAGATTGATAATCCTCAAATTACATGGGATAAGGTCAGGGAAATTTTAGATATGGTAATAAACCCCCCTACACCGACGGCGGAGTCCGATTTCAAACAATAAAAAGATGTATTAAAGAGCCTAAGGTCCCTACCTTGGCTTAGAGACAAGACGCGAATCTAACATAACCCAATATGAAGTGGGAGAAACTTTCTCACCTCGAACACGTTCTCAAACGCCCAGACAGTTACGTTGGCTCCACAAAGCCAGACACGGAAGCTTCATGGGTCCTTGAGGATGGAAAATTTGTAAAGAAGAATCTGACGTACCCTCCAGCGCTGCTCAAGATTTTTGATGAGATTTTGGTCAATGCTTTGGATCAGCATGCTCTGCATCCACAGGAAGTCACCAAGATTGACGTGAGTATCGATCAGGACATGGGTACTATCAAAGTATCAAATAATGGTAAGGGTATTCCGATTGTAAAGCATGAGACTGAGAATGTATATATTCCAGAACTCATCTTTGGTACACTTCTGACTTCATCAAACTATGATGATAACGAGGAACGCACGACCGGTGGGCGCAACGGCTATGGTTCCAAGTTGACCAACATTTACTCTAAAAAATTTTGTGTACACGTGAAGGACCCAGTCAACAAGTTGAGCTACACTTGGATGTGGAAGAACAATATGTCTCCATATTCTTCTTCAACTTTACCAAAAGCTTTCAAGGGCAAGGATGGTGAGGTCACTATCACTTTCCTTCCTGATTGGGCACGATTTGGTATGAGTGGTATGACCCAGGATGTGGTGAAGCTCTTTGAGAAGCGCGTGTGGGACACGGCTATCTGCCAGCAAGGCAATCTCAAGGTCACTTTTCAGGGCGAGCGCATCCCGGTGAAGAAGCTTCTGGATTACGCCAAGATGTATGATGGAGTGGAAGATCCCGTGGCTCTGTCGTGTGACCGATGGGACGTTGTTGTGGCTCCCAGTAACCACACTGGATTCAACCAAGTATCATTTGTAAATGGTATTTGTACCACAAACGGAGGTACCCACGTGGACAATGTGGCCAACTCGCTAGCCAAAGATATGATTGCTGACTTGGTCAAAAAGAAGGTCGATGGTGCCTCGAAGCTCAAGCCTATGAATGTAAAGTCAAGTATGTTTGTGTTTGTGAAGAGTACCATTATCAATCCTTCATTCAGTAGTCAGATCAAGTCTGAACTGACTACCAAGGCTACAGAATTTGGAAGTAGCTGGAAGTCTACCCCTGCATTTGTGAAGAAGGTATTGGATACGGGCATTAAGGATGAACTTATGTCTGTGGCTCGCTTCAAGGAGCAAAAGGAACTCAAAAAGTCTGACGGTGGTAAGAAAAACAAGATCACCGGAGTTCCCAAGCTTGATGATGCAAATTGGGCGGGTACTCAGAAGTCTGCGCAATGCACTCTGATTATTACAGAGGGAGATTCGGCCAAGGCGCTGGCTATTAGTGGTCTGAGTGTGGTGGGTAGGGACAAGTACGGTGTGTTCCCTCTGAGAGGCAAGCCCAAGAATGTGCGAGATGCGAGTGTAAAGCAATTGATGAGCAACCAGGAATTTTCGGATCTCAAGAAGATTCTGGGACTGCAACAGGATAAGGTCTACAGGGATCTCTCTGAACTCAGATATGGCCGTTTGATGATTATGACTGATGCTGATTTGGATGGAAGTCATATCAAGGGCCTGGTTTTGAATATGATTCACTGTTTCTGGCCTTCCCTACTGAGCCTTGGTTTTGTGGTGAGTATGGTAACCCCTATTATTAAGGTTGGTTCCAAGAGTTTCTTCACAAACCAGGCATATGATAAGTGGCTGGAGGAGCAGGGTGGCCGAATTCCCAGAGGTATGAAGGTCAAGTATTACAAGGGCCTGGGTACAAGCACCAGTACAGAGGCAAAAGAGTATTTCAAGGCAATTGATCAGCTAACTGTTGGTTTCACTGATACACCAGAGACCAATCGTTCCGTAGTACTTGCATTCGATAAGTCTAGGGCAGATGCAAGGAAAACATGGCTTGAGAATCATATTAAGGAACCAGTTCCAGAAGTCAACTATGGAGAGGTATCGAAACTTCCCATTTCTGACTTCATCAATAGGGACTTGGTAAACTTCAGTGTTGCTGATGTAAAGCGTTCGATTCCTCATATGGTTGACGGTCTCAAGCCTTCTCAGCGAAAGGTTGTGTTTGGATGCCTGAAGCGTGGTCTGACCCAGGAGATCAAGGTTGCTCAGCTTTCTGGATACATTTCGGAAGTGTCTGCTTATCACCACGGCGAAGCGAGTCTCCAGGGTACTATTATTGGTATGGCTCATAACTACATGGGTTCGAACAATATCAATCTTTTGGAGCCCTGTGGACAGTTTGGTACTCGTTTGATGGGCGGTAAAGATGCTGCGAGTCCGAGGTATATTTTCACTCGTCTTAGTACTGAGGCTCAGAAGATATTTGACCAACGGGACAACAGCACCCTGAAGTTTCTGGATGATGATGGTAAACCCGTAGAGCCAGAGTACTATGTTCCTACTATGCCCATGATTCTTATCAATGGCGGTGATGGTATTGGAACTGGGTATAGTTCTCAAGTACCTTGCTATAATCCAGAGGATGTTAAGAAGAATATTCTCAACTGTCTGGATGGAAAGTCACCGGATCCGATGGTGCCTTGGTACAAGGGTTTCAAGGGTGCAATTCGTAACAAGGATAGTGGGACCTGGACTGCCGAGGGATGTTATACTCAGTCCCAGGGTGGAATAGTCAAGGTGACGGAACTCCCACCAGGAAAGTGGACCCAGGACTACAAAGAGTTTTTGGATGGTCTCTCCGACAAGGGTAAGATTACTAGTTATGATAATCACAGTACGGAAGAGCATCCCAACTTTACCATTCGAGGCTACAAGGGCCACGATCCGGTGAAGGATCTAGGGCTTACCAAGGCAATTCATACCACAAATATGTGGCTTATGACTCCTCAGGGCATGCGAAAGTATTCCAGCCCAGAGGAAATCTTGGTGGATTACGTCCAGATTCGTGTACAGCATTACGTGGAGCGGAAAAAGAATCTTCTCAAGGAACTTCGCTATTTCTCCGATGTCGCCAGAAACAAGGCAAAGTTTGTTCAATTGGTCGCAGATGAGAAGATTGTGGTATTCAGGAAGAAGCGTGATGTAATTGAGAAGCAGATTGAGAGCTTTGAACTTCGAAAGGTAAAGAACAGTTATGATTATCTTTTCAATATCAGGACCGAACAATATACTGAGGAGAATATCGCCAAGCTCAACAAGGAAGCAGAGGATAAACAGAAGGCCTACGACGCACTCAAGAAAATGACCATCCCAGAGATGTGGAAAATTGATCTAAATATTTAAAAATATACAAATAGTAGTAATGACGAGCAACGTATGCTCTGACCCTTGTGATGTTCGTGGGCGGGCCCTCCCGGGTGCCGTCCTCACCTTAGATGCAATAGGCCCCCAAGATAACACATATATGTTAAGTAACGATTCAAGTTTTTTACCAGCGTTCACCAAGAGTCCCAGCGATGCTATATTTCAGCGCCAGACCCCGTTTGGTCAGACAGAAACCACATATTTTGGTAACACAGTCAAGCATGTCTTTAAGACCAAGGAGATGGGAGATCTTCTCGGAAATATGTATTTGAAGACAAAGCTTCCGGTGCTGTCTGAAAACCAGGCAGCTTCCGAGACTGTAATAGAACTCCCGGGTGAATTCACAACAACCATTAATCCATCAGAACAAGTATGTTTTGATAATGATGAAATTAGACGAATTTCATTCCCTTCGCCACCCACAGAGATACTGTATCAGTCCCTCGTGGGTCAATCAAATAACCAGAATCTCTCTAATACCCAATTTACCGGTTTTGCAACGTCTGAGTCCAACATTTCAATTGGTTACGTTGATATGTACAACCATACCCTGGGTACAAATTTATTTACTGACCAGGTATTTAGCACCGTGGATCCCGCAAGTAATTTCAAGTTGTCTGCGAATGTGAGTGTTTATGAGGACACCGTACAGAACCCCGCAACCATCGAGGGTGGTGTAAGAAACTTTGAATTTAGTGACTTGAACAGAAGTTCAAAGAATTCTTTCATTGTTCAGCCTCAGAATCCAAATGGAAGTTTTTCATATCTTGAGAAGGAGCTGTTTTCCATTGATGATACGGCGGTATATTCAAATTTGGTTGGAAATTCAGTGACCCTGCCTCGCGATGGTACCACCACAGTGGTGGATCAGATGGCCATCATGTCTGTGACTTCCAACCTGGGAACCAAGTTTCTATTTTCAAATGTGAATTTTGAAGTTCAGAATTTGGAATTTTTTACAAATGTTGTGAGAACAGAGGAAACCAATGTATTACTGGCGGACCTGCCTACACATTCCTTTGGTTCAAATGTTATGGTATCAAACGTGGTTATAGATGCAAATCAGACCATAACAGATGGTGCGAACATTTTCAGTGCGGGTGATGATTTCAGAATTCAGTATCATTCCGAGGGTGAATTTTCAAATTTGTTTGGTGGTGCAAACGTAGTCGTTGCTAGGGGTGGTTTAATAACAAATAAAATTACAATTAGAGAATCTGATGATATTTATGCAGATTTTTATGGTGAAGATAGATTTTTTAATTATAGGAGAAATATGCTTTACCGTGTTGGGTACAGTGCTACTCCGACCACAGATACACTTGTAAATGTGGATGATATTGAACCCCAGGCAGATACCATATCGCTCTATTCAAATTCTCAGGAATTATACACTCTCACGTCTCTCCAAGACATACCACTAGATGAGGAGATAGTTACTCCACCGGGTGCATTTTTCAAAGAAATTTATGTAAGTAATGTGTCTGCGGATGCAAATAATTATGTTCTGGACGGTTCATTCCAGCCTATTGTGGAAATCACTTCTCCCGCCAGAAATACAACTGTAAGTTTTGGTGTTAGACAAACGGGTACTAATACGTATTTACATTATCTAGTTGGTTTCAGACAGAATTCACCGACATTTGTATCCGCAATTGCGGATACAACACTGCGATCCACCAACTACAGTACAGATCCGGCAGATGATGACTTTGTACGATTTTCCGTGGGTAGAGGGTGGATACCCGAAGCTGCACAAAGCCTTGTATCTACTCCTAGCTTTTTTAGTAGTGGATCTCAGTTATTTGGTGCCGTTAACAGTGAACCCGGTAATAACGGTATTAACAGGTGTAGAATAGTGTCTGGGTCAAATGTAAACCCCGAAAGTTCTTCTGGGTATTTTTCAATTGAAGATGACCATGATTTTATGAATGCTTTGCGACATGGTGGCCTAATTATCAAAAGAAAGGCAGATTTTGTCCTTGAGGCAAATGTTTCTGTATCTTTTCCCAAATTGGAAATGTTTATTGGAACTTCTAAATTTGATGTCGATTTTGACGTGAATGTGTATTCGAATACAACTACGGTAGAGTATAGCCAGAATGGTGACTTTACAATAACAAATGGATCAAATAATTACAGCAATAATTTAACTACTATTACACCCGGAATAACACAAACTGAATTCGATAGAATTTTGTATGGGCCCGGGACACATCTAAGTGTTCAGAGTAATGTTTTTGCAAGAACACTTTGCCCCGGACCGGGGACTCCATTTAATTCATTCTCAAATATTTTCATAACCCCATCGCAATATGAGAATACCATTTTCACTGAATCCAGTAACGGGTATGCAAACGTAATTGCAAATAACATAGAGTACGGACCCATAAACATGAGTGACTCTGAACTGGTAGCAAAGTTCCTGAGTAACACTACAACTGGGTACACAGAAGTGGCGAATGTGTATACGGATTATTATTCAAATATTTTCACTAGATCGAGTATTTCTGATGAAACAATAGAGGCTCTGGTAGATCCATTTAGAACGCGGCCCCAGAGCGAGGGTGCCCTAGGTAACGTATACACCCAGACAGTGGATAACTTTGTGGAGTTGGATGGAATTGTGGGGCCAACTTCAGAGAAATTTGGAGAAACTGGGTATGATGTGTATTGGGACCTGCAGTGGCCCGGGTCGAATGTCGTGACTATAAAGACCTACGATGGACCCTTTGATAACAGAGTAACGAATAACATTTTCTCAAATGTTCTGACAACTCCCTTCACTGTCGCCGGTGATATCGAAACATTTTCATACGGAGAGTCACTGGTGCAATTCACAAACACAAGTGTTCAGCACGTGGGTTCGGACTATCCCATGAGTTTTGTATCTATTACGCTTTCCACCGGCGAACGGTTACCCATAACGTATGATTCCTCGAATGTGTATTATCAGAAGGCGGAGTTGTTTCAGCCCCGGGAGTTCTCGAACACTTCTCTGACTGGTCAGTACTTTGGTATTACGGGTACTTCTTTTTACAGCGGTCCTTCTACTCTAACCATAAATACCGATAATATTCAGGAAATTACTGGAACCACCAGCCACAACTCAAACGTGGTTTTTACCCGGGCCTATACCAACGTTCATGTAAATGACGTGGATGTGGCGAACGTATCGGTGCCGACCTATGATCCTAGGGTTTTTGTGGAACTTACCACATTCCCTAATGTAATAACTGTGACTTCAAACACGGGTGTGTCTATGTCTAATAGTTTACCACAAAGTGAATATCAGAGATTTTTAAGAAGTAATACTCTGAGCTTCAACGACAATCTGTATCTAGGAGATTCAAATTTAGCCTCATATTCAGTAGATTTCTTCCAAAGTTTTGATAGCGCTGCATTTTTTGGATATCAGAGTAATTTGTATGTATTTGGTGGGAATTACGATGGCAATCCAAGTAACAGGGGGTTCAAATATGATGCTAGCAATTCTCTTACATCGAATACTATTACAATTGGTTCATTCCCGATAAATATGACCAACGGTCGGGCGGTACTGGACGATGATAATTTTAACGTGTATTTATTTGGTGCTAATGAACCCGACAAACCCGCATCAGAAAGAGGGAAGTTGTACAAAGTTGGATTTAATCCCACAACACACACAATACAGGGAACTTGGACCGTAGATTCTGCTTCATTCCCCGGTTCTCAAAACAATCTTGTAAATATGGCGTACAAGAATAACAGGGTTGTAATAATTGGCGGCACAGAGGCATACTAT
>Ga0070754_10001403_pt1 | contig 19386 bp, 18 predicted proteins | sample VirMetDEL_Sep_01_FD_75181 | JGI IMG/M metagenome (GOLD analysis project Ga0070754, IMG submission 75181) | Aqueous microbial communities from the Delaware River and Bay under freshwater to marine salinity gradient to study organic matter... | ecosystem: Environmental > Aquatic > Marine >... | reverse complement strand
ACCATCAGTACCGTCAGCACCGTCAGCACCGTCAGCACCGTCAGCACCTGCTGGACCCGTTGCACCTGCTGGACCCGCAGGACCAGCGAGAGTGCCAATGCTGTCCCAAGCAGCACCATCCCAAGAATAAAGCAGTTTTGTAACCGTATCTAAATACTGATCACCCGCTTTTAGCGTTGTGCCACTGGGTCTAAGACCTGAATTAAACGGTGCTACGGCTGTTGGTAATCCGGCTCCAGTGAAGCTGTGTGTATCCACTCCAAACGGAATCCATTCCGACCCGTTGTAGTAATATCCTTCTTGTGTTAGAGAATCAATGTAGATATCACCTGTAACAAGAGGGGATCCGTCCGGTCGAAGTGTTTGAGAGTTAGTACCGACAGAAGGAGCAGCAATGTAAGGAGTTCCAGCTCCAACAAAAGAGTGAGTGTCGCCAGAGATTACTACCCAATCCACGCCATTATAGGCGTATAGGATGCTAGTATCGTTGTCTAGGTACTGATCGCCCTGCACCAAAGCAGTTCCGTTAGGGCGTGTGCCTTGGGGATTTGCGCCAATGAACGGTGTTGCAATGTACGGTGTTCCTGATCCTAGGAAGGAGTGTGTGTCAGAACCAAACAGATTCCAGGTAGCTCCGTTATAAACAGTTAAGACGCTTAAAGTAGTGTTATAGTAAAGATCACCTGCGATTGCATTAGTGGGCTCACTGCCTGTGGCCCCATAAGCATTGATACCACTATTTAGTCTTTCCCACGTTACTCCATTCCAAACATTACCAAGGACCGGAGTAGTAGAGGTATTAACCCAAATGTCTCCAATGGTGGCACTTGTAGGAGCGGCATTACTTACGATGAACTGACCAGTGCTAGTACTGGAAATCGATGGGCTAAACACCCACTTTGTTCCATCATACTCATACACATAGCCGTTTGTTGTGTTTGTGAAAATCTGACCCGGTGTCGGGGTCGCTGGAAAATCAATAGCCATTAGACCAACCTCACTCTAACATCGTTGAAGGTTGTTCCTCCAGAAATCAAATACATTTGACCGACTGCTACGCCAGCCGCTGAAGCAGCAGTGTCATCAGCTGCCTGAGTCAATGTTTGGACCAAGTTAGTGGCTGCTAGTGCTGTGTTAAACGGGGGCTCTGTTGAAGCATCGACCCATTGCTGAGTGTTGCCATCATCGTACCAAATATAGGTGCGTCCTCCAACTGAATCGTACCAAAGATCGCCATTTTGGATTGGGTTGCCGTTAGAGTCTGTTGTTGGTAAGGTGTCTGATACGATAGCAGGGACATGTCTATCAACGTATGCTTTTGTAGCAGCGTCCTGGTTTAGAGCAGGGTCGGCCAGGTTAGTGGCAATCAAAGCATTGAAGTTGATTTGACCTGACATCGTCCCACCAGCCAAAGGCAAGTAATCGGTCGTGCTTAGGTCGCTACTCCCTCCTACCTGTACCCACTGGTTCGAGTCAAAGTCACAATAGTAAACAAAAAGTTTGCCTGTGTCCGCTTCAAACCAAACGTCACCCGTGAGAGGGTTCGGAGGAGGTGTGTCGGAAATATAAACAGGGCCATAAACATCAGGGGCCGACACGACTATCCAAGCATAACCTGTCCAGCGATAGTTTTTACCCGCTTCTGAGTGAATGTCCCCCACAGCAGGTGAATTTGGAAAATTGAATGCCATTATTTTTTCATTTTACAGTTGTCACCGTGCCATCGGGTGTAGTTTCCTGCCTTCATTGTTTTTCCACAGTGGGGACAGGTGTGGTCCTGACTTTCTAAATGCCGCCTCTTTAGTTTCAGTTTGGTTTCATCAGAACGGGTTTTTCCACCACAAACCTCTCTAAGATTACTTATCCTCTTTAATTCCACCTCTGGATTTCTCCTCGTCTGTTTTAGTCGTTCCCCTGCATCTTCTCTAGACCTAGTTCCGTCTTCCCAGTTTTGCACGAGTTTTTTCGTTATCTTGTTTCTAGTCGCTTGTGTAATTTCCCGCCCAAACATGGGGTTGTTTTCGCCTCTCATAGATGCGGAGAAGAGTTTTTTAGCCGAGTCATAAAGAGAAGAGGATTTATAGCGTCTTTGGACTGGATTTTCTTGATTGCTCATAGCCCAAAATGCCTTTGACATCTTTTGGAACCTCCAATCTTTTTCCCCAAATCTCTTTCGCAAAGCAAAGCATAAAAGGGCGTGGGCGACGTAGTGTTCCCTGGCGGTCAAATAAACCTTCCTAGGGTTTTCCCCAAAAATTCCCTTAGGGAAAACATGGTGTCTTTCTACGTAAACTGGGGCAGTTTCTTTAGTCCATCCACGTTCTTCTGCTTTCCTTATGAGACCAATGTAACGCTTCAAATGATTCATCGCTTATGGAGGTGCTCCGGTGGTGGGTTTTCAAACTCGTGCTTTCTAAGTTGAGCGGCAGTTAGTGGGTTACTAAAGTTTCTTCTCAACTTTATCCTTTCGGCTATGAGTTCTGCTTTTCTTATTATAGCGGGATCTGTCATAAGAAAACTCATGGGTTAGGTTGGGACGCTGTTGTGCTTCCACCACCATCTGCAGGTTGTTCGGGGTTTCTTACAACACCACCACCACCTCTGGTGTAATTAGACTCGTCGTTGTTTCTCTCATCGCCCCCATTACTGTCAGTTCTCCAGTCGTCTTCTTCGTCAGCAGCAGAGTCTGTCCACCACGACGACAACCCTTTCCCGCTGACACCATTGTAGTATTGTGGGATTCTCCAGGAGCGTAAGATTCCTCCGTTGAGACGAGCGGGTAGGTCACCTGGATTATTGCAAGAAGGTTCGGGAGCAACGTAGGGAGCTTGCATAGCAGTGTCAAGCTCTTTGATTGCCCTCGTGTAGTCGTCCGTGACATCTTGCCTTCTCCTCACGGAGTCGAGGTAGTAACGAGCGAAGATAAGAGCAACGCGCCTTCTCGAAGATGAAACAATCAGTTTGTTTGCTCTTGGCATCTGTGCGATGTAAGAGTCAATTAGAGCGCAAGCATCTTGAATAGCGACCCAAACCCGATCAGTGTTAACTGAAGTGGCAGAAGGGTTGTCGAGATTGCTGAGCTGAACAGCTTCTTTGAAGCCGTAAGCGAGGATGAAGTCGTCAGGAGTAGGAGTTTTTCCGTTTGTGTTTGTGCCGTTAGCGGCTCCACCTGAAGATCCGGTAGATGGCTCACATGAAGCTCCTGGGCCATAGGTGTTAGAAAGTCCAGTGTCCCCTGTCCATCCAACTCCGGCTTCATTTACTTCAATAAGGTTCTCTACTCTATACTGAGAAAAAGACCTAACGGCGCATCTCTTGATTTTCGAGTCACTAACAGGTGGTCTGATCGTGCCTCTCAACGCCTCGCTCAATGTTAGAGGAGGGTCGTAAGTCACGGTCAAACGGTCAAACGAATTGAATGTATCGTCTACGGTCAATGTGATGATTGCCGAGGATGAGTAAACCGCCGAAGTGATGGTGGACTGCCCATAATTGATTGCGAACGATGTAGTCGGGATCTTCACACTTTCGTCAAGTGGCTGGTCGAACATGAGTGCGATCCCATTGTTCCCGACAGTTTTTGCTTCTATTAACTTTGGTACTGCCATATTCTATCAAGTGCAAAGGGTCGCTGCTCTTTCAAGCATCAAACATTTATCAACCATTTTCCACCCTAAAAGTTCCCAAACACGGTCACCACAAGATCTCTCAACAAATATCTTTCCTATACCATTCTTTTTGCAGTAGTTTGTGATGAAGTAATTCACTGCAAATCGAAGTGCCCTAGCATCGTATTGTTGAACGTTCCATGAAAAGATCGTGACGTTGCTTTCGATTACTTCAAATGAAAAGTAACCCATCCAGGTAGCACAAGAACAGTCGTTGGTCTCGCATTCGTCAGTTAGGTGGTAGAAGTTTACTTCACAGTAGGTTTCATCGATTTCAACAGAGAATTTCATAGTTACTCAAGACTGACAGCGGTGTTTGCTCTAGCCGCCGTACCATCAAAGAAAGGAGCTGTTACTGTTCCTCCAACTGTCAAAGTTCCTTCGATTATAACGTTACCTTCGACAACTAAGTTACCTTTGATAGTTACGTCATTACAAAAGATTTGTGGTCTTGTTGATTCTTTTATAGAAAAGGCTCCTTCTCTAGTTTGGCATCCCCGGATCTCGTCGTTTAGACCCCACTGAGGTGTGTTTCCTTTTGTTCCGTTTACGCTCATTTATGCTCCTCCAAACCAGTCTGAATCTTTGGGATCGTAACTTTGATAGCTATATGCTTCGTCGGTGGTTGGTGCGACTTTATCCCAGATTGGACCCTCATCAACCGGTGCTTCACCATCACCACTAGAGTCAGGTGGCTGTCTACCATCATCCTGGTCTTGATGGATGTGGTTGAGGTCGATGTGGCGAATCCAAAGGTACTTCCCCCTTCTTCGCAAACATGTGCAGAGCCAGTCACTACTGCAAGGACCGTCTAATTCCACCACTGTGCAACCAAGGTTGTCCTGACCAGGAGGGGGAAGATTGCCACTTGGATACATTGGCATCCTCACCATCGTAGAGGATTGAGCAGGCTCGTCCTTATCCATTTTGTCACGAATGACGTCCTGGATGAAGAGTTGACCCTCATCATTATTCCCCGTATGGAGAACTACTCTTTGACCTTTCAGCGTAGACGGAAGCTTTCCGACAAAAGCCGGAATAGTGTTTACCCAATATGTCTGTGAAGACTGGTTGGACTCTATTCCTGCTCCTATGTAGTTTTTGTTTTCTGTATCCATCAAGACCAAAGCTCTGCCTCGATCCTCAGGATCATCAATGGAAAGCACAGTACCTGTACGAACTCCTTTGGTAGATCGTTCTTGGTAGTCCAACCTTGTTTGTGTTTGTAGTAGTTTTTGAGCTAGAGAGTCTAAATTCCCAGCCATAGTGATTTACTCAAAGAGGTCGTGCGGCGCCTTTAGGCGTTCTTCTAGCAATTTTACCCTCTCTAAGGACTGAAGGACGGTCAATTCTGGGCTTCATAGCCTCAGCTTGAGCTTCAGCCGGAGTTACTTTCTTGACTTCCTCTTCTTTCTTTACTTCTTTGTTGGGTTTTGGTTGCTCCAAGTCTTTGAACCCCGATTTAGTTTTTCTTTTTGCTCGGGTGTCAACATAACCTTCCAGTTCATCCGCCCTCTTTTGAGGTGGCTCTGGTGGCATCTTCATTTCTTCAGACTCGCCAATTCTAATGTTTTCCATATTAAATCAAATACCCTAAAGTTTCAGCTCTATAGTTGGGGTCGAAGACTGGGTCTCCCGCAACCGCCATATCAGCGGCGAAGTAAGCGTAAGCAACTCTGTAGTTTGAACCAAATTGCTCTTCTTTCCTCACCTTCCTAACAATACCCAGATCTGGTCTATTATCCCAAACTCTTTTGTTCACCCCATCAGCAAACTCCTCTATAGGTTTGCCATCGAAAACCTTGACCAAACGACCATTGCTTTCATCTACTGGGATGTTCCCAGTTAGAGGTATAGAGGAACCGCGAACGTAGTAGTCCCCATCCCAATCGATCAAAGATCTAGGGTCATATGACAAAGTATCAGCAGAGGCAAACTCTTGACTTTGGACTTGTCTATCTACTTCACCTTGTGTAAAAGACCCACTTTCTTCCTCTGTCACAACAGAAGATTCAATGTAGTCCTCTTGGTATATTAACCCCGACCAAGGGAGAACTGGAGATGGCGCCCTGTAGTCAATTGGGTTCCCTGCGGAAAACCTCGTAAGGTTTGGGTAAAGAACCTCTTCATCCATTAATGACGGGGTGTACTGATCGTTCTCACTTTGTATGTACTGCGTTGGAAGTCTGGGGCGACCAAAGTACCCAAGAACGTTGGCAACCATTTCTGCCCTTGCCCATTCTAAAGAGTCTCGTTTGTACTCAGGAGGGAGACGAAGGAAGTAAAGGTGCCTTTCTGTTGTTCCAGGCCCAATGTTAGAATCCGCAATCAGTGGGTTTTGGTAGTTATATGTTTGAGAATCCGAGCAATGCATGTCCGGTGAGCGCCAAACGCGAAGAGGCGTTAGGTAGTTTTCCATGGAAGCATTGAAACGGAAGTGCAGAGAACTCCAGAAGCTTTGCGACCAATCAGAGTAGTTATAGGGATAGAATTGCAGGTACTGAGACCATACACCTGATCCTACTCTTGGACTGACTATTCCTGACGAAATCCACTGTTCTGGATTACGCAAAACTGCAAAAGTCCCTTCATCAAGGTTACATTCCACCTCTTGGCCGAACTCGCCGTTGTCAAATGAAACGGAGTTAAAATCGAACTGGACATTGGGGAAAGGCCCATGGAAGTTGTCGAGTTCGTAGTTTATTAGACTGTCAGACTTGAAAAAGTAACCCTCAGACAAGTTAGATATAGCGGCGACTATGTTAGGGTACGGCCCTTCGTTGTAGGATTCTTCAATAGTGTAGTCTACGTCCAAAACCCCTCGATTGTATCCTAGTTCATCAAGTTGAAGAACAGTCAAAGGACTTAAGGGAATTATCCTCTTAGCGTTTAGTTCGTCGCAAGTAATACTTCTCCTAGCAGTCAAACGATAATAGTCCCAGTTTGTTGCTATGTTTTCTATCCTATGCCATACGAACACCCAACCGTCTATCAAAGTTGGAGTGTCTATGATTAGTTCGTTCCCTTCAACAAATGCTTTTGTGGGATCTGAAGTTGAGCAACGAGGATAGGCGAAAGAAATCTGGGAGTAGGGGGTTGACACTCCACATTGGGAGTATCCATGAAGGCGTAGTGCATCTGCAACAAAGTTGAAAGGGAGATAACTTCCCTTTTGATTCCAAGTCCCCTTGAACAAATCCTTGTAAGTTTGCCAGTTTAGGTTATCTTTCCACTTTAGAATCTTACAAGAAACACTTTCTCTTTTAAAGTTAGCAACTGGATTAGCAACAGTAGATGTCTCTAATGCAAATCCGTCATAACTAATTAGATAGAATTCCTGAGTTGTACCTTCCGCATTTGGGGTTACAAACCAACGACCGTTATCCCCTTCTTTGAAAGTGAAATCACCGCCGCTTGCTCCGGAAAAGATTGGCTTTTTGTTGAAATCGTAAGTAATCCCAGAAACAAGAGCGAATTCCGAGAATGTCTCCATTGGAACGTCATCATGAAGTATAGTCAGAGTACCATCTGAGTACTTCAGGAAGTTTAGTGGGACAATAAACTCAGGGACAACACTCTCATTAAAAGGTGAAGGCCACTCAGTGTAATCCTTGTCTTTGGAATGAACCCCAAAGGTTCCAAGGAGAATTCTTCTTTTTTCTTCCGGCAGCATGTTGAAACCACGCCAAGCCTCATCTCCGTTCCAGCCAAGTTGTTCAGCAAGATAATCTAAGAGTGCATCTTCTCTGCCAGATGTCCAAAACTCGTCGTTAGACTCAAGAACAGACACCTCAAATTCCAAATTCAAGGTTGTTCCTACCGGGAGATAGCGGAAGTCGGTAGCAGACTGTGGGTCAAAGTCCCAACTCCAAACAAAAGAGTTATCAGCAAGAAATTGACCAGCTACAATGAACAAATCCTCAAGTTGCTGGAGTGTGTAAGGTATGTCCTTAGTTTCACCTGTTTTGCTGACAGCTTTTACTTCTAAAGTAGTAGAGTATCCAGGCTTATAGATGCCTGTTATTGGAGTCGCAACTCCCGACTTATTAGTAAAACCTTGATTGGTGATATCGACAGAGATTTTGACAGGTGCGGTGGCATCAACTCTTTTCCAAGCGGTAAGAGGATTGAAGTACTCATCCACCATTTCGGTGGAAGTAAGTTGGTACTTGCTCAGAATCTCATCAGATTCTCGTGTCAACCAATCGGCGATGCAAAAGTTAATCTTATCAGTAGTAAGGCGAATATCCCTTAGGCTTCTGATGGTGAAAAACTTTGTTTCGAACGTAGCTAGTTTGACAAACCTTTGCCCTTCCCAAGAGTTAGAGTAGAGTGGGTAGATGGCCGGGGCAACCGCAGCTAGCCCTGTTTCGGTAGAAGTGACTCGAAGAAGTCCAAACATCCACGCCCCATCGTCTATGTCAAGCGACTCTAAATCTACTACAAAAGCAGAAGAAGCAATCCCACCCTCGCTCCAAGCACTTGTGCCGCTATTCACAAGTAGCTTAGATCCGTTACCTTGGTTCAAGATTTCTACTTGGAGACTTCCTTCGCCAGTCCTTTTCTGGTTTGGGTCCCCAATATAAACAAGGCCTTCATTAGAAGTTACTTGCTCATCTTTGTAGACAACAGGCAGTCTATCGTAGATAGGCCTGTCGTTTTTCCAAGGAGAGTCCGGCTGGTAAGGGAATAGAGTTTTTCTAGCTTTGTCAGAGATTATCATAGCGCGTAAGTCCCCTCTCCATAATCAATTGGGTTCAGGTTTTTCAACGAAGGGGAATAAGAAGTAATGCCGTCCTCCTCGATAACTACCTGAGTTGTGAATTGAAGTCCGTTATCTGGAACAAAACTAAAGTTACAAGATCCTAAGGAGTTTAGGCTGGTGCTGTCCCCACTCCTAGAGAAAACAGTTTCATTACCACTTGCTTTTTGGACTATTTGAAGGAGGTTCTGGTTAAGTTCTTCTAATCTAGCCGTGTTAGGCGCAAGTGACCCAGTGTAGCTGTTCGCAGTCGAAGAGGCTGTGAAAGGCTTCAGAGTTCTAAAGAATTTAAGACCTCCACTGTTTTCTGTGAAAATAATACTTTCTATGTTGTAAGTTGTATCAAAAAACTCTGCTGTAGTTTGAACCAAGTCATTTCTGAGGACCAAAAAGTTAGAGTCTTCAATGTAGTTAGAGGCTTCAAAAATAGGTGTGAAGTTTTTAGTTACTTCATATCTTTGCGTTACCCTTCCATTGATCAAGGAAACCACGTCTCCTATAATCAGTCTAAAAATAGGCCTAAAGCTTGTAGGAACAAAGTTAATCTGCAAAAGATACCGGTCGGTGACCATTTTAGAAATGGTTTCCGTGTACGGGGTGAAGCTTCTTAATGCCTGATAGTATGTTCCAGTGGTGCGGTCTTGTAAGTACTCGCCAATAGTAAAGCGGGACTTATAACGAAACTCTAGTTTAGTGAATTGAGATTCTTGGAACACACTAACTTCCTTTGTTGCCGCAGAAAAGTTTTGAGTTACCGAATACGTAAAATCATTCGTTACTAAGTAGGTAAGAGTAACGACACCTCTTAGAGCGTCAGTTTGTTCAACTTGGATATACTCACCAGCGGTGTATGCGGTACCATCAACCACTTTAGACACCGTTGCTGCCGTAGAACTAACAAAGTTCGACAGCTGAGCGTTTGCTAAAGTTGTTGTACTAGTGGGGACTGAAAAACTTTTTTGTGGTACCCAAGCTAAAGGTTGGGAAGTCAAATCCACAGTTGTGGAGAAGTCAGCGGTCGTCGCCAGAACTAAGTCATTTGTTGTAAGCGCTAGGCCTGCTGCCCAAACTTGAAGAGTCTTGGCAGTGGAACTAATAATGTTTGAATCTTGGTATGACTGAAATGAGCGGATTGGGGAGATTTGGAAGTTTTCCAGAACTAAATAGTATGCCCCGTTATAAAGGATGACGTCGTCTTTAGAGTAGCTTCCTACGGAAGCATCAAAAGCCTTAATAGGAGAGAGAAGTAAATTACCCTTTACTTCTTCGGAAGGCTGTGTTCCAGACTGTGGTGAGAACCCAATTACGGTGGAATAGTAAGAGTTACCCTGCTGAATGAGATCGCCTGGGGCGATAGTCTCAGACGCAACAAAAGGACTTAGCAATCCTGGGTTGAGCACATTCTTACTTACTCCTGGAGGGGTGAAGTAAGTGCTTAGATCTAGCACATCGGGGGAAGTAAATGACCCGATTTGATTGACTAGAGCCCCTTGAATGTCACCAACTGAAGGAGAGTAGTCTATAGGCCAATAGGTACCAGGAGTGAAGACGTTGTTGAGGTATCCTCTGACTGTACCAGCTAAGCTTTCCACGTTACGTGTGAAACCCAAGTCGGCATCGTATTTTAGCTTTGCAAAAACCTCAACGTCGTTTAGCTCAATAGGATACACATGAGGCTCGAACTCGTTGGGGCAAGAAACCTTGAGCAAATTGTTGATGTTTTTGATGTCTTCTGAGCTAGGCTGCTGGGAGTCAGGTTTCAGAATAAAGAAAGAAACATGACCGTACTCATCAGAAGGAGAAAGAGGTTCGTATTGTGAAGAACGACGGGGCACCGTAGACACAACTGTGCCTAGCCCGAACAAATCAATGTAAAAGTTCTCCCAATCCTCTTTGGAAACTGGATTGGGGCGTCTGATCAACGAGTAGAATCGTTGTCGAACTTCTTGTAAAGTCTCAACGTCTTTACCACCACTAGCAGCGGCGGTATTTGTTACAGACGTCAGTCTGGCGAGGTTTGAAGTAAATCGGTTTAAAGAGTTAGCCGGTACATTCCCACCGGAGCCTAAAATTGTGCAAGTAGCCGACACAACACCAGTTCCCTCCCCTGAAGGAATAACTAAGGTGGTGTCTGTGAGGAAAGTTGCATCTACCCCATCTGCAAGTCCGGGAGTAGTTGCCACTGCAAACCCACTTTCAATGACAAAAGGAGTGTCGCTAGGTTCGATGGTGAAAGTTAGAGATGCTGTAGAAGCAGCTCCAGTCTGACGCATTGCGCCAAGAAACGGTGAAATCCACTCTGTTATCACTGCGTTAGGCAAGCGATTCAGATAGTATAGCAACTCTCCTTGAGCAAAAACTTGCCCTTCCAAAAGAGCGCTAATCGGAGACCCACTGGAGAAGTCGTTGATCGTTCCGTTGGACGCTTGGAATACTTTTTTGAGAGCAGCATTTAAGAGTTCTGCTTCGTTGCGGGGATCTATCGATACCGGAGCAATAGGGATGTAGCGTGCCAATGATCAGTCCTCTTCAGAAAGTTCCACCGTCAATCTGGTCTCTGCATGTCCAATCACCAAGTGCATAGTCATAGACTATAACAGTGCCATCATCATCAGGCGTTGGTGCAAGTGGATTGACCGCAGTACAGTTGTTAAGGAGGTCAAAAATAGACAGAGCCCCTAATTGTTGTTGGAGCAGTCCATAGTTCACAACCAAATAATCCCTATCAGCATCGGCCAAAAGTTGGGAAATATAGTCGTTGCTAGAAGTGTATTTAGCTTTAGGCGAAGTAGAGTAAGTAGAAGCTGCAGATACAGTGTTATCTACACCAAAAGACACAAAACTTTGGAACTCTTTTTCGCCAATGATGGGTTGGCCACCTGCCGAGGTTTGAGCAGTTCCTGTGGTTACATACACATCATTGAAACCCGTCTTCGATGGGTTAGTCCTCTGGACGTCTAAAACAGTCAGTGGATTATAGTGCCAGTCGAGATCAACTTGACCGTCAAAGTATAATTGTTGGGATCCGTTAAGCCACTCAGAGGTAACAATAACTCCCGGCCCAAACTGTGTTTTTGCCATAACGCGAAAATTCTTTTACGAATGAAATCCAAACTTTATTCCGTCAGTGTAGGAATTTCCGAAGCTGGACCGACTGCGGGGACCTCCCAGCCATAATGGGGGAGGGGGAAAAGCGACCTACCGGTCATGTTCTATTTAGTTTTACCCTACAAACAAAAAGAAAGGGAGAGCCGAAGCCCTCCCATTCTATAAAGTCCTTATCATGTCAAACGCCAGCGGCGCCTGTGTCAGCGATAGAACCTCTCTTCCAAGAGTTGACTGTGAAACCAAGTTCAATGGTTCCAACATCTCCACTCTCTCTGTCAGCTTCTGCCACAGTGAGGTTAATGAGCTGAACGCCTTCAAGGATGTAAGGGTCGCCCAATGAAGTCTCACCGTCGCAGTTAACAGGTTGGATTGTGATTGTCAGGAATGCACAATCGTACTCCAGCCAGAACTGTTCAATCTTAGTCGCCTCTTCGGGGTCGTAAGGCATTGTCAAAGTCACGTCGTCGATAGTACGAGGACCGATAACTTTGTAAATGCGGCGACCAGTTCCGTTGGCGTATTCACCAGTTGCTGAAGTATCGTTGATGCCAGAGAATTGAGTCCAGAAGAACTCAAGACCACCAACGTACATTATGAAACCCGACTTCGAAATCGGTGTTAGAATTGCCATTTAGTAAATCCTCCTAAAAAGTTTAATGAGGATCTCAATCAAGCCAAAATGTCGTTGATGAAGGCACCAGAACCACAAAGACCAGTAGCACCCAGACCCACAATGTTGACAGCACGCTCAACAGTGATCTCAGCGCGAACCACGCGACGCTCACGGATGTAGTACTCAGGACGGACAGCAGGAGTGCCAGTCAGTTGATAGGTGTAAGCGAAAGCGGGAGTAGCGGCAGAAGCGCCACCAGCAGGCAGCACAGCGTCGTTAGCACCGAGGGGGCTGTAGAACAGCATGATTGCGTTCTCAGGGAAGATGGGCAGGAGCTCACCGTTAGCGGCCAGCTGACGACCTTCACCAACGCGGATGCCACGCTCAAGACCGAAGTAACGAGCGAGCATGTCGATGTCGATGCTGTCGGCAGTGGTGTACTTGATGCGATCCAAGATGGAGACATCAGTCATCAGGGTATCGAACACGTTAGTGCCGATGACCATGGAGTTGGGGCGAATGCCGATCTGGTTAGAGACAGCACGCTTCAGCTTCAGGACGTTACCGATCGGATCAGAACCAGCAGCACCCCAAGGAGCAGTACCAGATGCGAGCAGAGTTTGACCAGCAGCGGAAGCAGCGGTGTAGCTAGCGTAACCAAGACCAGGCTCATAGATACCAAGGTTAGTCACAGCAGCAGACACGGTGGCCTCGTAGCTGTTCATCAAACGCTGCATAGCGTTGCGGGTCTCGATGGCGCGGAGGTCGACCTGAGCGGGACCCTCACCAGCGTTCTCGATCACTTCTTCAGGAAGTTCCCAAGCAACCACTTCCTGTTCCAGAGCATAGCTCTCAGAGTCGTAACGGCTCTGGATGGCGGGAATGTTGGTGCCGTATGCACGACGGAAGTCGTTCACAGCGAACTGCTCTTTACCGAAGCGCAGGATGCGACCAGCACGAGTAGCGGTATCAACTACGGGAGCAATGAAGTTCGAAATGTTGTTCTCCGGCAGCATGTAGCCTTGGGCCAGAGTTGTAAGGATAGGATCAACACCTGCATAGGTGTCTCTAAGATTCATCATTGTAGGAGATCTCCTTTTGACTTTAAGGGAAATGTTTCAATTGAAACCCTGGACTTACACGGACGACAATGCACTAGCCAGACGCCAGGGTGATTGGTTATCAGACGGCGACGAGCACAAAGCTACGCTGACCCACGAGCACTTCGCGGACAACGGGAGTGCGACCACCAATGGTGATAGCGGTACCTGCGGTGTTAGCACGGCCTGTGGCATCAACGGTGAGCTGCGAATTAACAGCGATTGTAGAAGCAACAGCACTGTCAGCTTCAACGAGGAGCAGGCCAGAAGTGGCGACGCTCAGCAGACGGCTGTCAGTGGGGGCATTAGCAAGAGCTTCAACGAAGTACTGGGAGATACCTACGGCGTCGGTGCCAACGATGGTAGAACCATAGAGGTAGGTTGTAGCGCCTTGGTTGAATACGGGGCGGAACTCATACACCTCGTTGGTGTCGGCTTCCAGAGTTTCTGCAAATCTAATAAATTGTTTCCCAGTTACGATTCCGGCATTAGTTGCCATTTCTTTATCCTATGAAATAGTGTCTTCAAAATGTTGTTTGGTCTCTAGGACCGTTGGTTGTTTAGTCCGTATTATCTATATTCGATGGAACAGCGGCAACGGTCGTAGCATCGGCAGTCCACACCGGGAGAAGGGAGGGAGCCAATTTGCTTCCAACCTTGCTGCTCGAAATTTACACATTCGGGGCAAACCCTCTTGTCTTTTTGTGTCACTCTTCTCATTTCTTTATATCCAAGACGAATGTTCTTTCTTATTTCGCCTCGGGTGAACCACCCATAAATGGGAGTTACTAAATATCTACTCACTCTCGTTTCCACTCCGCCCCAAGAAGCCGGAGGAGAGGATTCGTCAGCATTCTCAGAGACGAACTCATCCTCAGGGATTCCGAAGTATTTAGAGTCGGGATCCAAGTCATATTGGCTAGGGGGGAGTATAAAGTCGTCTTCTTCGTAATTATCAGAGTTCTTAAAGTACGTGAAGTCTGCTTGGAATTGGGAGAGAGGGGCAAGTCGCGTAACAGCGTATGCAAACTCATCTTCCATAGTCTTGTCTGGCTTACTGCCTTTTGACCCTAGAGCTACAGCTGCCATAGACGACATCAGAGTATAGTCCGACACCGATCTAAACAGTTCAGATAAGTTAATTTTACCCTCTCTTGCTGCTGAGGTCAAAGAAGCAGACTTTTTCATCATCTGCTTCTCAAGACCTTCAACATTTTTTGCATCTTCAGCGAGCTTTTTGGCTTCCTTGAGTAAGTCGCCTTTCCTTTTTGTTAGTCCGGCAACATACGAAAGAAAATCCATCACTCACCTCAATACATTGTGCGCTTTAGAGCATCCACATAGGAAATGCCTTCTTCACTAGCCAAACGAGTGGCGAGCTCATGTGGGCTCAGCTCTTCTTCTTCCTCAAAGTCGAAACCTTCGATGTCCATTTCACCGAACTCAACCTGAGCAGGGAGGGAAGCAAGAAGATTCAAAACAACAGCGGAAGGAGTCTCAGCTTCTTCGCTGAACTCAAGAGTGCCGTCATCAAGTCCTTCACAGAAACCAACAAGCTTCTCCTGGGTCATGACTGCATCAGTCAGTTTGCCAGACTCATAGAGTGAGGAAACGAACTGTTGAAGCTCAGAACGACGCTTGTCCTTCATGGCTTTCTCAGCTGCAACGCGGAGCTTTTCGTTTTCCTCTTCCACCAACTTGACTTGGCTGGAAAGATGCTCGATTTGCTTCATCATTGCTTCGAGCTGGTTCTCCTTGGTCACCTGCTCAACCACATTGGCCATGCGAGTGTCGCCGGTCATTTCCATAGGGGACTCATAATGGTCCTCAGAAATCTGAGCCTCATGCTCCATCATTGCATCAACGACTTCGTCGATTGTGTTCTCTTCGTAGTTATCCACTTCAACGCCTTTAGGATAGGGATGATTCTTGGCTTCTTTGCCAGTGTAAGCAGAGTGGATAGCAGACTTGCCATAACCGTCTGCTTCTTTAGCTTTCCCCATGTTGTCCTTCAGCTTAGGACCTTGGCTATCTTTGGCCTTAGCCTTCTTCTTACGATCCTGACCAACGCCATCTTTGGCCTTGCCAGTTTCTTCACCGTGGGCGGCGTCGATTTCGTCCTCTTCAGACTCCTCGTGATCTTCGGCGTAATACTGATCTTTGATCTTCTTGTTCTTTTTCACAGAGTCAGAATCGCCTTCCATGTGCTGGCAGTCTTCGCAGTCTTCTTTGTAGGACTTGTGCTTAGCACAGGAGTGATCTTCGGAAACTTCTTCGTGATCTTCAGACATTTTTTCTTTATAGTTCTTGCTGCGCTTTTTGCTACCGCAATCGCCCATGTCTTCGGACTCTTCGCCTTCTTCTTCATCCATGCCTTCTTCGCCTTGCTTGGGCATCTTCTTCTTTTCAGCGAAGTCGGTCTCTTCCTGCTCAGCAGCGACCTCGAGTTGCTCCTCCTGAAGCTCCTCGTTGACTTCAAGTTGTTCTTTAGACATTTCGGTCTTAGTTGAATCTTTTGATTGTGCCTCTTCAAGAGCATCCTTGAGGGCTTTGATTGGTGAGTCTTCGCTCTCCAGCGTTGGGCCAAGTTCAGGAGAATAAATGGATTCTAAATCCACTTCTATGGTAGCAGCAAACTCAAAAACTCCATTTTGTTCAGAGAACTGGATCCCTTCCAAACCTTTTACGGCTGGAGGAGTAGCTCCTAAAACAGCCAGGTGCCTTGCCGACCATTTTCCCGGCGTTGGGTTTATTCCTGACTCAGGGCTATACATCGAAATAGAAACTTTTTTATAGTTCCCATTTCTCAACATGTCCGACATTTCTGGAGTAAATTCTACGTCAGCATAGAGTTTATTCCCTCGCATTTGGAATCCCTTGACCCAACCAAACGATGGAACCTTGTCAGAATCTTCGTGCCCAACTCTGACTGGAGCTTCATGGATGACTGGATCGTAAGATTCAGCTACTTGTTTGAGGTCCTTGACGCTAAAATCGCGTGTCACCCCTTGGGCACTAGTCTGAGTTCCTGCAGTAAAGCAATGAACCATCGCCCGGATAGATCTATTATCCATAAATTATTTTACCCTTTGTGCAAAATAGCCTTTATGGCTTTTTCTTGTTCCATTTACAACTTGCGAAAGTCCAGTCATCAACAATCCTAACTCCTTACAAGCTTCCGTCATAGACTTGAAAGTAAAGATTTCACCTGTTTTCAAATCGGTAACTTCAACAGGCTTTAGTCCTGTAAGGGATCCGAATTTCTTGCCAACTTTACTTCTAGCTGCTTGTTGTTTTTCACTTTTAGCAGATCCTCCCATTTTGCCCCATTTAGATCTGACTTCAAAGTCCTCACTGTTGATTTTTTGAATGGCTTTTTTGCCTCCTTTAGAGCGGGACTCAAATGATAAAATGCCTCCTACGTTTTCGTTTAGAGAAAATTTGGAATTCCAAGTGTGAGCTATGATTTTCTTTTCAATAACTTGGGCATCTTTTTCATTCTCAAACCACTGCAAAATTTCAATTTTAGGTTCAAACTGTTCCCACAAATGTTTCCAAGTGTGGGGAGAACCTAAATAAGGTTTGCCATTATCTTTGTGATAACCGTAATAAAAGTAATGAGGGAGGTCTTCGAATGTGACTTTGTAAGTATAGAACTTCATGTGAAAATTCTATAATGAGTTACCCTTCTATTCCAAAAACAATTTGCATCCAGAGTTTTGTTTGCTCGTCTTCAGCGAACCACATTGAGTTAGGGTCGCCCATTTGATCAGTCCAAGCTTTTGAAGCTTTTTTGCCAGTTCCGCCAGGGGACATTGTTCCGTCAGCTTGTTTCACTGCGAAAATTGGGCTCCCCGGTTTACCAGACGAAAATCCCATTTTCTCATATGCTTTTTGCCTCATTGCGCCTTTCCCGTCTTCGGTATATGCGGATGTTTCAACTCGGTGCCCGGTTGGCAAAGATTTTACAAGGGCGTCATAATGATTTCTTACTTGAAGCGCCACTTGAACTTGAGACTTTCGATCTTGTACGCTTCCGGCATTAAATGAGTCGTTGATCTTAAAAGCGTAACCCATTTGAGGTGAGAAAGTGGAAGAGATTTTTTCTCCGCCGGGGGTTTTAGAAGTCATTGTGACACCACCGTCACTAACCTCTAACTTAGTTCCTTTAGGAAGATTTTGTTCCAAATCCGTGAGAAACTTTTGGTTTTGTTCTGCTTGGGACTTTCTTCTCTCTAGCGCTTTGAGCATTGCCGCTTTATCTTTGGCACTTTTTTTGCTCGCTTTGACCCTATCTATTTTTTGCTGAATGAGGGCCGGATCGAATGCTGAGGGGTCTTCACCAAAACCGTCTTTAACACGCTTGGCTTTACCACCAACTTTCCCTTTCGTCTCACGAGGAGAATAAGTTCCTTTTTCATTCTTGGGTTCGGGCTTTGCCGAATCCTTTTTAGCTTTTGGTTTGGTTTCTTTAACTTCGGCTTTTGCCAATTCTTTTTTGGCTTGAGCTTTGGTTTTCCTACCTTCTACAACTTCAACGGCTAACTTAGCTTTTTTGTTTCCTTTCCTTGCTGCTTTTTTAAGCTTTGCTACATCGGCCTCACTAACTGGTTTGCCTTTGCGGCAAGTTCCAGAAGTTCCGTAATAAGACCCGTCCGGTCTTTGGCATCTAGCAAAATCTAAAAACTGTTCAGCGGTCTCGTCGAATCTTCCTAATTTCATTCTTCATCCTCGTCACCAAAGATTTCAGCAAGGAGCGCTTCGATCTCGGCGTCTTCATCTTCTTCACCTCCAGTTTCTGCCTCTTGATCACCCGAGTCTGCTTTGTCGGTTTCTTTTTCAGCAGTCCCTTCCTTCTGGCTTTCTCCATCAGTGGGTTTTTCTGCTGTTCCTTCAGGAACGTCTGTGGTTTCATCCGTGGTTTCATCTTCTACCTCTGCTAGTTCTTTTTCTGCGACTTTAGTCTCGGTCTCGATTTTCTTCTCTTCAAGGTGCTGTTTTTTCTCAACTGGAGTTGGAGGAGCAATATCACCAGATTTCTTTTCTTCTTCTGGATCGATGAGTTCCACTTTGAAGTGGTTGATGAGCCAGTCACGAGTAGGTTTCATGCCCATTTTCTCTACCATCAGAGCAACATCCTGCATGGTGAGTTTAGAATCAGACTCAGTCTGGAACTGACGATAAATCGTCGGGGATTGGACATTGGTGCCGTAGTTAAGGTCCACAATCCAACGAACCAAAGTGTGCGTCAGCTCGGAGCACAAAGACTCAGAGAGTTCCTTAGCACGAGTCAATCTCACACTATTAGCAACCTCAGATGAGGCACGCGACCCAGCATCTTTATTTCCCGTCTCAGCTTCACCAGCAATCAAGGTTGTGATTTCATTAGTGAGTGCTTCTCTCAATCCGCTAAATACTTCAGGAGAACCCTGCGGGTTGGCAAAATCAAGAGTGAAACCTTCAGGGAGAATGAGTGCGGTCTCTTGAGAGAGGTTGGAAATGTGGCCGTAGAGTGTGTTGATTTCGTCTACTGTTGCCGATAGAGGAGCAGTCGCAATAGCAGTCGGTGTTGCGAAGCGGTCAGAGAAGAGGACTTCACTCTCGATGGCTCGTCTCTTAAATTTGACAAGAGGGTAAAGAATGCGGCCAAGCCCGCTCCCATAAGGATCACCGTCATGAGTGGACCAGTATTTGAATACAATGAACTTACGAGCAGGGAGCTCTACCCCTTTCTCCATCGCCTCGCGGGTCAGCATCCGCATGGTGAAACCATCATCTCCCTCAGGGCTTTCTTGGAAGATAAACCTTCTAGCGTCTCTAATGCGAACATCAACCGGTAACACTCCTTTAGGAGTAGACTTCCAAATAACTTCAGCTACTGAATACCCCGTGACATAGGCCTCAAGCATCCCACGGAAGATCACATCCATGTTCAGCTTTTCGAGAGCGAACTCTACAAAGTTTTTTACAGCTATATCACCAGGAAGGTCTGATACAGGGTCAATGATCAAGTCTCTCGATGTCACTTCCTGTGACAGTTTAGAAAAGGCAGACTGGACTGTTGAGTCTGTAAGGAGTCTGCGATAAATGTTTAGTGCCTGGAGACCACCTTTACTGATGAGCAATTCGTCGTTT
>Ga0070754_10001402_pt1 | contig 19391 bp, 7 predicted proteins | sample VirMetDEL_Sep_01_FD_75181 | JGI IMG/M metagenome (GOLD analysis project Ga0070754, IMG submission 75181) | Aqueous microbial communities from the Delaware River and Bay under freshwater to marine salinity gradient to study organic matter... | ecosystem: Environmental > Aquatic > Marine > Coastal... | reverse complement strand
GATATGGGAATGTCCGTATCTGATGATATGCCAAGCAGTTTGGAACAACCTGCAGAGCAGCCTCAAGAGACTCCAGCAGAACCTGTGCAAGAAACGCCTCAAGAGCAACCACAAGAAGTTCCTCAGGAGCCACAAGCGCAGGAGCCAGTGCAAGAAGCACAACAGTCTCAAGAACCTGTGCAGGTAGAACAACAGCAAGAGACGGCTGTAGAAACACAGTCTCAAAGTTCTTTACAAGAAGATGATGAGTATTCCGAAGAGGAAATGGAAGCCGCAATGCTTGAATACCTGAGTGAAAGACTAGGTAAGCAAGTGAGCAGTTTTGATGAAATCAACGGTATTCAGAATAATTCTGTTGAAATCGATGAGCGTGTAGCTGCGATTAATGAATTCGTTAAACAGACTGGCCGTGACCCAGGAGATTGGTTTACATATCAGGCGCTTGATACATCCGAAATGGATGACCTGTCTGCTGTGAAAATGCAATTGAGAGGTCAATATGGCGATTTGTCTGATAGCGATTTAGAGCTTCTAGTCAACAACAAGTACAAACTGGACGCAGATGTGTACAATGAAAATGAAGTTCGTCTATCGCAAATTCAGCTCAAGGTAGATGCAGATAAAGCTAGACAAGAGATTGAAGGTGTTCGAACTCAGTTTGCCGCTCCACAACGTGAACAGCAACAGCAGCAAGAATACGAAAGTATCATCAATGAAGAATGGATTAACGATATGTCCTCTGAGGTCGATGCATTGGACGGCATTGAGTTTCAGTTGTCAAAAGACAAATCGTTTACATTCGGACTAGAAGATAACTACAAGAATCAACTCAAGTCTAAGAATGAGCAGATTGAAAACTTTTTCTCTGCGTATATGGACAACTCTGGAAAGTGGGACTTCGAAAAGTGGAACATGCACCAAACTGTTTTAGATAATATCGAAACGATAGTAAAAACAGCTTATCAGCAAGGACTTGGAGAGGGACAGCGTAACCTAGTGGATAAAGCTGCCAACGTGCAGTATTCTCCAAATAAGGTTGCGGATACCGGACAGAGTAATGTACCTAACGTAGAAGAGCAAGTTCGTCAAGCGCTCGGATTAAACGATAATGGCTTAACATTTAAAATTTGATAAAAAATGGCTACTTTAGGTAACGTAACTTATGGTTTGGCTGGAAGCAACCCAGCTGGAAACAACTTCGAGTTGCAAAAATTAGACGCAGCGAAATACATTTCGTTGTATGACTTGGTTAATAAACCAGACAACCGTGACGCTCTTATTAAGACTTACGGAAATCAAGGAATCACAGGATTCCTACAATTGGTAGGTGCAACAAAAGCTGTTGCAACTAATGATGAAGTACAATACTGGGAAGAAGAGCGTTTGCACAAGAAGCAAGCTGGCTCTATGGCTGCAATCACAGCTGCTGATGCAACTGTAGTATTGACTGCTGCTTCTGCTAGTGATGTAATTGTACGTCTACAAGACGTAGTATTGGTAAACGGTTCTGAGCGTGCTTTGGTAACAGGTATCTCAAGTGCTGCTATCACTCTTACTGCACTAAGCTCTGACGGCTTCTCTGCTGCTTCATTGAATGCTTCTGCTGAAGTTCCTGTAATCGGTAACTTGTACGCACAAGGTTCTGACCAACCAGGTGAATTCATCGAAAGCGGTATCACTAAGCGTGTGAATCCTTTCATGATTATGAAAGAAGTATACAGCGTAACTGGTTCTCAAGCTACTAACATCGGTTGGATTAACTTGGGTAACGGAGACTACCGCTGGTACTTGAAGTCTGAGGCTGATACTCGTCAGCGTTTCATGGACAAGCGTGAAATGATGATGTTGTTGGGTGAGAAGGTAACTGCTTCTGGTATTACTGACATCGATGGTTCTGAAGGTTACTTCTCTGCTATCGAAGACCGTGGTATCGTACAGTCTGGTCTTATCAACACTATCGCTGAAGTTGATGATATCGTTAAGGTATTCGATAAAGAAGGTGCTGCTTCTGAGTACGCTCTTTACGTAAACCGTGCACAAGACTTGGCTATCGATGATATGTTGGCTGCTGGTCAATTGGCTTCTGGTACTTCTGCTACTACAGTGGGTGCTGCTGCTTTCGGTTCATTCCAAAACAGCCCAGAAACAGCTTTGACTCTAGGTTTCCGCAGCTTCGCTCGTGGTGGATACACATTCCACAAGCACGACTGGAAGTTGTTGAACGACCCAACATTGTTGGCTGATTCAGATTTCTACGGTGCTGCTGTACCAATGGCTCAGGTTGCTGATGCTAAGACTGGTGAGAAAGCTCCTGCTTTGGAAATGAACTTCAAGTATGCTAACGGATACTCTCGTGAAATGGAACACTGGATGATTGGCTCTGTACTTGGTGCGTCTAACGCTACTAAGGACAACGTAGAATTCCACTACCGTTCTGAGTGTAACTTGATTACTCGTGCTGCTAACCGTCACATGTTGATTAAAGCGTAAGCACAGCTTATATGAGGAGTGGGGGTTCGCCCCCACCCTCTTTTTTTTAATTTTATTTAATACATAAACAAAATGGCAACAACTGCTAAAAAAAGCGTTGGTAGACCTCCTAAGGCTACCCCTAAGGCTGTTACTACTTCAGCCCCAATATCTACACCATCTACAAGTGCTACCAAGGTAAAGCGTAACGTAGTAGATGAATCCAAAAAAGACAAGATATATACCATTCAAAAAGGCGGTGGTATATGGTACAAACTCAAGCAAAGTAACATTACTGTATTCGATAATGAGACAGGCACTGTAAGACAGCTTAGATACTCTCCTAACGAGATGTCTGTTTGGGCTGACGAGCAAGGCGAAAATATCATTAGAGAACAGATTATGTTTAGAAACAAGAACATATTAGTTCCCTACACTAAACCAAATCTACAGCGCTACTTGGACCTACACCCAGACAATGTTGCAAACGGAGGAAAAGTGTTTAATCTAGTTGACATAGAAAGAAAAGCTAGCGTTGAGCTAGACAGAGAATTCTTATCACTAGATGCTGTTGGGTTGGTTAGAGACAAATCTATTGACGAACTACTTCCTATAGCCATGTACCTAGGCATTGACACTAGTCAGAAAAACCTAGAGATTAAGCGTGAATTGCTTCGTGAAGCTAAATCCAATCCTAAGCGTTTCATTGAAATGTTTGACAACCCAGTAGTAAAGGTTAAGAGCACCCTTATGAGTGCGGTAGATTTCCAGATTCTGAAAAGCGACACAGATGGAATGAAATGGTTTGATAGCAACAGATTAATTGTTGCCACTCCTGCAGGTAGCGATACTATTGACATCGCAACTAGATTCTGTTTATCCGAGAAAGGCGCTCTTGTTTTAGAGGAAATTGAAAATCAACTGAGTAGAATCTAATGTAACGGATAAGTTACATTTATAACATACTGTATACGAGGGGGTTGCTTAAAAGCAGCCCCTTCTTTTTTGTATCTTTGTAACAGAATATAAAGATTATGGCATCTGTAAACGAAGTTTATTCGGCACTGAAAAATCTGGCTAATAAGGATGAGCGTGGTTTTATTACACCCAAAGTGTTTAACACGTTTACTACTATTGCCCAGAATAAGATATTTAATGATTTATTCACTGAAACAGTAAAGGCTCAGAGTTACCGAAGAAGTAATATTGATGGAGCGGGTGATAAATCACATTTGAAAAGAATACAAGAGGATTTAGCGTACTTCTCTAAGGAGTCTACTGTATCACAGGCTAATGGTGTTTTTGCTAAGCCTGAGGATATGTCTAGAGTAATCTCCATGAAAACTCACGGAGCATACGTATTTGGCACAAGCTCATCTACAGTCATTGATATTGTATACGATGAATCTAAAATAGAGTACATCCTGCAATCAGACCTGTCGGCCCCATCAGAGAATCATCCTGTAGCCATACTATCAGAAGACATTGAAGTGTTCCCTACGAGCATCAAGAAGATTAAAGTAAAATACTACAAGTACCCTGAAGGCAGAAACGTAAGCACAGGAGCGAGAACAGCTTTGTCCCCTAGATATAACGCTACAAACTTGGGTGCTTCAACGGAAGTGTTTGACCCTACTACCTCTGTAGACTTTGAATTACCAGACCACTATGTTCCGCAATTAATCATAGAGATTGGTAAGATGATTGGTATTAACCTGCGTGACCAAGACGTATTTGCATACGCCAACGGTGAGGAGCAGAAACAAAAGCAATAATAAATGGCTAGAGATACAGTTTCAGTAGACCAGATAGTTAATGACTTTATGCTCACCTTGGAGGGTGATGACTACGGCAATAATGCTAGTGGGATGCTTATACGCAACTATGCGCTACGTGGAATCCGTGAAATGAACTTTGACATTCAGAAGAAGATAAAGTCTCTTAAACTGTCTGTAAACACGGAAAACGATACAGTTGAACTACCCGATGACTTTGTAGACTATACCAAGATTGGTGTTATAGGCTCTGACGGTCTGATTTATGTGTTCGGTGAGAACAAGAATCAGAACATGGCTATGAAGTACAAAACAGACGCTGCTGGAAATAACATTGATTCAGATGGCGATGGCGTATATGATAGGGTAGACGCTAAAGAAGACGGTGTGGGTAGAGCATCTACAGCGGACTTCGAAAGCTACACCTTTAGAAACTTCCTATATGAAGGAAACATTGGCCGTGCCTATGGTATTGGTGGTGGTATGTATTCAGGAGAGTTCCGCATCAACTACGAGCAAAACAGAATAGAACTATACTCTACTGCGGGGTATAGCGAAATCGTTATAGAATACATTGCTGATGAAGCGAGAAGTACAAACCCATCCATCCATATTTACGCAGAGAACGCATTGCGCTCTTATATCTATTACAGACTTATTGAGCGTAAATCTAGTGTTCCGGCTGGGGAGAAAATGAGGGCTAGACAGGAGTACTACAATGAGAGAAGATTAGCAAACGCTAGACTCAAATCATTTACTAAGGAAGAGGCTCTCAAGACTATTAGAAAGAATTACAAGCAAAGCCCTAAGGGTTAATCTATGGCTATTGACAAACTCATACCTCAGTACCTAAATTCAGATACTGACCAGAAACTTGTAAAGTCTGTTGAGATGACAGATAACCTTAACGTCCGTGTATCTAATGATGCCGAAGGGACTGGAGGGGTTATAAAGAATGTCAAGGGTACAGAGGTTGTCGATTTTAAAACTGCAGCAGATGAATTCCCTGCGGGGACTAACCGTGTTATTGGTTCTGTATCTAATGACAAGAATAAAGAAATTCTGTTTTTAGTATGGAACAGTAATGAGAATCACGGTATATACAGACTAGACATGACTAGTGGTAAATACCAAAAGCTGTACGAAGACAGCGTTCTGAACTTTAAGAAGTTTAGCTACGCTGCATGTGATGTCATCGTAAATGAGGATAATGAGACATTATTCTATTGGACGGACAATGTCAACCCTCCAATGAAGGTAAACATCAACAGACTCATTACTGGCGGGTATCCAGTATCATTGACCACAGGTACTGATGAAGAGAAGCTGTTGTCTTTAACTGTCGCTAAACAGAGACCTCTTTTTGCGCCTAGTTATGCTTTAGTAAATAATCCATCGTTAGGAAGAAACGATATCAGAGAAAAGCATTTTCAGTTTGCCTATAGATATAAATATCTTGACGGTGAGGTTTCCGCTTTGTCGGAGTGGTCATCATTTAGCTTTGCTTCTACACAAGCTAAGGCTGATTTTCTGTCTCCAACCAATAAAGACTTTTTCAATCAGATAAATGTATTTGTTAGAAACAGTGTTGCTGATGTAGATAAAATAACAGTATACGCTCGCGAACTGAATTCTGACAAATTCTTTGAAATAAAAGAATTAAATAACAATTTCACCTCTGGTGTATACACAGTAAACTTTGCTAATAAAAATCTTGGCGTTCCATTATCGTTAGACGAGGTGAATAAGTCTTTTGACAATGTGCCTCAATTAGCTAAATCTCAAGCTATATCTGGAAACAGATTGATGTACGGTAATTACACAGAGGGATACGAAAATCACTTACCAGAAACGACATCTAATGCTGTATACAAGGGTAAGGAGAATACATATACCGTTAAAGCTTATGTTGAAGATGGGTCTTTACCGTTCTACAGTAACCTTGAGGCTTCTACCACCACGAACTACGAAGTAAAATTAGACTATTCTAATTTACCATCAACGCTCCCGGCAAATTCTTTTATCCATATAGAATTTATATGGGTTGCTGAGAAAGTCACTATAGAGGCATATAAAAATTTAGAATATTACCCATTAATTTTCAACTTCAAGGTAGATAAAGATTTATTGTCTAATAAATTATTAGATAATATGGTCTTTAAAACTGGGTTTCAAAGCACTGGTAACGTTGGAGAAGAAGAGTGGGTACTTCCTATAAGAAACACTGTGTTTAAAGAAGTATACAGAAATACTTCTTCATTATCTAAATCACAATTGATAGCAGATATAAATAACAGACTATCAACAAAAGTATTTCATGGTGTAATAGATGGAGACAGGAGCCTAGAAAAAACAGGAAGTGTTTATGCTGAACAAGGCATTCTGGGTTTAATTAGCAAAACAAAAGCAAAAGTTTGGTTAGAGGGTGTTGCCTCATTCACCCTGCAACAAGGGAATTTAGTGGGCGATATAAAAACATTTAACCTTAAATTTTCAGGAGCGTCAATTTCCGTAAAAGCCGCAGAAATAATAGACTATGAATATATACCAACTGCATTAACAGATTACCCAGTAGCTGTTGAAGTTACATCTTCTGAAAGACAGAAGGTTGGTGGTGAATCAGGGTTTAACGTCATGCTTGGTTATCCGCAAACAGAAAAAGTTACTTACGAAAAAAGCGGTATCTCAGGGACATCTTCCTACGTTGCCGAAAAACTTGACGGATATCGTTCATTTAAATCTAATGCAAATCACTCATTCGGTATCGTATACATGGATGATAGAGGACGTGCGGGTGGTGTTAATGAATTAGAAAGTGTTTTCGTAAAACCCACTTCAGACCGTACTGAAAAGGGTGGTGCAGAAATAGACTTCAGGATAAAAACTGACGCACCCAGCTGGGCTAAGAAATGGCAAATCGTTTATGCTGGTAATACTGATGTAGATAATTTCGTACAATACACAACGGGTAACAGCTTATTGCCTAAAGATAAAGATGAATTTGTATCTGGAAACGTTTATGTATCACTAAACACATTAGAGGGAACCAAAAATTCATACAGAGAAGGAGCTGGCTCAAGGTTAGAATACAAGTTTGAGGAGGGTGATATGGTCAGGGTGCTTAGATATACAGATAACTCTGGGAATTACGTTTACCCTTCTGATAAGGAATTTAAGGTTTTAGGGTATGAAAAGCTTTCTCAAGAAAGCGATAAGTTTCTTGCTCCAGCTGGGTACAACTACCAGGCTAAAAATGGGTACGCTCTAAAAATAGAGGCTAATAACGAGCTTGGATATGATTTTAGGTCGGTTCAAGGCGGTGATAGTATATGGGACAAAGAAGCTATTATAGAGGTATATACCCCTAAAAAAGAAATAGAAGATAAAGTATACTATGGCGTTGGTAAAACATATGACGTTATAGACGAACAGCATTATGGGGACAGGGATGTAACAGCCACTACAACCGTAACACTTGACATAGACGGCTCTGGCGGGGCAACATCAAGCGATAGGCTATATGTTGGTGACCAAGTCATTGTTGGTGCAGTTCTGATAGAAATAACATCTGTCTCTATAAATACAGACGGAACATACGTATATGAATACACAGGAACAGTATCCGCTCAGACAGGAGCATTTAACATAAGTAATTTTTCCGATGCTAACATTACAGTCACTACAGGGGATGTTTTCTTTAGAGCGAGAAGATTGATTACAAGAGACGATAACGTAAGAAGTAATTTAGTTCTATCTAGTTTCTGGGATGAAAGTAGCTTTAGCACTATCGTTGATTTTGTTGAGGATTACGGAATTAGTGATTTTTATGCTTCAAAAGGATTCACTAGAAATAAACCGTATGCATTTATACCAGATTCTAAGACAATAAGAAGGAGGTCTTCTATAACTTATTCAGACCCATACGTCATAGACTCCGACAGACTCAACTTAAGCTCCTTTAACCCTAGTCTAGCAAACTGGACTGATTTAGACTTGATATACGGGCCAATTAATTCATTAGTCCCTAGAGGTGATGCTTTAACGGTAATACAGCAAAGCAAAGCTTCTCAGCTACCTGTTGGCAAAAATGTCATTGAATTTGCTGACGGAGCTTCTAATGTAACGGCAAGTAGAAATGTACTTGGAGTACCTAGCTACTACGCTGGTGACTACGGAACGTCAAGCCCTGAGTCTGTGGTTGAACGCTTTGGCGTAGTATATTTTTCTGATGCAAATGCTAGCAAGGTTATTAAGTTAGGTGGTGATGGAATCACCCCTATCAGCGATAACGGAATGAGCAGCTTCTTTGAGGATAAGTTTAAGAACCTATCGGTAAGCACAGATTCTGTTCGTATTGTTGGTGGATTTGACCCAGACAATGATGAGTACCTAGTTACAGTAGAGCCTGTATATAACCTAGCAATTACTATTGGTTCAACTTCTTACGATGTGCCTGTTACCGCTAGTGATGAATTCTTGGTACAAAACATAGTCTTTACTCCAAACACTGTATTGTGGAATATATGGGGTAACCTATGGAACACATATTGTGGTCAGTGGCAGAACGTGGGTAACGGTATAGTATTCTTGGATTCTGTATTTCAGACCAACAGCATATTAGTAGATTCAGCGTTTGCTGGAAGCACCGCAACCATCAATGTACTAATTACGGATTCTACCTACAGTTTCAGCGCCATTGGTCAGCTAAACTTAGCGACAGGTATATTGTCTATTCCGTCAACAACATGTGAGGGAGATTCGATTACATTTGGCCCTTCTGAAGAGGTTGAGCCTGGATTCACTATTGCATACAAGCACAAAGAGGGTGTATGGGGGTCTAAATACAGCTTTAAGCCTACATCATACGTGAACATTAATAACGAGTTGTTTAGCTTCTTTGAGACTGATGCAGGCATGATGTGGAAGCACAATGTGAATACTACTAGAAACAACTTCTATGGTACGCAATACAGCTCTATTATTGAGTCTGTGTCTAACTTCAATCCATCTATGGTTAAAGTATACGAGGCATTAGGTATAGAGGGTAATGGTAATTGGAGCGCTACACTGAGTAATTCTGAACAAAGCACTACTATCGGCTCTTCTGATTTCGATGTCAGAGAAGGTCATAGATACGGTATGATTTTCAGAGACACTTCTGCATCTACAGAACATCAGATATACATAGGTAAGGTGGAGTCTATAGACACTATTAACAACACCATCACCTTTACTACACCAGTCAATAGATTGCCGTTTGTAGTTGGAGACGAGCTAAAAACAGCTTCAGGTTCTAACCTTATCGCTACTGGTGAGATTATTGATGGGATTACAGATAGAAAAACAATACAATGTACTAACGCAATTACTGGTATTGTTGTTGGTGATGACATATTCGTAGAGCACTCATCTAGAATAGACGGAGACCCTATGAGAGACGTATTCTTGAAAGTTAGGATAACAAGTGCAAATACCTCTAAATTTGAGGTACATGCATTATCTTTAAGCTACGACAGGTCTAGACTGCACAACGACAGAATCAATTAAAAACACTAAATTTGCAATATGGCAGAAGAGTTCGATATAAATAAAGCTGTACAGCTGGGGGCAATGGCCGCTACAGGCGGTCAAGCTCAAGCAGTATTAGGTGGAGCACAGGCTGTGTATGGTTTGACGCAGCTACCTAGAGCTAGAAGAGAATTTGAAAGAGCTAAGGCATCAGCCCCTTCATTGGATACACCATCTCAGTTCTATGAGAACTATAAGAACGCCTATGACGCTCAGTTGGCTAGGATGCAAACGGATGCTATTCAGGCTAATTTAGCAACATCTGTACAGGCTCTTCAAGGAGCTGGGGGCAGAGCATTGGTAGGTGGTCTACCAGCAGTTACTGGAAGCTCTATTGCTGCCCAAACCCAGATGCTTAATCAAGAGCGTCAAGCTAGGTTGGCCGCAGGCGCACAACTAGCCGCAGCAGAACAAAGCACTATTCAGATGAAAGAGCAACGTGCTCAGCAACAGATGGCTTATGCAAACCAAGCGTATCAAGCAGCCCTTGGAAATATAGGTGCTGTACTAGGCTCTGCTGGAGAAGGTCTTATGTATGCGTATGGAGCTAAAAAAAGAGAGAATAAGCAGCAGCCACCTCTGCTCCCCTCACCTCCGCCACCGTCCCCACCAGAGAAGTCTTTTAGAGGTCGGTCATCTTCTCCTTTTGGATATGAACCTGTTGGTGACGGAAAATTTGACCCAACCACAGGGGCAAATCCTTTTGGGGAACCATTGTACCCTATTCCAAACCCCGCACAGCCTATTACTGTTAGAGAGCGTGGAGGTATGATGACCAATGGTGAGTTTAATCACGATACTAACCCTGTACACCTAATACAGAATGGAGAAAAGGTGGGTGAAGCTACAGGTAACGAATATATTTTAAATCCATCTCAAGCTAAGAAGATTGCCAAGCAAAGTCCTTTTGCTAGAAGTCTGTTTAGAAGGTTTGAGAGAAACGCTAAAAAACAAAAGTAATGGTAGGGCCGTTAGGACAAGTAGTTTTCGAAGTACCCAAATTAGGAGAGACAGGGTTTAAAATAGACCAAACTTATGCGGCTCAAGAAGCTGCAAGAAGAAAGGCATTAGAAAAGAAACCAACGGTTGCTAATGCTGAAAAAGAATACTACGCAAGCATAGACAAACTAAAGGGTGTGTATAGACAGTCTGTTCAAATGCAATTTGACAATGTGTTTAGACCAGCGGCTATCGATTACTACCAAACAGGTTCTCAGGGAGACTTATCTAGAATGGAAGCAGCTGCAGCTCAGTTAAATGAAATGATAACTCAGGGAACAACTATTCTAGACAACGCTGGAAATACATATCAAAAGGGCAAGGAAGATGGATTTGAAGGATTCACCGAAAACCCTTTAGAGGCTAGCCAAAGTTATACTGACTGGATTAACAGAACAGGGGACGTTGTATTCAAGGACGGTAAGGTTATGATTAGAGACGGTGAGGGGTATGTCCCTGCACTTCGTTCTACCTACTATGGTACAGAAATCAATTCTAACAATGCATTCATGTATACCCCTAAAGCAGATTTAGGTAAATATGTAAACCCAGAAAATTTTGTAAAAGAGCAGTCTGTAGCTATTTCTAAATCGGGTACACTTCAAGATGCTATAGACCGTGTGATTTTAATGTACAACAAGAGATTCGGTAATGCTAGCGATGTAGAATTTGCAAATGATGTTCTAGGTAGTTACCTTATTAGTGACGATGGATTGGCACAAGATGTAGCGCCAGATGATTTACCAGACCTGCCGGAAAACAGAAATAAAATTGCAGCAGATAAGTATTTGGGGCTAATAAGTCAATTCACAGATGACGAGGAAGTCACAGAGTCATCGAGGTTGTTTTACGAGGAAAAGATTAAAGAATTGGTAACAACGCGGTATAAACAACCTACAGATGAGGAAATAAAGAATAGACCAAGTCCTACCGTAGCGAAAAGAAATTTAATAGAATTCGAGGGCGCTAAGGCTACGCTGACTGGAGGTACTATATCATATGCAGACCAGGACAAAAAATTAGTAAGGTACTTAAGTCTACCAGAAAATCTCAGAAAAAGTTTCGATATACGGTTAGGTGATGATATGCCTGCGTTTAATGCTAGAATTGTAGGTATGGGTATTGATATAAATGGAAAATTAATACTCCATAAAGAGATTTCTTCTGGAGCCCCTAACCTTGGATTACCTAACATGAGTGGTGCTCAGTCTGCTATTGTTCTTGATGAACTTACTAGTCAAGAATGGGCTAGTATGAGCAGGGATATGAAGGATATGTTTATAGAGGAATTCTCAAGGGGTAGAGATTACAAAGGTGTTGACCCTAACGTTGAGACATTAGTAGAAGCAACATACGACATAAAAGATATCCTTGGTGTCGATTAATCTTTTGTCACATTGTAGTCCTATATAATAGTACTCTGAAATTACCTATCTTTGTAAGGCATATAAAGTAACTTACTTTCAGTATGAACGAAGAGTATCTACAGAGGTTATACGACTATTTAGGTGTTAGTGAAGACTTCAACAGCTTTGTAAATAAATTACAGACAGACGAATCTTATTCGCAAAAAGTACACGGTGATTTAGGGATTACTACTGGTTATGATGACTGGTACAAGCATTCCTTTGGTGATAAAAAAAAAGAATCTACGGAATCTCAATCCACTGGGGTTCAAGAAGTTACACCTTCAGATTCTGGAGTCGCTGAAACAGCTGATGTCGAGACCTCAAATGGCGTTTCAACTGAAGTAATTTTTAACTTAAGTGACTTCAACGCTGACCTGTATAACGCATCTGAATCTCTATATAATTTAGATGGCACGGCTAGCCCAAAATGGGATATCGACCATGGTCTTTCACGAGAGGAATTTCAAAAAAGCACAACAGACTTTCTGAATAAGTACGGAATTTCAAATCTAGATGATTTTAGAAAAGTACTTAATGCAGAGATAGGAAACCAGTACTCTGACGTTGGCGTGTATGACGAAGTTTTTCTAGAGGGTCATTTGTCGGCTGTACAGGAGCTTATTGATTATAACAATAAGGCTCAAGAAAACGCTGCGACAGCAGAGATGGCGTCCTCACTCGGTATCCCAGGTGCTAGTCTGGATTTATATAGCCAATACGGAATCACTCCCCCAACTTTTGAAGGACTTTACAAAGAGGAGCCAAACTTTTTTGAGCTTCGTGAAGAAAGATTTTTGCCTATAACAGAAGCAAGAACTGTGTCGACTGTTGAGGAAGATAGAACGGTAGTAACGGAGGAAGAGAATACTATATACCAAAGATATCAAGCTGAGCGAAGAAAATTAGAGCTGATTGGTGATGAAGGATATGATGTTTACAACCATGGTAATTACCGTAACGGTTTATACTACCCAACCATAGATGAGCAAAAGCAGTATAAGCTCGTTGAAGAAAGATACGGAGAGCAAGTTGCCATGGAGCAATTTAAATGGGCAAAGGACGTATCAGAACACAGGAGAAGAAACTTCTTCCATTCTTACACTGATAGAGAAATTATTCAGAAAAACACCGAGTTACTAAATAAAGTTTCTGACGGTGAATTGGCCATTGTCACAAACGATTATGGTGATTTGCAAGAGGTATGGAACTCAGATTGGGCACTCAATTACGGCTTAGCTCAACCCTTCGATTTTGGCGCAGACATGAGAGATGTGTACCATCTCGCACAGGCGTATCGTGAGGATGCATTAAATCGTGAAGAATCTTGGAGCCGAGATGCTTATATGCAAGACCCAAGTGTCCCGGAGTCCGATAAAACAGGTGATAACCCTTACGCAAATTATCCCGCCTGGAAAGCCAAGAAGATAGATGAGGCAAATCTAGAAAGAGCCGCTGTTTATTACGAAAACGATGAATACTACAATCGGGCAATGCGAGATTGGGGTTTCTGGTTGAATAGACGTGGGGAGATGGTCTTTGGTCGTGGCACAGAAAGTATATATGAAAGACGGATGGATGAGATGATTGAAAAGACATCATCCTACCGTGAAACCGCCTTTGCACTTACTGAATATTTTTCATACGTAGATAGGAATGAATTAGAATTCACTGGTCCAAATGCGGATTTAATGATGCGGGGCATAAGTATTAGGCAAGAGGATGTCGTTAACGCTGCTAAAGGCGTTGGATTGCTACCCGCAGATTTTGAAATTGCTGCTCTGTCAGAGGACGAAATAGCTGAATTAATGCAATCTCTAAGAGATAAAGTTTCTTATATACGTGGTTCTCTAGAATCTCAAATGATGGAGCTAAATGTAGCTACCAATATGTATGAGATGGAAAAAGAACAGCAAAGGTATCGTAACGCTAAAGCTAAATGGGAAAGCGGAAGATATGAAGACATGTGGACTGCCATGGAATCGGCTGGGTATAAAATGGACCTGAATGGCGCTATGGATTTTATACAGGACACATATTCACTTGCTTTCGATATGGGTGGTCCAATAAGACTGCCTTACACAAGGTCTTGGACATCAGACTTCATAATGAATAAGTCTAACGATATAGGTATATTCTTTGCCGATGCTTTAGGTTCTCCAGAATACGCTGAAAAATGGCAGCAAGACAAACAGTCTAGAAACATAAGAACTCAGCTAGAGCTTGGCCTAGACCCTTACGATAATCGTACAGCAACAGAAATGTTCCAGGATGGAGACAGTGATTTAGCCTGGACTAAAATATTTTTACAGGTTTCACAGACAATGCCATACCTTGTTGTTGGGGGAGCAGCTCCAGGGGCTTTACCCGCAATGGCAGGAGGGACAGCATTCTTTGAAACATACGAGAACTACAGAGACCGTGGTGATTTAACAGAGGGACAAAAAATTTCATTAGCCATATCTGCATCTGCTATAGAGGGTACAATTACGTGGATAGGAATGGGTAACCTCAGGGCTACAAGAGCGAGCCTTGGTATTGCAGATGACATAGGTACACAGACTCTTGCAGCAAGAAGAGCGGCTTATGAGCGAGCTGTAAATTACTTAGCCCCACAGGGCAGTAGAGTTCGGGATGTATTGCTATCTCCAACTGCTAGGGGCTTAGGAATGGGTACTATGAATGTAGCCGCTGAGGAAATAGAAGAGCTAAGCATCGCTGCAGGAGTAATGGGTTCAGCTCGTGTAATTGCTGGTGATGAATTTAGACCAGAGGTTTTAGGCGATGTATCGATTACCACTGGAATAGCATCTGGCCCTGTTATGGGGATAACTAATACTGTTTCTGAATACAATAATGCTAGAATGCATCAGCGACTTAGTGAGGCAGCATTGGGTGTTGATTTGCGAGAATTCATGGATTTGTCGGATTTACGGCAAGACATTAAAGACGCAATTAATGAGATAGGACTTGATGCAAGTCCAAGGGAACAGTCTCAAAAACAAGTGCTTCAAGAAGAGCTACAAAAGGTCACTCAAGAACTGTCTCAAATTAAAGCAAGAGCACAGGAAAGAATTCAATACTACTCTGATGAAGACAAGGCTTCACTTGACCAGATAAACAGAGCTATTCTAGACAACGTAGATACATACAATTCCTCTGACCAAGCAACGGTAAGAAGCGCAGCGGAATCACAGATAAAAGCACTTCTAGATGCTAAAAATGCCATTGAAAGCAAGTATAATGGCAGGTATATCTTCAATGGAGAGGAGATGACCAAAGAAGACTTTATTCAAGCTGTAAGGCAATATGCGGAATCAGACCCTGCTGAAAGAGGTGATGTTGACATCAAAGTAGAAAATGACAATAACACCGGAAATATGGTTGAGGCCTTGTTTGGTGTTGCAGACTACATAAAAAGCAAGCCGAAGGCTGCAGTCGAAGAGGAGGAAACAGGCAAGGTTGTTCCTGTTAACGAAAACGGACAGGTTGATGATGTTACTGTTATCAATGAAAACTCTTGGACTCATAAGACACGAAGCAGAGAAGCCATTGAGAGCTGGGCTAACTCTGGTCGGGTAGTTGGAGCAAATGAGGATGTGGATGCATTTAATGCCGAGCCTAATGAGTCTTTGATGGACGCTCAAACAAAAGAGCAAAATCGTCAATCACCAAACTTCCAAAAAGGCAAAGTTTATGGTTCTGGTACTAAAGACGTATCTGGTGGTTTTGTAATAGTGTCAAAAGACGGTACGATAGCGGAAGGTGACGTAGTCCCTAATTCTGGTTTTGTCAACCAATCTAATTTAGATGAGTCTAGTGGCATTGGTGTATTGAATCCATCGGCAAGAAATATTGAGAACTTCGACCTGTATTCTGTTAACGAAGACGGCTCATTAACAAAGAGAAGTTGGAATGAGTTTAAGGCTGATGAGTCAACAGGAGAGGGGAAATTACCTACGGTTACTCCAGAACAGAAGAGTGAAAGCGCTCTAACGCAAGAGCTTAATACTGATGATATAGGAATCAGACCAGCAGACGGTAAACCTAAGTCGTTAAAATTAGACGAGGAATTAAGTTATGGTGAGACTGGTTCTGTGGGTAAATACGTAAATGACGAAACAGGAGATGTAGAGGCTGTTGTTGCTTTGCCCGATAGAAAAACAGATGCTTCTTATGTAGTAGCCGAGAAGACCGGGGAGAACGAATACTCTTTAAATGTAGACGTATCTGAGGATGCTAATATAGACGCTACAATAGGCGCAATTAACAGTGCGCTGCCTCAGGGTTCTACTTTAAAAATTGCGCCAGGAGAAAGCGTGTCAACGGACGGTATTACTGCATGGTCTAATAAAATACAAGAGGGGTATACTCCTACAGAAGAAACTGTTAGTGTGCCTGTAAACGGTAAAGGAGAAACAGATTTAGGGGGTAGACCGTCTGATGCTAACAACCCTGATTCTCCTCTAGAATTCGATACAGAAGAGGACGCTATGGCAGCGGCAAAAATCGTTGAGGAATCTGTTGCTGACATCCCTGGCGCAAATGTATGGACTAAGACAGAATCACTTGGTAGAGGAAAAGAGAGACACACCGTTGAGGTTACGCTACCTAAGTTGGAGTCTGGAGAAAAAGCGGCTGCACCAGAAACTTCACCGACTGTTACTGAAACAGAAAACATTTTCTCATTAGAAGCTAAAGAGGCAGACGGTCAGAAGCAAATGGACCCTGTTGTAAACGAAAACGGTGAAACAATTGTAGAGACTAAGCAAGAGCGTAGAGATAGAAGAAACAAGCAAATCAATGAGATTGCTCAAGATATCTCTGAAGAAGAATCACAACAGCTTCTAGATGAGGCAGAAGCAGAAACTGCGAAAGAGAAAAAGGAGATTGAAGAGCGTTCAAAGAAGGGCTCTATATTTACTCGTTTGTATGAGGCACTTGTTTTCCGTGATGCTAGACTTAAGAGCGCTGTTAAGAAGGGCCTTGGTGACTACGCTGCTTCATTGGTAGAGAGGAGATACAATGCCGCGGGATACGTAAGCAAGGAAATGCAAACCTACATCAAAGAGGTATTCGGTCAGGATGTCAAGGTGTTTGGTAGAGGTATAACCAATATACAGGTTACTCAAGGAAAAGCCGAGGCTATTGACAGAGTTATTCACCTGAGAAGGATAATCGAAATTGATGAGAAGTTTGACTCTAGAAAAAGAGAAGCTGAACAAAAATTATCAGAGCTTGAAGCTGAATACAAAGAGCTAGTTGATTCTTATGAAGCTGCGACTGGAGACACTAAGAAAGAGATAGCAAAACAAATAAAGGACAGTGGCATCAAGAAGGAAATAAAAGACCTTTCTAAATCTATTCAGGATGGAGAATATAACAGACCTCTTCATCCCGGTGATATGACATCTGAAAAGGCTATGAGAGAGCTTGCGGCCCTACAGAACACATTGGGTATTGATGAATATAATGACATCAACTCTAGAGCCGACAATTACTATACGGCTATGGAAGATGTTCTTCTTCAAGCAAGGGAAGCTGGTCTTATAGATGAAGCAACATACCAGAAATTTGTTGTAGAAGATTATTCCCCTAGAATATTCTTGTCTAAGATGTTCGGTGATATAGACGATGCCGCTTTTAATGGATTTAGATTCCCTCCTGGTGTAAACAAAAAAGAGTTTATTCAGTCTCTTAGAGACGGTTCTAACGAATCTGTATTGACAGACTCAGCACAGCTTCTAGAATTAACGCTTCGAGCGGTTAAGGTAAGAGGTCACCAGAACAAGCTTCTAAGTACAATGCACAATCTAGCTAAAGAGAAAAACTACGAGGGAGTAGGTTTCATGGCTGAGGCTAATGTAGACCAAGATGGCAATGTGCTAGAAGCTGATAAAGGATTCTTTAATGTAGATTACTTTTTAGATGGCAAGAAGCAGACGTTCCAAGTCAGAGTTGATTTAGCAGCTCAGCTTATGGGGCAATACAAATCAATATTCACTCCAAAACAAAGAAAGAGAATATCTCAAGTTATGGGTACTTCAGTAATGAAGGCCGCAGCTACAGGTACGAGCACTGCATTTGCTCTTACCGCTGCAATTAGGTATCCTTTCGAAGTTGTATACGGAAGAGGCGTGTACGACAAGTATGCGTTTACTCCGGTGATGGTTGGTTTCGCTACATTCGATTTGTCATTAGGACTTAAGGATGCTGTTCTGAATACAGCGATAGTAGAAGAGTACGCTAAGGCTGGTGGTCTTACAGATTTGATGACAGCTCAAGGTACACCTGCTAAAAGAGTACAGCAGAAAAGAAGAGGGCCTATACGCAGAATCACAGGCAAGGTAACTGAAGGTGCTTGGCATACTGTTTCTTGGGCGGGTAATAAATCAGAGCTTGCTGCACGTATAGCTATTTATAAGAGAGCTAAGAGTAATCTTAAGAGAAAGTACCCCGATATGTCTGAAGAAGAAATTCAGTCTCTCGCTGTAGAGGAATCATTGATGCTAGCAAACTTCTCTGCTTCTGGAACCATAGGTAGAGATATAGACGCATTTGCTCCTTACTTTAACGCTGGTTTACAAGGTACGAGAGGATGGGTAGAGTATGCAAAGGAAAACCCTAAGATGTTTACATCTAAGATGGCTCAGAGCTTTGGAGCTGCGTTTTCTCTTAACTATTTACTCATGAGTCAATTGAGTTCTGAAGAGTACGAAGCAATATCTGACCATGAGAAAAAGATGTACTACATGATATACATGGGTAGAGATGACCAGGGCAGACCAGAGATTTTCAAAATACCGAAAGCACACGTTGTTCTTGGTATAGAATCTGCCGCCATTAAAACATCTGAGTACACGAAAGCGATGGAAGAAGGCTCTAAATATGTTTGGGAGGAAGATGAAGACTGGGCGTCATTTGTTGCTGATGGATTTAGCACAGGTATTATTCCATCATTGCCAGTCTACATTGACGATATTTCTGAAGACCCTAAGCTTGCCACAGATATACCGTTACTAAAGGCTATAATTGCTTACAATTATAATCAAGACATGTTTAGAAACGAGAAGATATACAAAGGCGAAGAAGACATATATGAATACATGAAAGGTCAGAGAGATGATAATACTGAAGACTTTATGAAGGCTTTGTCACTTGAGTTTGCTAGTCT